>Ga0326726_10001829_pt1 | contig 19821 bp, 11 predicted proteins | sample MHFenrmetagenome_2_FD_207603 | JGI IMG/M metagenome (GOLD analysis project Ga0326726, IMG submission 207603) | Lab enriched peat soil microbial communities from Michigan Hollow, Ithaca, NY, United States - MHF15MN | ecosystem: Environmental > Terrestrial > Soil > Wetlands > Peat | place: USA... | reverse complement strand
CGGAGTGAGCATGCAGCGAAGAAGTATGGTCAGACAGTTCAGTGGGGCTGGGAAATAGACCACATTAAGCCCGTGGCAAAAGGTGGAACTGACGATCTCTCGAACCTCTCACCCCTCTAACAGGCACAAGGGAGATAATTATCTCAGTTGGAGCTGCAAGGTAAAGAGCTGATGGGCTCGTGCCTTATCAATTGAAGCGTAACTCTATGATGGAGAGCGATGCGATTCGTTGGAATCCTGGGAGTGGTTAAATCGATTAAGGGTAAAGACGATGTTCACCGAGTTTGCAACTGAATCGTTCAGAGAGTATATTTGCGAAGTGATGAACCTCAGCCACCATATAAGAACCGTTGCACAAACGTTGCACGAATTTGCATTCTTGAGTCAAAATCGGCCAAAACATCACCAAAAAGCCGAAAAACACATGCGGGAGTAATTCAGTGGTAGAATGCCAGCTTCCCAAGCTGGACGTCGCGGGTTCGAGTCCCGTCTCCCGCTCCGAAATCGATCGGAGTTAGCGAGGTTACCGAGGGTAACCGAAGCTAACTCCGTTGTCGTTTTTCCCAATCCTAGCCCAATTCCAAAATTACATAGCTCAAAGCCTATTTACCAAGTCGTTGTCGCTATTTGGGACCTGCCCTGGTCTCCCTTTGATCATATTGAATAGGATGAATATCTTCCTCTTCATCATCCCCACCGGAGGTCCACCATGCTACGCCAATTTTGCCTTGTGTCCGTTATCGTCGCGGCGTTCGCGGCGTTAACTGTTGCCCAGGAATTGACCTACCAGAACCCCCGCGCCCCCATTGAAAAGAGGGTACAGGATCTTGTTCAACGGATGACCCTCGAAGAAAAGATCGACATGCTGGGGGGAGTGGGTTTTGATACGAAACCGATCGGACGATTGGGCATCCCCACGTTCAAGATGACTGACGGACCCGTGGGGGTCCGGGGGAAGAAATCCACGGCATTCCCCGCGTCAATCGCTATGGCGGCGACGTGGGACCTCGACATGGTCCACCGTATCGGCATTGCACTTGGTGAAGAGACCATCGGCAACGATCGCAATACGCTCCTCGGCCCCTGCGTGAACATTCAGCGTGTGCCGCACGGCGGACGCAACTTCGAGAGTTTTGGCGAAGACCCGTTTCTCGCGGCACGACTTGCGACAGACTACATCAAGGGGGTGCAGAGTACCGGGGTGATTGCCACGGTAAAACATTTCGCGGTCAACAATCAGGAAACCGCACGGGACCGGATCAACGTCAACGTAAGCCAGCGAGCGCTGCGCGAGATCTACCTCCCGGCGTTCGAGGCGGCGGTGAAGGAAGCCGGCGTGTGGGCGGTGATGGACGCATACAACAAGGTGAACGGATCGTTTTGCACCGCCAATAAACAGCTCAACATCGATATCCTGAAAAAGGAATGGGCTTTCAAGGGTGTGGTGATGTCGGACTGGGGCGCCACGCACAACACCCTGGAGGCGGCGAACGGCGGCCTTGATCTCGAAATGCCGTTCGGTGAGCATTTCAATAAATTCCTCCTCGCTCTGGTGAAGGATGGGAAGGTTCCGGAGGCGACGATCGATGACAAGGTCTCACGCTTGCTCTCGACCATGATGGCAGTCGGGTTCTTCGATAATCCACGCAAGGCGGATACGTCGCTGGTGGATTCTCCGGTCCATCGTGTACTGAATCGCGCGGCGGCGCGTGATGCGATCGTTTTACTCAAGAACGACGGGGGTGTCCTGCCGTTTGACCGGAACAAACTTCGCTCCATTGCGGTCATCGGACCCAATGCCGCGACCGCGCGGGTCGGCGCAGGAGGGAGCTCCATCGTTGCGTATACCTACGCTGTCAGCCCGCTCGACGGGATTCGGGCGGCGATGGGGAGTGACCGTGTGGTACAGTACGCTCTCGGCTGCCCGATGGAGGGAGACGTCACGCCGATTGACGCCACGCTCCTTCATCCGTCGGCAGAACGTCTGGGCGAATACGGTCTCATGGGTGAGTATTTTTCCAACACTTCTCTGAGCGGAACACCCGCTGCCACGCGGCTTGATCCTACGGTCTCCTTCGACTGGAAGGAGGGCTCTCCCCATCCACAGATCGGCATCGATTCGTTCTCTGTGCGCTGGACCGGCGTGCTGGTTCCGCGGGAATCGGGCAACTACCTTTTCCAGGTTGCCAGCGATGACGGCAATCGCCTCTATCTCGATGACAAGTTTCTGATCAAGGACTGGAACGATCATGCCCTGACCACGAGTTCGGCGATCATGTCGCTCGAAAAGGGGAGGGTGTACAAGATCCGGCTGGAGTACTACGATACGTGGGGCGGTGCCGCGGTGAAACTCGGGCTCATCTTGCGCAACAGCGCGGGACACGAAGAGGCGGTCAGGGTCGCCAGTGCGTCCGACGCGGCGGTTGTGTGCGTTGGCCTGTCGTCCCTTCAGGAGAGCGAGGGTTTTGACCGGAAGTCACTCGAACTCCCTGAAGAGCAGATTGAGTTAATTAAGGCCGTGACGCGTGCAAACCCGCGGACCGTCGTGGTTCTGAGCTCGGGTGCCCCCGTGCTCATGTCAGCCTGGCTGTCCAGGGTGCCGGCGTTGATCGAGCAATGGTATCCGGGTCAGGAAGGAGGGAACGCCCTTGCCGACATTCTCTTCGGGGGGGTGAGCCCGAGCGGCAAACTGCCGTGCACATTCCCAAAGACGTGGGAAGATTGCCCGGCCTACGGGTCGTTTCCCGGCACGCCCGAAGAGACCGAATATACAGATGACATCCTGGTGGGATACAGGCACTTCGATGCGAAGAAGATCGAACCCCTCTTCCCGTTTGGCTTTGGCCTCTCGTACACCTCGTTTGGGTACAGCAATCTCCGGCTCGAGCAGCGTCCGGATGAGCCGCTGTCGGTGACGTTCACGGTACGGAACACCGGAGGGAGAGCCGGCGCAGAAATCGCGCAGGTCTATGTCGCAGGCCCGTCGACAGGCTTGCCGCGTCCCCCGAAAGAGTTGAAAGGATTCCAGAAGGTCTACCTTGCGGCGGGGGAAGAGCGGCCCGTAACAGTGAAACTCGATCGGCGGGCGTTTGCGCTTTTTGATCCGGTGAAGAACGACTGGGTGGTTGAACCGGGGGAGTACCAGATCCAGGTTGGATCTTCATCAAGGTTGATTCGCTTCTGGCAGAGCATCACGATTCGATGAGGTTTCATGCAGGAATTCCCCACAGGATCTCTGCAGTTGCCGTTCTCGGTCTCGATGGCCAGACAGGAGGCGACTGCCGGAATCAAGAAGTACTATCTCCTTGCACAACTCTACCTGGGTGGGAGCTCCTCATCAAATGTTGGTCCCACCTGCAGTCTCACCGCAGTGTATTTTCCGGCGTTGATGGGAACGATCTCGAAGGCATCGGATGATCTTCCGGTCCTCGGTGGGACCACCACCCCCGCCGGGACCACGCAGAGAAATCGTCAGAGGGATCGCCGACTGCCGATCCTTCTTAGATTGCTCGCCGGCCTGCGCACGTTGCGCTCGGGGGGGTCAGCCTGCCAGAGAAATACTGCGGTGCCGCTCTCTCACACCGGGCAGCCACGATCTGCGCGCCATTTCAGGACTGGCGTGCCTGCGGAAAAAGACGTATCATGTTCCCATTCAGTTCAACGCTTCCCCCCAACCTCCAGAGGAAAGGAGACCCCCGTGTGTAAGATGAGAATCACCGGCATAGCGCTGGCCTTTCTTGCGGTCACGACGGTGTTCGCGCAGGTGAAGATCAAATTCGTGGAGTACAACCTCGCAAACGGGCTCCATGTGATCCTGCATGAAGACAAATCCACCCCCATCGTCTCGCAGGTCGTAGCCTACCATGTCGGTTCCAAGAATGAGAAGCCTGACCGTACCGGCTTCGCCCACTTCTTCGAGCACCTGATGTTCGAAGGCTCGCCAAACATTCAGCGCGGCACGTTCTTCAAGCTAGTCCAGAGCGCGGGGGGTGAGCTCAACGCCTTCACCAGCTTTGACAAGACCGTTTACTTCATCACTCTTCCGTCGAACCAGCTTGAGCTCGCCATGTGGCTTGAGTCGGAGCGGATGCTCCAGCTCAGGGTAGACTCGGTCGGCATCGAGACCCAGCGCGGTGTCGTGAAGGAGGAGCGGAAGCAGGGGCTGGAGAATCGCCCGTATGGCACCCTGCTCGAACAGACGATGGCCCATGCCTTCAAAGTCCATCCGTACCGGTGGACCCCCATCGGCTCGGCGCAATACATCGACCGGGCAACGGAGGAGGAGTTCCGGCAGTTCTACAAGTCGTTTTACGTCCCCAACAACGCCTGTCTGGTGATTGCGGGGGACATCGACGTCGAAAAGACCAGGGAACTTGTGCAGAAATACTATGGCGACATTCCCAGGGGAACGGGAACGATCTTTCGCCCGACGGATGTGGAGCCCCCGCAGACCGCGGAGGTCCGTGACACGGTCTATGACAACATCCAGCTGCCGGCAGTGATCGAGGCCTACCATATGGCCCCCCAGGGGAGCAAGGACTACTATGCGCTCTCGATGCTGACCACGCTCCTGTCCGGGGGACAGAGCTCCCGGCTGACGAAAAGAGTGGTCGACAAGGATAAACTCGCTGTTGTGGCGCAGACAATCCCGCTTGATCTGGAAGATCCGGCCGTGTTCCTGGTTTTTTCGATCGCCAACTTTGGCAAATCTCCCCGTGAGCTGGAGGGCGTCATGCAGGAGGAGATTGCGAAGACGCAGGCCGGTCTTCTGACCGGGGAGGAATTTGCGAAGATACGGAATCAGAAAGAGACGGCATTCATCGAGAAAACCCGGACTGTCCAGGGGAAGGCCATGGAGCTCGCCAACTATCATATCTTCTTCGGGGATGCGAATCTGATCAACGCGGAGATCACGCGATTCATGGAGGTGACACGCGAGGACATCCAGCGTGTGGCGAAACAGTACCTGACGCCAAACAATCGAACGGTGCTGTACTATCTGCCGAAAGCCAAGGTGGGTGGCTGAGCGAGGTTCGCCACTCGAGATTTTTCTCCCAAAGGAGCGATGACCATGAACTTCAGAGTAATTGTGACAGTTACCGCGCTGGTCTGCTGCGTGTTTGCTGCGCCGGGCCAGCTGGACAGGAGTAAGAAACCCGGCCCGGGTCCTGCCCCGGCGGTGGCGTTCCCCGAGTATGCCCTCGAGACGACGGCGAACGGGATGCGTGTTATCATCGTCAGGAACGACGAGCTCCCGACCGTCAGCATACGGCTTTTGATCGACCGCGAGGCTGTGCTGGAGGGGGAGGCTGCAGGGTACATCGGTGTGGCCGGAGGGCTCCTGCGAAACGGGACGACAACCCGGACGAAGGACCAGCTCGATGAGGAGGTGGACCGGATCGGAGCCTCGCTCGGGTCAGGTGGCACGTCGGTCTTTGCCTCGGGTCTCTCGAAATATACCGAGAAGATCTTCGAGCTGATGGCCGATATCACGCTGCATCCCTCATTTCCGCAGGCAGAGCTCGAGAAGGTTATTACCCAGACGAAATCAGGGCTCAAGTACCGGAAGACTGACCCCAATTCCATCATCGAAGTGCTCCGGCAGAAAGTCCTCTACGGGCCGAATCACCCGTATGGCGAGGTGGAGACGGAAGAGACAATCGGGAAAGTGACGAGGGCGAAGTGCCGGGAGATGTACACTACCTATTTCAAGCCGAACCATGCGATCCTCGCGGTCGTCGGTGACGTCGAGCGCGCACAGGTAATGGGGCTGGTCAGAAAATATTTCGGCGCTTGGAAGAAGGGGAAGATACCTGTCCCCGTCTTTGCCACACCGAAGCCGCAGGAGGGGGTCAGCGTTGCAATGGTGGACCGCCCCGCCTCGGTGCAGTCGGTCATCAGGGTTTCCCAGACCGTCGAGCTGCAGAAGACATCGCCGGACGTCATCCCTGTCGAGGTGATGAACACGGTGCTGGGCGGCGGCGTGTTTCGCCTCTTTATGAACCTCCGGGAGAAACACGCGTACACGTATGGTGCGTACAGCAGCGTGGATCCCGACAAACTGATTGGCACGTTCACCGCCTCGACGTCGGTGGCGAACAAATACACCGACAGTGCGGTGACCGAAATTTTCAGCGAGATCAAGCGGATCCGTGACGAGAAGATCGATGCCAATGAGCTCCAGATGGCGAAGAGCTACCTCAGTGGCTCCTTTGCCCGGAGCCTCGAGCGGGCCGACGCGGTCGCGAGTCGCGCGATTGATATTGAACGGTACAAGCTCCCGAAGGATTATTACAGAACCTATTTGAAGCGCATCGACGCGGTGACGGCCGACGACGCGCAGCGTGTGGCGCGGCAATACCTGCACCCGGACCGCATGCTTGTGGCTCTTGTCGGTAGTGCGAAAGAGGTGAAGGAGAAAATGCGGGGGTTCGGCCCCCTTACGATGTACGACGAGGATGGGAACCCGGTCGTTGAGAAGCCGCTTGCGGTAATCATGACCCCCGAGGAGATATTCGCAAAGCACATCGAGAAAACCGGCGGGCGGGCAAGGATGGCCGCATTGAAAGACAGGACGATCGAGTACAGCGGCAAAATCCAGACCATGGCCATGAGCGTGAAGACCGTCCAGAAGGCTCCGGGGAAGTTCTGCCAGGAGATCGGCATGATGGGGATGGTGCAGAAGACCGGGTTCGACGGGGATAAAGGATGGGCGGCGAGTCCGCAGGGCGTCATAGATCTTTCCGGCGAACAGCTCGAGAGCATAAAAGCGGAAGGCGCCATGAGCTTCTACGACGACTACAAAGGGCTGGGGTACAAGGCCGAAGTAACCGGGACGAAAACCATCAGGGGGAAAGAGTGCTTCGAGGTATCGTTGACCAAGGAGGGTGCGCCTGTGCTGAAGCACTATTTCGGCATCGACGACTTCATGAAACACCGGGAGGTGACCATGATGACGACTCCCCGCGGACCTGTTGAGCAGACGATGGATCTGTTTGACTACAAGGATTTCAAGGGGTACATGGTCCCCACGCGTCTGGAACAGAGTGCGATGGGGCAGACCGTGGAGTTCAAGCTCGAGAAGTTCGACGTGAACACCGGTGTGGCCGACACGTTGTTTCAGAAGCCGGCGAAGTAGCACGGAGCATCACGGCCAATCCAACAACAATCGGAGGCTGTCTCCCGGGAAGTTCTATGCGGCGCTGTTTGTGCCGGGGGCTCCCCGTGCGTTTTCACCCGTCACTCCCGGGTGATATCCCTCCCGCCGGCAATCGCGAGCTTCCGGGCCGATCCCTGCATTCGCCTCTCTTGCGTCATCGGGGCCTTTGCAGGGATTCTGTCCTGAGTGCTGCCATCCTCGGGCGATTCTGTCGGCAAGCGCGGTTACTTGAGAAGTATCATCCGCCGGGTTTCCACCTCATCTCCCCGGCGCAAGCGATAGAAATACGCGCCGCTCGGGGAGCTCTGAGCATTCCACTCCACTTCGTGCTCTCCCGGGGAGAGCCTGCCATTCACAAGCGTTGTAAGCTCGCGCCCGAGCAGATCATAGACTCGCAACGTCACCCAGCCGGTGCCTGACTCCTCTGCGGGGCCATCAGCGCGAAGGTGGAATCGGATCCGCGTCACAGGATTGAACGGATTTGGATAGTTCTGATCAAGAGCGAACTCCGCAGGGATGATGTTGAAAGGCTCCGCCTCCCCCTCCCCCGTCACCACACCCCCGGTGGTTGTCCGGAGAATGTTACCCGCAGCGCCGGTGATTGTGCCGGTGCTCGGATCGGTGAAGAACGCGCTCGTGAGATTGAAAGTGGTCTTGCTGTTCTGGGGGGTCCATACCGTTCCGCCGTTGGTCGTGCGCAGGATAGTGCCGAGGTCCCCCACGATGACGCCGGTGCCTGGAGTTGGGAAAAAGACCCCGTTGAAGGCCCGGGTTGTCCCGCTGGTCAGCGAGGTCCAGGTTGTTCCTCCGTTTGTCGTTCGCAATATCCTTCCCGAAGCCCCGACGACGGTGCCGTTGTTGAGATCGACGAACGTCACTCCCAGTAGTGCGGTGGTCACCCCGCTGGTCTGGGGATTCCAGGTCGCTCCGCCGTCGGTGGTGTGAAGGATCGTCCCTGAGGATCCGACGGCAGTCCCGTTATTGGAGTCGGCAAACGCAACGTCGCGGAGCTGGACGGTGGTCCCGCTGCTCTGCGGGGACCATGTCCCGCCGCCGTTCACGGTGCGCAGGATCGTTCCTGAAGACCCGACTGCAGTTCCCGTGCCTGGACTGGTGAACGCAACCCCGTATAGCGTGCTGGTCGTTCCGCTTGTTTGCGGAGTCCAGACTGTCCCGCCGTTGACGCTGCGCCGGATTGTGCCGTTTGCTCCCACCGCAGTGCCGCTGCTGCCATCGGCGAAGGAGACAGCGTAGAGGATCTCCGAAGTACCACTGGTCTGAGGAATCCAGGCCGTGCCTCCATTCGTGGTGCGGAGGATCGTTCCGCCTCCGCCGACAACGATGCCCGTCGCGGGATCAGTGAGGGCAACCCCGAAGTAACCGCTTGCGTCCTGATCGGTGGTAAGCAGACTCCACGTCGTGCCGCCGTTGGTGGTCTTCAGGAGTGTTCCGAGCTGTCCCACCGCCATGCCGTTATTGGCGCCGGAGAAGGAGACGCTATGCAGGCTGTAATTCGTCGGGCTTGTCTGAGGGTTCCATGTGGTTCCTCCGTTTGTTGTACGGAAGATGGCGTTCGCCCCCGACCCGACAATGGTGCCGGTACTGGCGTCGGTGAACGTCACCCCCTCCAGGCCTGCAGCGAGTGTCGGCGTCTGTGACGTCCAGTTCGCGCCGCCGTTTGTCGTGCGGAAGACAAGGCCTCCGTCTGCTATTGCCGTCGCATTGATTGCATCGACGCAAAAAACTCCGTGCAGGGTATTGAAGGTTCCGCTCGTCTGCGGATTCCAGTTGGCACCGCCGTTGGTGGTGCGCAGGATCGTGCCGAGATCCCCCACTGCAACACCGCTGCTTGCATCGCTGAAATGAACAGCCGTCAGCCGGTTCAACCCCCCGCTTGTCTGCGGACTCCAGCTGACTCCACCGTTGGTCGTGCGGAGAATCGTGCCGTTCGTCCCGACAGCCGTTCTGTTCGCCGCGTCGAGGAAGCAGACCCCGAAGAGCTGTTGTGATGTTCCGCTGGTCTGGAGGGTCCAGGCTACGCCCCCGTTCGTTGTGCGGAGGATGACCCCCGAATCTCCCACCGCTGTTCCATTGTTTGCATCCACGAATGTGACGGCATGCAGCGAGGCGGCGGTGCCGCTCGACGGAAATGTCCAATTCGTTCCCCCGTCGGTCGTCCGAATGATGGTACCGCCGACGCCGACAGCCGTTCCATTGTTTGCGTCGGTGAACCAGACACCCTGAAGGTCGCTTCCCTGGGGAAGGGGGTTCTGCCACACCCACCCCGACTGCGCGAGGAGCGACCCTGCTGTCCCCACACAAGCCAATGCGCACACGATGGATCTCATATGAAGTCTCCTCTGGTTGGTGTGGGGCACCGTGCCAGGTGCGACGATGCCGATAGATCAAATCCTGAACGGCCCGCCGGTGCTTCCATTAGCACAGGGCCTCGGTCAGCCTGCTCGCGCGGCCGCGGGCGTCCGAAGATCGCCCCATTCCGTGGAGCCCGACCTTATTCGTCATAGCGGCGCAACCGCGGGCATAGCTCCGCCATGCCATGAGTTCTTGGGGAAAAGGAGGTCTGGCGGCAAGTTCAGGCAGTTCCGAATTCCGAAAAGTGCAGAACATCGGGAGGAGGATACTTGGTGTTGATGAGGGAGAGAGAACAGGGGTTTGCGCCGCAACGCCGGGTGGGCACGCCGGGGAGGGAGTAACATCGCGCATGGTAATGCGACGCTCCTGCGAACAATGGAGTTTATTCAAAGAACAGTTGTGCCAATATATGTTCTCTGCCGGCCTTCCGCAAGGGGATAGGCGAAAAATCCGCATCCGCAGTGGACGATAAACCGTGACTCTCGGCTATCGATTACGGTTATCGTTGAACCATTATCGGTCAATGCGGCAGGGATGTACTGTTGCTCTATCGCGGGTGGATGAGCGGGACAAACTTGACGGGGAGAACGGACTCGGTGACAACGTTGCTTCCTTCCTTTCTCACCAGCGTGAGCGATTGAATTTCCGAGACGGACCCCACCGGGATAACCATTTTTCCCCCATCCTTCAGCTGTGCCACAAGCGGTTGAGGGATCTCTTCTGCCGATGCCGTGACGAGAATTGCGTCAAACGGCGCGTGCTCCGGCCATCCCATGTACCCATCGCCCTGACGTACAACGATATTCCGGTACCCCAGTTGCCTGAGGCGAGCCGCCGCCGTTTCTGCCAGTTCCTGGATCAGCTCGATGGTGAAGACGCTGTCCACGATTTCGGCGAGGACCGCCGCCTGATACCCCGAGCCGGTTCCCACTTCCAGCACTCGCTGTCCCCTGCGCGGCCTGATCAGCTCGGTCATGAACGCCACGATGTACGGCTGTGAGATCGTCTGCTCGTACCCGATCAGGAGCGGGGAATCATCGTAGGCGTGTTGTATCCACTCGCGGGGGACGAACTCGTGGCGGGGGACGCTTCTCATTGCGCGGAGCGTGGAGGTGTCCGCGACGCCCCGGGCGACGATCTGCGTCTGCACCATGCTCTCACGTGACGTCTGGAACCGGTCCCGGTCACACTCTGCGCCAAGCGAGGCAAGAATGACAATCAGGATGAAACGTCTCATGGTCACCTCCGGTGGGATCGCGTCCCCGTAGAGGTCTCACATTTGGGAAGACCGCAATCAATCGCTTGGCCCCCCCCCAGGGGCTGCACATTTACAGAGAACGCACCATCAATTGGCTGGGCCCCCTCAGGGGCCCAATGTGTACAGACCCAGCCGGGATTCCTTCTTCGCCCGAGATCTATTTCACGAGCATCATCCTGCGCGTCTGCACGAAGTCCCCGGCGGTCATCCGATAGACATATGCGCCGGTCGCAAGTCCGCTAGCATCGAACCGCGCAGTGTAACTCCCTGGCGCCTTCTGCTCATTCACCAGCAACGCCACTTCGCATCCGAGCAGGTCGTAGATGCTCAGGCGCACATTTCTGGCCACTGGCACCTGATAACTAACAACCGTTGTCGGATTAAACGGGTTCGGGTAGTTCTGCTTCAATTCGAACGCTGTCGGGATTTCCGGGGCAGGGGGTTCTTCGACATCGAGTACCACTCCTCCATCTCCCCAGAACCCCGCACTTGCCGCGAATGTCGAGCCGACCGATCGGCCGATCACGGACTGGCCCATCGTTCCAGCGGCGGCGTATGTACCGTTGGACATCATCCCTCCCCCGGTCGCAAAGACGCCGTAGCCCAGCCTTACCTGCGCCGAGGCCGTGCATCCAAGAACAGTAACAAAAAGACCGGTCAGGAGTAGCCAGCTTCCTGTTGTCATCGATTTTTCCTCTGTCTGATGTTCAGACTCCGTCTTTGCTCCACGATGGTCATTGTTGCATTGACTCCGGGAACACACGTCCCCGAATAATTCGTCCCACTCACGGTTTAAACGTCACAAACTGAAAATCGGACTGTACCGCGGTCCCGCTCGCATTTCTCATATAGATGAGAAGTTGATTCCCGGCGCTGTTAGTCATGCATTTAACGTCCGTGATAGGTGTCACCACTGTGACATAATTTGCAAAATAATACGACTCGCCGGAAATAGATATGGTGTAGCGAGTGTTGCCTGCATCCCAGGAGCTGGTCACGTTTGACGTTCCTGACGCCTTGGTACCGCTCGCGCTGATGAAGGCAAAAGCGATGGGGACCAACCCCGCCGTAGTGCTCCCAATCGTCACGCGGTTGTTGACATCGTCCGGGCTGATGCTAATACCTGCCCCCGCCACCAGATCGACATTGCCACCTTTGTTTACGACTCCGTCGATGCTCGCCACGAAGTTCGGCACGATCTTGTTGACTGTCACGGAGCCGTCGGCCAGGTGGGCGGCGGTAATCGAGCCATCGGCCACGTTCCTTGTAGAATCGGAAATCGCGCTCTGCATGCTGTAACTGACCGCCGTCATCTCCAGCCGCGGCGCAAGTTCGGGGTCGGCCCCCACCTGCAGGCTCATCCAGTACGAAGTGTTGAACGACCCCGGAAGGGGAGTGATCTTCCCCAGGAGGGCATTGAAGACCCCGTTCCGGGTTGAAATGAGCTGAGCTTCGGTCCAGACTGCACTCCCGCCGGAGGAGGCAGTGTAGAGGCGGAATGTAACACTGTAGTTGCCGTCAGGAACGGCAGTTGAGCCGGTTGCCAGCGTCCCCTGGTAGTTCAGGGTCTTGGGCATCTGGGCGTACATCGTTGCGGCCACAATGAGGAAGAGAAAGAGGACAGTCTGTTTCATGGTGAACTCCAGCGGGAAGTTTGAGAACAGGGTGGTGCGTCGGGGGATTCAGACTGTGCCGGGCGGCTCGGAGGGAGGAAGGCCTACGAGTCGCGTCGCAGGAATGAGCCTATATGCGAAACAGGATCACCAATGTCAAATGCCTGAAGAGAACTCGCGCAATGCCGCCAAGAGCGCAAATGAGAGCAATTGCCGAAGGTGGCGCGGTCACCGCCACCTTTACTTCTCGGCGTACTTCTCGTCCTATGCGCCAGACTCTGCCTGTCAGAACTCCAGAACGACCACCGAGCAGGGAGGAAGCTTTACACGGATCTCGTCCCCTTGCCTCGTAAACCCGCTGAACGCAACGGGTTTCACCTTCTCCGGATTCTCGAACGTGTTATGATCCTGGATGCGAGGCGATGTCAGAATACGTGCCCTCACGGCACCGACCTTTGTGTCAGCAATCACCAGCAGAACATCCTGCGCATTTTCCGGATCGATGTTGACAAGCGAACAATGCGTCACCCCCTCACTGTTGCGTGACGCGGAGACCGACACTGCGGACAAAGTATCTGTGCCGACAATCCCCTGTGGAGTCTCAATACTCGTGGGGAGAAGGGCGGCGCCCTGATGCACCGAGTACATGTCGAACACATGATACGTGGGTGTCAGGATCATCCTCTCATCCTGCGTCAGGATCACGGCCTGCAACACGTTGACGGTCTGAGCAAGGTTGGCCATCCGCACACGGTCACAGTGATTATTGAAGGTATTCAGCGTCACCCCGGCGATCATCGCGTCACGCATGGTGTTCTGCTGGAAGAGGAAACCGGGATTGGTCCCCGGCTCCACGTCGTACCACCCGCCCCATTCGTCGACCACCAGCGCCACGGACTTCTTTGGATCATACCTGTCCATGACCGCCGTGTGCTTCTGTACAAGCTCTTCCATCCGTAGTGCCTGCTTCATCGTCTTGAAGTACTCTTCCCGGGAAAATGCCGTCGCCGAACCCTTCTTACCCCAGTCGATAACGGAGTAATGATGGAGACCCACGCCGTCGAGCATCCAGTGAGGGACGTCGCGCATCATCACTTCGGTCCAGTGGTAATCGTCCCCTCCGGCGCCGGAGGCGACACGGAAGAGCCGTCCGCCGCTCCAGGACGCGTTCATGAATGTAACGTACAGGCGATAGACGTTCGCGTAGTACTCGGGGGTCATATTGCCGCCGCACCCCCAGGTCTCGTTGCCGATGCCCCAGAACCGCACACGCCACGGTTTCTCCCGTCCGTTCTCCTTTCGCAGCTTCGACATCGGGCTCACGCCGTCATGGTTCACGTACTGGACCCACTGCGACAGCTCCTGCACCGTGCCGCTCCCCACGTTCCCCGAGATATAGGGCTCCGCACCCAGCTGTTCGCACAGGTCGAGGAACTCGTGGGTGCCGAAACTGTTGTCTTCCGTCACTCCACCCCACCAGGTGTTGACGATTGTCGGCCGCTCTGACTTCGGACCGACGCCGTCCTTCCAGTGATACGTGTCCGCAAAACACCCTCCCGGCCAGCGGAGATTTGGAATCTTGATCTTCCGGAGGGCCTCGACCACGTCTTTCCGGATTCCCCGGGTATGGGGGATAGCGGTGTTCTGCTCCCCGACATAATATCCTCCGTAGATGCAGCGGCCCAGGTGCTCGGAGAAATGGCCGTAGATGTGGCGGCTGATGGTGTCTTTCGCCCCGGCAGCGTTCAGGACGATCCGGACCTGGCCTACCAGGAACGCGGGAATCAGGCAGAAGGCAAGAAGGAGTGCATGCGGTCGTCGCATTGAGAGGCCTTTCGTGAAGAGTTCCATAAAGTGTCGCTGCACTCAAAGTAGGGAACTCCTGGTCTTTGGGCAAGAGGGTGACCTATCTTGCATTTCTGATTTGAAAAGGGGACATTTTTCGTACCCTTGTTCGGTTCTCTCCGTCTCCTGCACAAGGAATCCCATGCAGCAGTCTTCGTATGTCCTCGGCATTGATTTCGGCACCGATTCGGTCCGCGCGCTGGTGGTTGATACCGCCAACGGACGCGAAATCGGAACGGGCGTGGTCGAGTATCCGCGCTGGAAGAAGGGGAAATTCTGTGACCCGTCCCGGAACCAGTTCCGCCAGCATCCCCTGGACTACGTGGAGAGCATGACCGAGGTGGTACAGCGGACACTTCGCCAGGCCCCCGCGGGGACCGGAGCGCGGGTCAGAGGCATTGCGGTGGACACCACGGGCTCGACGCCCGTGGCCGTCGATCGTCAGGGGACGCCGCTGGCACTCACACGCGGTTTCGAACTGAATCCCAATGCAATGTTCGTCCTCTGGAAAGACCACACCGCCGTTCGGGAAGCGGAAGAGATCAACCGGCTTGCGCGGACATGGGGGGGAACGGATTTCACGAAATTCGAAGGAGGAATATATTCCTCCGAATGGTTCTGGGCAAAAATCCTTCACGTGCTGCGGGACGATGATGGAGTTCGGGACGCCGCGTTCTCATGGGTTGAGCACTGCGACTGGATTCCTGCGTTGCTGACCGGGAACACCGATCCGCTGACGCTGAAACGGAGCCGCTGCGCGGCCGGCCACAAGGCGATGTGGCACTCCTCCTTCGGCGGTCTGCCGTCAGGGGAATTCCTCACGAAACTTGATCCTCTCCTGGCCGGACTTCGCGATCGCCTGTATCGTGAGACATTCACGAGCGACATCGCCGCAGGCGCGCTTACGAAAGAGTGGGCTGCCAAGCTCGGTCTTTCTTCCGACGTCAAAGTCGGGGTTGGGGCGTTCGATGCCCACATGGGCGCCGTGGGTGGCGAAATCGAGCCGTATGTGCTGACCAAGATCATGGGGACCTCCACCTGCGACATGATCGTTGCCCCCGCGGCCGACGTGGGAGAGAACGTGGTGCGGGGAATCTGCGGTCAGGTGGATGGCTCGATCATTCCGGGATTGATCGGGATGGAAGCAGGCCAGTCGGCGTTCGGCGACGTCTATGCCTGGTTTCGCGATCTTCTCCTCTGGCCACTGGAGACTTTCGGGCGAAACGAGAGTTCTGTCGATCCCGGAATGCGTGAACGGTTTATCAGAGAAGCCTCGGAGAGAATGATCGCTGCGCTCTCAGAGGCCGCGGCAAAGATCCCTGTCCAGGACTCGAGCTTGCTCGCACTGGACTGGCTCAACGGCCGCCGGTCACCGGATGCCAACCAGAAGCTCAAAGGAGCTATCGCCGGGCTGACGCTCGGCAGCGACGCTCCGCGAATCTTCCGTGCGCTGGTCGAAGCGACGGCCTTTGGCGCCCGTGCGATCGTCGATCGGTTTCGCTCCGAAGGAGTGCGGATAGACGGCGTGATCGCTCTCGGAGGTGTCGCGAAGAAATCGCCGTTCATCATGCAGATCGTTTCGGACGTCCTGAACATGCCGATCCGCGTTCCCCGCGCAGAACAGACGTGCGCCCTCGGCGCTGCAATGTGCGCCGCGGCGGTGATCGGCGCGCACCCGGGTATCGACGCCGCCAGGAAGGCGATGGGACAGGGATTCGAGGCGGAGTACCGGCCGCGTCCGGAGTCTGTTCCGGTGTACCAGCGCCTGTACGAGCGCTACCTTCGCCTGGCCCAGTTTACCGAACGCGAAATCACGGCCTCGGAGAAGATGGCATGAGCAGCTTCAGCGCGCTGAAGGAGAAAGCCTGGAAGGCAAACACCGAACTTCCGCAGACCGGCCTGGTCGTTCACACGTTCGGCAATGTCAGTGCCATCGACCGTCAACAAGGAGCGGTGGCGATCAAGCCAAGCGGCATACCGTACGCGGACCTGCGCGTCGAGGACATGGTTGTGGTGGATCTTCAGAACAACATCCTCGAGGGTTCTCTCCGTCCCTCCTCCGATGTGAAGACGCACCTTCTTCTCTACCGGACCTTTTCTGCGATCGGCGGCATCGTGCACACGCATTCCCGCTACGCCACAGCGTGGGCGCAGGCGACAAAGCCGATTCCGATCCTTGGGACGACGCACGCAGACCTCTGCCCCGGCGACATCCCCTGCACAAAGGTGATGACCGACACGGCGATCCGGAGAGATTACGAAGAAGAGACCGGACAGCAAATTCTCCGAACGTTTCGCTCACGCTCCTACGAGGAGACGCCGATGGTCCTCGTGGCCTGCCACGGCCCCTTTGCGTGGGGGAGAACCGCAGAGGAGGCGCTGTATCACGCTGTAATGCTCGAGGAGATCGCGCGGATAGCCCTGCTCACACTGCGGGTGAACCCCAGGATTCCCCGGCTGAAGAGGTCACTGGTAAGAAAACACTTTCAACGAAAACACGGCCCTGATGCATATTATGGCCAGATGCATGCGGAATCCAAAGAAGAGAGCAGACGATGAAGAATGCACCGGAAGTGGTCCTTGGTCTCGTTGCAGTGAGTCGTGATTGTTTTCCCGCCGAACTTTCCCGCAAGCGTCGCATCATGGTCGGGAAGGAGTGTGCCGCGCGGAGGATCCCCGTGGTCGAGATGGAAACGGTTGTGGAGAGTGAGCACGACGTGCTGAAAGCTCTGGAGGAACTTCGCGCCAGGAAAGTGAACGCCCTGGTGCTCTATCTGGGAAATTTCGGTCCGGAAGGGCCGACGACACTTCTGGCGCAGAAGTTCGAGGGCCCGGTGATGATTGCCGCCGCGGCTGAGGATAGCGGACAGGATCTGTATGATGGACGGGGGGATGCGTATTGCGGGCTCCTCAGCGCTTCCTACAATGTCGGTCTCCGGAGCCTCGCCGTCCACTTTCCCTCGTACCCCGTGGGATCGCCGGCGGAGGTCGCCGTTATGATCGGCGAATTCCTTCCGGTCGCGCGCGTGTTCCTGGGGATCAAGAGCCTGAAGATCTTTTCGTTCGGGCCGCGCCCGTACGATTTCCTGACCTGCCATGCCCCCATCAAGCCGCTCTTCGATCTCGGTGTCGAGATTGTGGAGAACAGCGAGCTCGACATGTACGATCTCTTTCTGAAGAAGAAAGGGGATCCGCGGATCCCGGCGCTGGCGAAGGACATGGCAAAGGAGCTGGGGAAAGGGAACACGTACCCCGAACTCCTGGAACCGCTGGCACAGTTCGAGATTGCGCTTCTCGATTTCATGGAGAAGAGCCTTGGTGCCTCCCGGTACGCGGTTTTTGCCAACAAGTGCTGGCCGTCGTTCGAAAAGTTTTTCGGGTTTGTTCCCTGCTTCATCAATTCGCGGCTTGCCACCCATGGCATTCCAATTTCCTGCGAATCCGACATCTACGGTGCGTTGAGCGAATATGTTGCCACGTGCGCCACCGAGCTTCCGGCCGCGATCCTGGACATCAATAATACCGTCCCGGCAGACATGTACAGGGAGGCCGGTGCGACGGTGCGCGACTATGCCAATAACGATCTCTTCATGGGGTTCCACTGCGGGAACACCTCCTCGGCGTGCATGGCAACGTCGGTGATGAAATATCAGTTGATCATGCATCGGACGATGGAAGCGGGGAAGGAACCCAATATCACTCGCGGGACGCTGGAAGGACAGATCCGGCCCGGAGAGATGACCATCTTCCGGCTGCAATCCACGCCCGAGGCGGAGTTGAAAGCGTATGTTGCCCAGGGGGAAATTCTCAACATCGAACCGAAGTCGTTCGGGTGCATCGCGGTCTTCGCCGTCCGCGAAATGGCCCGCTTCTATCGCCATGTGCTGATCGAAAAGCGGTTTCCCCACCACACGGGCGTTGCGTTCACCCACGCGGGGAAGACGATGGTCGAGGCGATGCATCTGCTGGGAGTACAGGATGTTGCGTTCAATCTTCCGAAGGGGACGCTGTATCCGGGAGAGCACCCGTACTAGGGAAAAGCAACTGATAATAGTCAATGGACGGTGGACTATTGTCAACCATGAGAAAGGAACACCGACGTGGCAGTTCTCGAAACAGTCGACTGGCTGGTGATTGCGGGCTACTTTGCAGTTATTCTGGGGCTGGTCTGGTGGGTGATGAAGAGGCAGCAAAAGACCTCCACCGATTACTTCCTGGCCGGACGGCACCTCGGGTGGTTTGTGATCGGGGCGTCGATTTTTGCCTCGAACATCGGTTCGGAGCATCTGGTGGGGCTGGCCGGTTCCGGCGCCACCGACGGCGTGGCGATGGCACATTATGAATTGCATGCGTGGTGTCTGCTGGTGCTCGGGTGGGTCATGGTCCCGTTCTACATGCGGTCGAAAGTGTTCACCATGCCGGAGTTTCTCGAACGGCGGTATTCACCCACCGCGCGGACCGTCCTCTCGCTGATCTCTCTCGTTGCCTATGTGCTGACCAAGATGGCCGTGGGAATCTTCGCGGGCGGCGTGGTCTTCGCCGTGCTCCTTCCCGAGATGAATTTTATGGGAATGGACAGCTTCTGGATCGGCTCGATCCTCGTGGTCGTGATTACCGGCCTGTATACCATTATCGGAGGGATGCGTGCCGTGGCATACACCGAAGCGCTGCAGACGATCATTCTGATCATCGGCTCGGCGCTGGTGACGATCTTCGGGCTGCATGCGCTGGGAGGCTGGTCGCAGCTTCGCGCCATCGTGGATCCCGACATGTTCAACCTCTGGAAGCCGATCGTCCCGGCGGGGGTGGAGGGAACCTGGGCTCCTGTCCGCGAAGCCGGACGGATGGCATGGTACTTCAACGACAACTATCCCTGGATCGGGATGCTCTTCTGTGCACCGATCATCGGACTCTGGTACTGGTGCACCGACCAGTATATCGTGCAGCGAGCGCTTGGTGCGCCGAACGAAACGGAGGCCCGGCGGGGATCCATTGCGGCGGCCTTCTTCAAGCTCCTTCCGGTTTTCATTTTTATCATCCCCGGTATCATCTGTTTCGCCCTCGCCAAGAGCGGAGCAAACACCTTTTTGCAGCAGCAGTTGATCGGGCCGGACGGAAAGGTCATCCGGGATCAGGCCCAGCAGGCTTTCCCGCTGATGGTTGCGCACGTCCTTCCGGTCGGCATCCGCGGATTGGTCGTGGCAGGACTGCTCGCCGCGCTGATGAGCTCTCTGGCGGGCGCCTTCAATGCATCGTCGACGCTCTTCACGATCGATTTCTATTCGCGATTCCGTCCGCAGGTGTCGCAGGAAAGGCTCGTCTGGGTCGGACGCGTGGCGACCGGCGTTATGGTGTTGATCGGACTGCTCTGGATACCGGTGATCAGAGGAGGGAAGGGACTGTACGACTACCTTCAGGGTGTTCAGGCCTATCTTGCACCGCCGATCTTTGTGGTCTTCTTCCTCGGGGTGTTTGTGAAGCGGCTGAACGCCAAGGGGTGCCTCGCGTCGCTGATCACCGGTTTCGGGATGGGGCTCTTCCGGCTTGCGGTCGATACGCCGGTGAAGCTGACG
>Ga0326726_10001828_pt1 | contig 19824 bp, 16 predicted proteins | sample MHFenrmetagenome_2_FD_207603 | JGI IMG/M metagenome (GOLD analysis project Ga0326726, IMG submission 207603) | Lab enriched peat soil microbial communities from Michigan Hollow, Ithaca, NY, United States - MHF15MN | ecosystem: Environmental > Terrestrial > Soil > Wetlands > Peat | place: USA... | reverse complement strand
CGCACCTTTGGCAGAAACCTTTCAGGAGGCATCATGAACGATCATTTTGACGAGCTACGCCAGCAATACGGCTGCGGGCCGGTGCAGTTCTCCGGCGCCGACGAGGCGCTCTATAACCGACACCTGGTGTTCGACGCGGTGATCGATCCCTTCCAGGCGAAGCCGCGCGAGCAGTTCGAAGCGTTGGCCCGGTCGCTCCGCGACGTCATTTCGCAGCGCTGGCTGCTGACCGAGAGGACCTACGAGCAAAAGAACCCGAAGCGGGTGTATTACCTCTCCATGGAATTCCTGCTCGGGCGCTCGCTCGAGAACAATGCGATCAACGCGCAACTGGCCGAGATCGTGCTCGAGCTCGTCAAAGGGAAGCGCAACGTCGATCCGGCCTTGCTCGAGACGGAGCCGGACGCCGGTCTCGGGAACGGCGGCCTCGGGCGGCTCGCCGCCTGCTTCCTGGATTCCATGGCGACCCTCGCGCTGCCGGGCATGGGCTACGGTCTGCGCTACGAGTACGGCATCTTCAAGCAGACGATCCAGGATGGCTGGCAGGTTGAGCAGCCCGACAACTGGCTGCGGCGACCGGATCCCTGGGAAGTCGCGCGGCTGGAGGAAGCGGTCGAAGTGAAGCTGAACTGCTCCTTCGAGCTGCGGGCGGGCGAGCTGCAACCGATCATCGGCCGGCCATCGGTCCTGCTCGGCATCCCGTTCGATCGGCCGGTGATCGGCTACGGGGGCAAGACGATCAACACGCTGCGTCTCTGGGCGGCGGCCACGCCGGACTATTTCGACTTCCAGCAATTCAGCCGCGGCGACTTCGTCGGCGCGCTGGCGGAAACCTTGGCCTCCGAGTCTCTGACGCGGGTTTTGTACCCCGATGACTCCACGAGCATGGGCCAGGGGCTGCGATTCCTCCAGGAGTATTTTCTCGTCGCCTGCTCGCTGGGCGATCTGGTGCGTCGGTTCCGACGCAGCAATATGGATTGGAGTGCGCTCCCCGAAAAGGTCGCCATCCAGCTCAATGACACGCATCCGGCCATGGCCGTTCCCGAGCTGATGCGCATCCTGCTTGACGACGCCCGCCTTGAATGGGATCAGGCCTGGCGCATCACGCAGCAAACGCTCGCGTACACGAACCACACGCTGCTGCCCGAGGCGCTGGAGACCTGGCCGCTGCGATGGTTCGAGGAGCTGCTGCCACGCCATCTCGAAATCATCCACGAGATCAATCGGCGGTTGCTCGATGACGCGCGCGTTCGCTTGTCGCAAGATGAAAATCGACTTTCACGCGTCAGCGTCATCCAGGACGGCCCGGTCAAGCGAGTCCGCATGGCCAACCTCGCCATCGTCGGCTCCCACAGCACGAACGGCGTCGCGGCCATTCACTCGCGACTGTTGCGCACGAGCGTCGCGAAGGATCTCGCCGAACTCTTCCCGAATCGGTTCAACAACAAGACGAACGGCGCCACGCCGCGCCGCTGGTTGCTGATGTGCAACCCCGACCTCTCCCAACTGATCCGCGAGGTGATCGGCGATGGCTGGATCACGGATCTGGGGCAGCTCGCCCGATTGAAGCCGCTCGCCCGCGACAGGAGCTTCCAGGAGGCCTTTCTCCGAGCAAAGCGGCAAGCAAAGACGCGGTTTGCGGATTGGCTCAAGAACACGACCGGCGAGGTCGTCGATCCGGACACTATTTTCGACAGCCAGATCAAACGCATTCATGAGTACAAACGACAGCTACTCAACGCGCTGCACATCGTCGTGCTCTACAACCGCCTGCGCCAGAATCCCGGTCTCGCCATGCCGCCGCGCACGTTCTTCTTCGCCGGCAAGGCGGCGCCCGCGTACGCGCTGGCCAAGCTCATCATCAAGTTCATCAACAACCTGGCCGCCACCATCAACGCGGATCCCGCGGTGAACGGGCGCCTGAAAGTGTTGTTCGTGCCCGACTACTGCGTCTCGCTGGCTGAGCGCCTCATTCCGGCGAGCGACGTGTCCGAGCAGATCTCTACCGCGGGCTTTGAAGCCAGCGGGACGAGCAACATGAAGTTCATGATGAACGGCGCGCTCACGATCGGTACGATGGATGGGGCGACGATCGAGATCGCCGAAGAGGTCGGAAAAGAGAATGTGTTTCTCTTCGGCCTCACCGCCGAGCAGGTGGTCAACAGCCGCGACTGGTACAACCCCCAGTGGCACTATGAGCACGAGCCGGAAACGCGCGCAGCCTTGGACCTGATTTTCTCCGGTTACTTCAACCGCCACGAGCCCGGCATCTTCGATCCCATTCGTGAAGCCCTGCTGACGCACGGCGACTATTACATGCATCTGGCCGATCTCAAGTCGTACGGCGAGGCGCATGAAAGAGTGGGCCAACTTTACGCGGATCGAGCGAGTTGGGCGAACAAGGCGATCCTGAATGTTGCCAGTTCCGGCAAATTTTCCAGTGACCGAACCATCGCCGAGTACGCGCGTGACATTTGGCGGACAGCACCGTGTCCCGTCGGGTGAGGGGTACAGGGAGTCGGCCATGGCGAGAGAACGGCGCAGTTCTATTCAGACCAAAAGCCCACGTTTCCCTGACCCTCTGGCGATCTGATGCGAGTAGGCTGACTGAAACGGAGGACGATTTGCAATGACTCTCAACGCTGATTCCAAGTACCCCAGTCGACGCACCTACGTATTGAAAGTGCGCAGCGATGCAAAGCCCGACACCCTCGCCGGTCGACTGGAAAATGTCGTCACCGGGCAACAGCAAGAGTTCGCAACGGATCAGGAACTGATTGAGTGGATCAGGTGCGATCTCGGGATGAGCGGCATTGAGCGCTCTCGCGAAGCGAAGAGCAAATGATCGATGGACAGGAAGGCTCGTAAGGAGACACCGTGCCGCTAGCCGCTGCTCTGCGGACCCATTCTCCGCCGAGGGCATGAGCTCGGCACAACGGAAGAAGGAGAACGAACATGACAACCACGATGAAACTCGCCTTTATCGCACTGATTGCATCCTCCGCGGTCGGCTGCGTGACGCAATCGGCCGGGACTCATGACGGGGCATTCACGTTCACGCTGGAGAACGACGTGTTCACAGGTTCCGACAACAATTACACCAACGGTATCGGTGCAACGTGGGTGTCGAACGAGCTTAATACCTACGACGACGAAAGGTTCATCAGAAAGTGGGGCAAGTTCTGGTCGTTCCTGCCCGGGATCACGGATGACGGCTCGAACACGTATGCCGCGTGGAGCATTGTCCAGGAGATGCATACCCCGGACGACATCGACAACCCGAATCCACCCGAGAGCGACCAACCGTATGCCGGCATCCTGTATGTGGATAATGTGCTGTATGCGCGGAACGGACGTTGGACGCATGCCTGGGAACTCAAGCTGGGCGTAGTGGGCCCGGCGTCGCAGGCTGAAGAAGTGCAGAAAAAGTTCCACGAACTGATCGGTGGGAATAAGCCGATGGGCTGGGATACGCAGCTCCCGAACGAGCCGGTGATCAACGTGGGCTACACGGCCGGGTACGTGTGGCGCGAGGGCAAGGCGGGCGAAGCGGCCGAGTGGCGACTCGTTCCGATCGGGCACGTGGGTCTCGGCACCTACTTCACCGGCGTGGGACTCGGCATGTACGGCGAGATTGGGTGGAATCTGGTGAAAGCCATGGCCACGACCTCACTTCGCGAGGGGTTCAACGCCGCGTCGACGGTCGGTGTCGGACCGGTGCATGGCTGGTCGGAGTCGTTCTTCGGCGGTCTCGGAGGTTTTGGCGTCGTCCACTATCTGCCGCTCGATGGCACCGTATTCAGGGACAGCCGGTCCGTCGACACGAAGCCCTTCGTCGGCACGGCATCGCTCGGCTTTGCTGTGCGACATGAGGGTTGGGTTGTCAGCCTCGCGGCGTCGTTCACCACCGATGCGTTCGAAACGCAGGAAAAGGCGGCCGAGTTCGGCACCCTGAGCGTGTCCTGGTTTTTCTGACTGGAGTGATGAAGCGAGCCATGTTCGATTCTCCTCTAGAGTTCTGTCCCCGTTGCCGGCAATACGTGGCGCTCGATAGCATGCCCACGAACTGCGCGGCACGGTCTCAGTGCGGGGGTGAGTCTTGTCCGCTCGAGCCGTACTTCACCGGCACGCAGACGGGTCAGCCCCCCGTTGTTTCAATGGGCGAGGACGGCCGGACAGGGTATCTGTCGCCGGCGGCGACCTCGCTTCTGGACGCCATCGCCGGCTGCGGGCAGTTTGAATTTTCGGGGGCGGACCTCGAGCGGCTGCTGCGGAAGCCGGAGGCCGGGATCGGGAGCATTGTCGACGAGCTCAGGAATCGCGGGCTGGTCCAGCTCGCCGATGGCCCCGAGGAAGAGCGCCGTTATGAACTTACAGCGGCGGGACAACGGTGCATTGCGGAAAACATGTCACGAACGTAACACGCGACGGGAGGATCCAAAACATGATGCAGTTCCATCTGCTTTCGTTCGAAGGGCCCGATGACTACGCGCGTGCGGGCGGCGTCGCCACACGCGTCACCGGGCTTGCCCGCGCGCTCGCCGAAGCGGGCCATGAATGCCACGTGTGGTTCATTGGCGACCCCGAGTTGCCGGGGCACGAGCGCCAGGGTGAGGTGCATCTGCATCGCTGGTGCCAGTGGATAAGCGGCTACCATCCGGCGGGAGTTTACGACGGCGAGGAAGGCAAACGCGTGGATTACGCCACTTCGCTGCCACCGTTTTTGGTGGAGCAGTTTCTGGCGCCGGCGCTGAGGGAAGGGCGACGAACCGTGATCCTCGCGGAAGAGTGGCACACGGTGGATGCCATCTTGCATGTTGATTTGCTGCTGCGCCGGCAGGGGCTGCGCGAGCGCGCTACGATGCTCTGGAACGCCAACAACACCTACTCGTTCGAACGCATTCCCTGGAACCGGCTGGCGCAGGCCGCGATCATCACCACCGTCAGCCGCTATATGAAGAACCTCATGGGGGTCCAGGGGTTAGACCCGCTGGTGATCGCAAACGGCCTCGAACCCGAGGCATTCGTTCTGCCCGAGCGCGACGCGGTGGCGGCTTTTCGAGCGCAGACGCGGGGGCGTACCGTTGTGGCCAAAGTGGCGCGTTGGCACCCGGACAAGCGATGGCTGTACGCTGTGGACACCGTGAAAGTCATGAAGCAGCGCGGCGGGCGGCCGTTGCTGCTCGCCCGAGGAGGCGTCGAATCGCACGGCACAGAGGTGTACGCGGCCGCCGCAGCGGCCGGGCTGCGCGTTGTCGAGCCCGATTGCACCGTGCGGGGCGCGAGTGGGCTGCTCGCTGCCATGCGGGAGAACCGCGAAGCGGACATCCTGTGTCTGCGCATGCCGCTCGATGCCGAGGCGCGCCGGCTGCTCTTTCGTTGTTCCGAGGCGGTGCTCGCGAACAGCGAACACGAACCCTTCGGCTTGGTCGGGCTGGAAACCATGGCAGCGGGGGGTATCGCCTGCGTCGGGACTTCCGGCGAGGACTATGCGATACCCGGTAACAACGCGCTCGCGCTGGAAACGAACGATCCCAACGAGCTCGTCAGCCTGCTGAGCGGCCTGCGCCGCCGCCCGGATTGGGGACGGGCGATGCGCGGCGCCGCGCGCAGGGCGGCGGAGATGTACAGGTACTCCTCCATTGTCGAGCGGGTCCTGCTGCCGCGACTGAGCTGGCTCGCCGGGAGCGCTGACCGCGCTGCGCCGCAGCCGCGCATCGTCGCCCGTCGCTCGCCAAACGACTCGGCCAGCGCAAACACCGAACGGCTTCGCAGAAAGCGGCGCGCTACAGAGCAGGCGGCCTGCGTGGACGCCCCTGCACGCACATTCCGGGCCGTGTAAAGCGAGCTTGAGGCAAGAGCAATGAAGGAGACGCCGATGCAAGCACATCCCCTCGCAGGCAAGCGGGCACCGGCACAGTTGCTGGCGAATATTCCCCGGCTCGTTTCCGCCTACTACACCGGGCGGCCCGATCCGTCGGTCGCGCTCCAGCGGGTCGCCTTCGGCACGTCAGGGCACCGGGGCCGCGCCCTGGAGGATTCCTTCAACGAGGCGCACATCCTCGCGACCACGCAGGCGATCGTCCAGTACCGCAAGACGCATGGTGTCGATGGCCCGCTTTTCCTGGGAATGGACACCCATGCGCTCTCCGAGCCGGCGTTCGCCACCGCGCTCGAGGTGCTGGCGGCCAACGGCGTCGACGTCATGATCGACTGCGAGTGCGGCTACACGCCCACGCCGGTGATCTCCCACGCGATCCTCGCGCACAACCGAGTGCCCGGTGCGGCCTTGGCAGACGGCGTAGTCATCACGCCCTCCCACAATCCCCCCGAAGACGGCGGCTTCAAGTACAACCCGCCGCACGGCGGACCCGCGGAATCCCAGGTGACGGCCGCGATCGAGACCGAGGCGAACCGCTTGCTGGCCGACGGGCTGCGTGGAGTCAAGCGCGTGCCGTATGCCCGCGCGCGCGCGGCGTCGACCACGCACCGCCACGACTACACGACGGCCTACGTGTCAGACCTGGCTGCGGTGGTCGACATGGAAGCGATTAAGTCCGCCGGCGTCCGCGTGGGCGTGGACCCGCTCGGCGGGGCGAACGTCGGGCTGTGGGAGCCGCTGCGCGAGCGCTACGGCATCCGGCTCGAGGTCGTCAACCCCGTGGTGGACCCCGCCTTCCGCTTCATGCCGCTCGACTGGGACGGCAGGATCCGGATGGACTGCTCCTCGCCGCACGCGATGGCCGGGCTCATCGCCCTGCGCGAACATTTCGACGTCGCGTTCGGCAACGACACCGACGGCGACCGCCACGGCATCGTCACCCGCACGACCGGCCTGATGAACCCCAACCACTTCCTCGCGGTGGCGGTGGACTACCTGTTCCGGCACCGCTCCGGCTGGGGAGCGGGCGCGGCCGTCGGCAAGACGCTGGTGAGCAGCAGCATCATCGACCGGGTGGCGGCGAGTCTGGGCCGGCGGCTTGTCGAAGTACCGGTGGGTTTCAAGTGGTTCGTGCAGGGTCTCCACGATGGCAGCCTCGGCTTCGCCGGCGAGGAAAGCGCGGGCGCGACGTTCCTGCGCCGGGACGGCAGCGTCTGGACTACCGACAAGGACGGCGTGGTGATGGGGCTGCTCGCCGCCGAAATGATGGCGGTGACCGGCCGGGATCCGAGCGAGCTGTACGCGGCGCTCACTCGCGCCCACGGCACGCCGTGCTACGAGCGCAGCGACGCCCCGGCGACGCCCGCCCAGAAAGCGGCGCTGGCGCGGCTCGCGCCGCAGGACGTGGCCGCCACGCAACTTGCGGGCGAGCCGATCGAGGCCGTGCTCTCGCGCGCACCGGGAGACGGCAATGCGATCGGGGGGCTCAAGGTGGTGACCCGCAACGGCTGGTTCGCCGCCCGCCCGTCCGGGACCGAGGATGTCTACAAGATCTATGCCGAGAGCTTCGTCGGCAACGAGCATCTCCAGCGCATCCAGAGCGAGGCGCGGGCGCTCGTCGCCACGGCACTCGCGGGCGTGCGTTGAAGGAGGATGCGATGAATACGCTACGGGCGTTGCAGGACTATGGCCAGTCGCTGTGGCTCGACTACATCCAGCGAAGCCTCGTTGCCGGGGGTGAACTGAAGCGCCTGATCGAGGAAGACGGCGTGAAGGGCGTCACGTCGAACCCTTCGATCTTCGCGAAGGCGATCACGGAGGGCCGCGAATACCGCGACGCGCTGCACGAGCTACGTTGCCGCGGGGATTCTGCACAGCAGATCTACGAGGCGCTCGCGATCGAGGACATGCGCGGCGCCGCCGATGTTTTGCGCCCGGTCTACGACGCGACCGGGCGGCGCGATGGTTACGTGAGCCTCGAGGTGTCGCCGCATCTCGCACACGACACCGAGGGCACCGTGGCGGAAGCCCGGCGGCTGTGGGCGAGCGTGAACCGACCCAATCTCATGATCAAAGTCCCCGGCACCCCGGAGGGCATCCCGGCAGTGCAGGTCCTGATTGCGGGGGGAGTGAACGTCAACGTGACGCTGCTCTTCTCGCGGGAGGCCTACCGCGCCGCGGCGCACGCCTATCTCGCCGGCCTCGAACGTCGGGTGGCGGACGGTACGGACGTGGCGGGGGTGGCGAGCGTCGCGAGCTTTTTCGTGAGCCGGATAGACGCGAACGTGGACGCGAAGCTCGACCGCCTGGCGCAATCGGCCGCCGCCGGCGAGCGCGCCCGGCTCGCGGGCCTGCGCGGCCGGGCGGCGATCGCCAATGCCCGGCTCGCCTACCGCATGTTCCGGGAGCTCGGCGACAGCCCCCGCTGGCGGGCGCTCGCACGGGCGGGCGCGGCGCCGCAGCGACTGCTGTGGGCGAGCACGAGCACCAAGAGCCCGGCCTATCGCGACGTGGTCTATGTCGAGGAGCTGATCGGCCCGGACACGGTCAACACGCTCCCGCCGGCGACACTCGCGGCGTTCCGCGACCACGGCCGGCTGCGCGCGAGCCTCGGGGAGGAGCCCGAGGTCGCGGCGGCGATCATGGCGGAAATCGGGGCGGCCGGCATTGCCTTCGACCGCGTGACGGACGAACTGCTCGCCGAGGGCGTGCGCTCGTTCGCGCAGGCATTCGAGGGGCTGCTTGCGGCGATCGAGCAGGCGCACCCCGACGGCCTATGCGGCGTGGTTCCGCGAAGCGGCCGGGGCGAGCGAGGATGACGGGAAAGCCTCAATCAGCGAAGGAGATCGACATGGCCTTCAAGTCTCAGGATGAGTTCGAGCGCAGGCTACTGGAACAAAATATCCACACCGCCCAGGTGCTGGGAACCGCCATCGCCATGCGCGACCACGGCACGGGCGCCCACAATCATCGGGTGGCCCTTTATGCGGGTGCACTCGGCGAAGCCGTCGGCCTCGATCCGCAATCCATGCGCGACTTGATTGCCGGGGCATTCCTTCACGACATCGGCAAGATCGCTATCCCCGACGGCGTTCTGCTGAAGGCCGGGGCCTTGTCGGCCGAGGAAAGGGCCGTCATGCAAGACCATAACGTACTTGGGGCGCAGCTACTGGACGAACTTCCTGCGTTCCGAGGCGCCATTCCCGTCGTCCGCCATCACCATGAACGCTATGACGGCAGCGGCTATCCCGACCATCTGGCCGGCGCGGACATCCCGATGACCGCCCGCGCCTTTGCCGTCGTGGATGTCTTCGACGCCCTGGTGTCGGCGCGCCCGTACAAGCAGGCATTTAGTTTGGAAAAGGCGCTGGAAGACCTCGAGGCCGGCATCGGCACACACTTCGATCCGGGTTTCGCGCTGTCGTTCATCCGTCTTGCTCCCCTGAGTTACCGGCAGTTTGCAAGCCTTTCGGAGGATGCGTTGAAGCCTTACGTGGTCGGATTGCGGCAGCGCCATTTTGGCGTGTAGGATCGGTCGAGAAACGAACTGCCCGATCGGCGGGCGTGCGCAGCCTGCCCGCTTTCACAATGCAGGCCGGAGGCAAGACCATGCGAGGCTCACCTTCCGACGGTCCACCGAGCGTACCCTGCGGGCTCGCAGAGATGACCGCGACCTCAGGAACAGACTCGCTCCCGCGTTACGGACACCGTTGGGTCGCGCGCCATTACCGCAGAGCCTCGGCCGAATCGCCGACGCTGATGCTCGTGGAGTACCTCATCCCATTGCCGCGACCGTGCGCGACGCGCCGGCCAAGCTGGTGGCGGATTGCAAGAGCTACCGCATTCTGGGCTGCCACGTGGTGGGCGAGCGCGCCGTGGAGATCGTCCAACTGGCGGCGATCGCCATCGCCGCCGAGATGCAGATCGACGAGCTGGCGCGCGTCGCGGTTTCCTTCCCGACGTACGCCGAGGTGCTGGTTCATGCGGCGGTCCGCGCGGCGGCCGAGCTGCGATTGCCTCTGGGAGGGCAGGTGGCGCACGTGGGCGTCAGGGTGATTCCGGCGTGAGTGACCACGACGTCCGCATCGGTGGCGGTCAGCACCGCGCGCGGCTCGACGCCCTGCGCTTGGATGGCAGCCTGCGAGCCGAGACGGGACAAGTGATTGCCACCGTGCAGCGCTATCGGGCACTCGGTGGCGGATGGTAATGTAGGTACGGATTACTCAGGGTCAGGACCGAAATATGCCGCCAGATGCTCCAGCGCCGGTATGGTTGCACGATCGTAGCAGCTCTGTCATGACTGCCGGAATCATTCTGGCGCTGCTGTATGTCGGTCGGGACGTGCTGATTCCGGTGACGTTCGCCGTTATGCTGAGCTTGTTGGTGGCGCCGTTGGTTCGTGGGCTGAGGCGAATTGGAGCCGGCCGGATCTCTTCTGTACTGATCGCGGTTCTGATGCTCTCGGTGTCGTTCACGGCGGCCGCAATGGCGCTGGGAACACAGATTTTGCACATCGCGGAGAGTCTTCCTCAATACGAAACGACCATACAACGCAAGCTCAAGACCCTTGACGAAGCAACCGTTGGACGGCTTCGCCTGCTGACTCGGGAAGCGAGCCGCCTGATCGAGGTTCACGAGACAGCGGACGCGGTCCCCGGCTGGACTGGGGACCGCGAACGCCCCGTGCCGACACGGCCTGCGAGTGTGATGATGCTGCAGTCAAGCGATGTCTCGCCTCAGCCTCTCCAGCTGATCGGAAAACTTCTCACGTCCGTTTGGGCACCGCTCCAAGCCACCGGGATCGTGCTGCTCGTTCTCATCTTCGTGTTGCTCGAGTATGAATCGCTGCGCGACCGCTTCATCCGCCTGATCGGTGCGACTGATATACGCTCGACGACTCTCGCACTCAACGATGCCGGCGATCGGCTCTCGAGGTTTTTCGTCTCGCAGTTCGCAGTCAACCTCTGTTTCGGGGCGGCGATCTGGGCAAGTCTGAGTGTCCTGCGCGTCCCGCAGGCGATGCTTTTGGGTGCTCTGGCCGGGGTGTTGCGCTTCGTGCCTTACATGGGTGTGTGGATCGCCGCACTTTTTTCCGCGGCGCTTGCGTTTGCCGTCGATCCCGGGTGGTCACTGGTGGCCGGCACACTGGGTGTCTTCGTCCTGCTCGATATCATCGTGGCGCAACTTCTGGAACCGCAGCTTTATGGCCACGCCACGGGGTTATCGCCGCTGGCGGTAGTCGTTGCCGCCATATTCTGGGGCACGCTCTGGGGTCCGGTCGGTCTGATCTTGTCCACTCCCCTGACCTTGTGCCTGGTGGTTGCCGGTCGGCACGTGAAAGCGCTCGGTATCCTGGAGCTGCTATTGAGCGATGCCCAGCCACTGACGTTGCCGCAGAGATTTTACCAACGCGCGTTATCCGGAGATCCCCACGAGATCATTGCCAATGCGCGAGCGTTCCTGAAACGCGATTCTCTCGCCGCGTATTGCGATCGCGTGCTGATTCCAGCGCTGCACTTTGTTCGTCTCGACACAGATATGGGCGCGACCAGCCAGGATCAGCGCAGGAAGATCGGCCGCGTCATCCTCGATGTCGTTGCAGCCCTAAGCAGCAGTGGCCTCAAGTTCCCACGACAACGTCGTCGTGGCTCGGTACTCGAGGACGTGAGTGCCGGGCGCTGGCTCCGTCAGCAGCGCGAACAGTTGAGCGGAAAATGGCAAGGTCCGCTCGCGGTGCCTCCGGGGTCCGTCGTGATCTGCTTGGGCCTTGGCTCCTCCGACGATGATCTTGCGGCCGAGCTGTTGGCGCGGCTGTTGCGCATGCAGAAAATTGATGCCCGGCACTTCTCGCCGGAAGACCTCCATGGCGGGCTGCCGCCGGGCGCGGACCCGGAGGGCGTGTCCATCGTCTACCTGGTGAGTGCTTTCCCCAGCCCGGAACGCGACCGCGCTGAATCGATCGGCAGGCAAGTTCACGAGTTGTTTCCTCGCGCGTATCTGGTCAAGGTCTTTTCCCCCGGGGTAATAGCGCCGCCCGAGCTCGGCGAAAGTGCCGGCAATGCCGACCACATGGCCAGCTCTCTCGTACAGGCGATCCAGATCGGCATGTCCTGGCAGGAGGAGCGCGACAAGACCTGACCCGAACAGTCCGGCTGCGAAGGCTTTGTTCTTCTAACTGCACAGAAAGGATCATGACTACGACTACGCCGTATCGAATTGACGTTCACCACACCGCCACGACCCCGTGGACGCTGCAATGCAGCCGCCCGGAAAAGGACGTGTTGGTGTTGTCTTTGGGCGCCAGCTGGCGCCTGGCGAACGGGCTGCCCCCGATCACTGAGTTCGAACGCCAGCTCGACGACTCCCAGCGCGTCAAGCGCATCACTTTCGACACCAAACAACTTGCCGACTGGGACAGCGGTTTGCTTGTCTATCTTGGTAACGTTTTTGCCCTTTGCACCAAACGGAACATCCAAGTCGACAAGACCGGCCTGCCTGTCGGCGTGCGCCGCCTGCTGGACCTGGCCTATGCCGTCCCGCCAAAGAAGGATACCGGGCGCGGCGGCAAACCGCCGTCATTCCTTGCCCGGGTGGGACTGGCCACGCTGAAAGAACTGCGCGGGGCACCCGAAATGATCCGGTTCGTCGGTGAGACCACGCTCGCCTTCGGCCGCCTGTTTCGCGGCAAGGCCCAATTCCGCCGCTCCGACCTCATGCTGATCATTCAGGAGGTCGGCCCGCAGGCGCTTCCGATCGTCTCGCTCATCAGTTTTCTGGTCGGGTTGATCCTCGCGTACATGAGCGCGGTGCAGCTGGGCCAGTTCGGAGCGCAAATCTACGTCGCCGATCTCGTCGGGTTGAGCATGGCGCGCGTCATGGGTGCATTGATGACCGGGATCATCATCGCCGGCCGTACGGGCGCGGCCTATGCCGCGCAGCTCGGCACCATGCAGGTGAACGAGGAAATCGACGCCTTCAAGACCATGGGCGTGGCGCCGATGGATTTCCTGGTGCTGCCGCGGATGCTCGCGCTTATCATCATGTTGCCGCTGCTCGCGCTGTACGCCGACTTTGTCGGCATTCTGGCCGGGCTGGTTGTCGGCGTGACCATGCTCGATATCGGAGCGTTCGCGTACTATCACCAGACGATCCAGTCGCTGACCATAACGCAATTCGCGGTGGGTCTGAGCATGGCCGCCGTCTACGGTGTGCTGATCGCCTTCGCCGGCTGCCTGCGCGGCATGCAGTGCGGACGCAGCGCTCAGGCCGTCGGCGAGGCGGCGACTTCGGCGGTCGTGACCGGCATTGTCTTCATCGTCGTCGCAGCCGCGATTCTCACGATCATTTACCACGCGCTCGGAATCTGACATGGCAGCGATCGAGACGAACCCGCCGGCCGATGCGCCCATCGTTGTCAAGAACCTCACGATGGCGTACGGGGACTACGTGATCCAGCGCGATCTGAGTTTCACCGTCAATCGCGGGGACATTTTCATCATCATGGGCGGCAGCGGCAGCGGCAAAAGCACGCTCTTGCGCCACTTGGTCGGGCTCAAGGAACCCGTCAAAGGCCAGGTGCTGTACGACAGGGTTGATTTCTGGAAGGCACCGGCCGAGGAACAGGAACGCATCAAGCGCCGCCTAGGTGTGCTATTTCAGAGCGGCGCGCTCTGGAGCTCGCTCACGCTGGCGGAGAACGTGGCGCTGCCGCTCGGGGCATATACCGATCTCGACGCCAAAACGATTCGCGAGGTCGTCGCACTCAAACTGGCCCTGACCGGCTTGGCCGGCTTTGAGGAATTTTATCCCTCCGAAATCAGCGGCGGCATGAAAAAACGCGCCGGCCTCGCGCGCGCCATGGCGCTCGACCCGGACATCCTTTTTTTCGACGAACCGTCCGCCGGGCTCGATCCGATCAGCTCACGCCGCCTGGACGACCTGATCTTGGAATTGCGCGAAAGCCTCGGCGCCACCATCGTGGTGGTCACGCATGAACTGGCCAGCATTTTCGCGATCGGCAACAATTCAGTGTTCCTCGATCCCGAGTCGAAAACGATGATTGCCAGCGGCGATCCCAAGGCGCTCGTCGAATCTGCCGACTCGCGGGTTCGAACATTTTTGAAACGAGGTGAGTCATGAGTAAACACGCAAACTCGACTCTGATCGGCAGTTTTGTCATCGGCGCCATTGTGCTCGCGGTGGTGACGATCCTGCTCCTCAGCAGCGGATCCCTCTTTGCCCAGCACCCGAATTACGTGATGTATTTTCAGGAATCGGTGAAAGGACTCTCGATCGGCGCACCGGTGACATTCAACGGTGTCAAGATCGGTGCCGTCAAGAACATCTCGGTTCAGGCGGATCTGGCAACCAGACAGTTCCTGGTCCCGGTCATCGTCGAACTGGAGCCCGAACGCATGACGCTTGTGCATGGGACGACCACGGAAGCCCACGAGAGATTTGCGATGCCTGCCCTCATTGACCGGGGATTGCGTGCGCAACTGCAATTGCAGAGCCTGCTCACCGGACAGCTGTATATACAGGTCGATTTTTATCCGGACAAGCCCGCCACATTCGTAGCGAAAAATACAAACATTCCCGAGATTCCGACGATCCCGACGCCACTCCAAGAAATACGCCAGAAATTCGAAAACTTCCCGATCAGCCAAGTGCTGGATGACGTTTCAAATACCATGAAGGCACTCAACAAGCTGACTAATTCGGCCGAGATTCCCAAGGCAATGAAGAAGCTCAACGAAACAATGGTCAGCCTCGATGCCACCCTGGTCTCGGTACGTAACACCATTGGCGAAGGGTCGCCGATCGTTTACCAACTCAACGAAACATTGCAGGAAGTCAACAAAGCCGCGCGCTCCGTGCACAACCTCGCCGATACGCTTGAACGCCAGCCTGAAGCTCTGCTGAAAGGCAAACGGAGTGACGATAAATGATGCCATCGCGAAATCGCCAGAGATTATTCGGGGCCGCATTGCTGGCGGTGATGCTCGTGCAGAGCGGATGCGGCACGACGCCGCCGACGAAGTTTTTCGTTCTTAGTCCGGCTGCCACGCTGCCGGCGCCGGCCCCGGACGGCGCCCGTGTGCTGCGCCTGGGTGTCGGACCAGTCGATTTGCCCGAGTACCTGGACCGACCACAGATCGTGACGCGCACGGCGAACAGCGAGTTGCGGCTGGCCGACGACCGTCGCTGGGCGGAACCGTTGCGGGACAATTTTACGCGGGTCCTAAGCGATAACCTCTCGACCGCCTTGGGTACTACCGAGGTGCACACGTTTCCGTGGTGGCCGTCTCAACCAATCGATTATCAGATCATTGTAAAGGTCCTGCGCTTCGAAGGCGATACAAGCGGCAACGTGACCCTCGTGGCACGCTGGACCATCCGCGGCGGTCCGGAAAGGAAGATCCTGTTCTGGCAGCAATCCGTTGTTTCCGTGCCTATTTCGAGCCCGAACAACTACGATTCGCTGGTCGCGGCAAGCAGCGCCGCGCTGGCCCAACTGAGCGGCGAAATCGCGGCTGCCATTAAGCAGCAACTGCATTAACGGGACGCGAACCTTTATACTGGTTGTCGCAAATTTTGTGTGGGATTGGGATATCTTGAGTTGCATTGGAAAGCCAAATGGGTCGGCTTTCCATGGCGAATTACAAATCACGCCGCCACCGGCGTGCGGAACAACCCGCAACTCAGTTTGTTCGACTCGCCCGCACCGGCGCCTGGCATATCGGACACAGCATCTTCTTGTGTTGGTGGGCCAGCAGCATCGTCGGATAGCCACACTCGCAGCGCGTGAGCTCCCGATATTGACGTCGATTTCGAGCATGAGCGACGGGAGGAGGTGATCCAGTATCTATATAGTAAGTATGGGCGGGGGCGGGCCGCCTTGGCAGCGACCGTCATCGCTTATCGCCCCAAGAGCGCGGTGTGCGATGTCGGCAAGGCGCTCGGACCACCGAATTGGTCAAGACCATTGATGACTTCCCTGTTCGCGATAGCCTTGACCTGCATGTTGGCCTCGTTTTCATCGAACTGACCCAGCCGGTGGACAAAGAGATCCAGCTCGCAGGTGTGATTGGAATCCGGATCGTGCGCCGCCCAGCGGAGGTGCAGCAGTCCGCGATGCTCACGAATGCGATCAGGGAGTTGTTCCGCCGCGGCATTAGGCAGCCGCGGGCCGTAGCTGACACCAGGTTCTCCCGGGGACGCAGAGTACCTGTGACACGACTGTGGGAGAATCGTGGGATGCTCATGTGCACGCATAAGCATACATAAGCATTCTTCATGAAATCGCAGCGGGACGTCCCATTCCAACTCATTGATTAACCAAGGCCGAAAAAACGTTCAACTCGCTTTTAACCAGTTGGTCGGAGGTTCAAATCCTCCACGGCCCACCATTATTCAAATACTTACGCATCACTTCCGTCCGGTCGCCACCCTTTGAGTTAGTTGGAAAGATTCAGCGTGTATTGTCCGGCATGATGCGCCGGGGCCAGTTGAAGTCGCGTCTGGGATTTTGGACAGTATGGACATATCCGGCTCAGCCCGTCGCGAGTCGGCTCTTGCCTAACAGGGCCGCGAACTCCGCGGCTGGCAACGGCTTGCTGAAATAGAAGCCCTGCGCGGCGTCGCAGCGTTCCGAGCGGAAAAACTCAAACTGCGTCTGCGTCTCTACGCCCTCAGCGGTGGTTTTCAACCCCAGGATGTGCGCCATGTTGATGATCGCCCGGGCGAGAGCGGCGTCGTCCGCATCGTCCGGAATGTCGTGTGTGAACGACTGGTCGATCTTGAGCGCATCGACCGGAAAACGCTTGAGGTAGGACAGCGAGGAGTAGCCAGTACCGAAATCGTCGATGGTGAGCGTAACCCCCATCTCGGACAGGGCACTCAGTGACTCTAGCTTCTCAGCATCTTTATGCAGCAAGACACTTTCGGTGATCTCCAGCTCAAGCGCAGTCGGGTCGAGGCCAGCGTCCTCGAGCGCCCGACGTACGGTGCGCGCAATGGGCGGCTGGCCGAACTGCCGCGCCGAAAGATTGACCGCCACGCGCAACGGGCGCTTGAACTCGCGCTGCCAGCGCTGGCATTGGGCGCAGGCTTCGCGCAGCACCCATTCGCCGATCGGCACAATCAATCCGGTGTCCTCGGCCAGCGGGATGAACTGCAACGGCGGGATCAGCCCGCGCACGCCGTGCCGCCAGCGCACCAGTGCCTCCATCCCAAGGATCTCGCCGGCTGCGCATCCAATGATCGGTTGGTAATGTAGCACCAACTCCCCGCGGTCCACGGCGTGGCGCAGGTCATTCTCGAGCGCAAGATTTTCGACCACTTTGGCCATCATATCCGCGGCATAGAAACGGTAGGTGTTGCGGCCGTGTTCCTTGGCGCGGTACATCGCGATGTCGGCGTTGCGCAGCAGCCCCGATACGTCCTTGACGTCGAAGGGGTAAAGCGTGATGCCGAGACTGGCGGTCATGTGGAGTTCACGTCCGGCGACGTAAAACGGCTGCGTGAATGCATCGAGAACTTTCTGCGCCACGCGCGCGGCATCGTCCACGTGTCCCATGTCGGCGAGAATCAGCGTGAACTCATCTCCGGAGAGACGCGCGACCGTGTCACCCTTACGCATCGCGCCGGTCAGGCGCTCCGCCACGGCCTTCAGAAGCTGGTCGCCGGCATCGTGCCCGAGCGTGTCGTTGATGTTTTTGAAACGGTCGAGGTCAAGGAATGCCACGCCCACCAATCGTCCGTGACGGTCAGCCTCGATCATGGCTTGGCCCAGACGGTCGGCGAACAACACGCGATTCGGCAGCGCGGTCAGACTGTCATAGTGCGCGAGGTGTCCGAGCTGTTCCTCGGCGTGCCGGCGCTCGGTGATATCCACCTGAACGCCGAGCATGCGGATCGGCCGGTCGGCTTCGTCGCGCCGCAACGCGCCGCGCGACAGGAACCCGCGGTACGAGCCGTCCTTATGACGCAGCCGAAACTCGACCTCATAGTTAGACACGCGGTCGGCCAGACAGTCTTGGATCGTCGCAAGTGCGCGCGCGCGATCTTCGGGATGCAGGCGGCCTTCCCATGCTTCGTAACTGTTCGGCAATTCCTCCTCCCGATAACCGAGCTGGCGCTTGAACACCGGCGACAGGTAGACGGTGTTGTTCCGCAGGTCCCAGTCCCATAAGCCGACATCGGCGGCTTCGGTAGCGAGCTGGAATTGCTCTTCGCTGCTCTGTAGCGCAGTAAGCGCCGCGCGCGTCTTCTCACGCATTTGATTGATTGCAGCGGCCAGTTCATCCAGTTCATCGGGGGGGCGGTGATCCTTCTGCGCTAATATGAGCAGCGGCGCGGGGAGGCGCACGTCCATGCCGCGAACGTAGGCAGCCATAGTCTGCAAATGGCGGTTCACCAGCCAATGGAAAAACACGAACGCGAATCCGGCCATCAGGAAAGTCTGGAGACCGTTGCTCGCAAGAATGATGAGCGTCTGGGTGAGCAGTTGGTGGTAGACATCATCGAGACTCACCACTACGGTCAGGTTGCCGAGCGGGATTTCTCGTCCCTCCTGCGTGTACACCATCGGGTAGTGTCGCTCGATCACGTTGGCCGAGCGCCGGGCCCCTGCCTGTGCCCAGAGTTTCTCGCCCTCGCGCACCGCGGCGTACTCGAACTTCGGGATGTGCACGATGCCTTCGAGTAGCAACAAGAGATCTTTTTCATTGGTGGCCCACAATGATCGGGTCAACGCCTTTAGATGTACCTGTTCGATCTGCTGAAGGTCAGCCTCGATGCCGCGCATGTCGTGGCGGTACTGGCTGTAGAGCTGAATGACGGTAAGGAGCAGCGTAATACCTAAGCTGAACAGAACGATCGCGACGATTAATCGCCGCGCGAGCGGCGAGCGCAGTTGCTCGCGACGCCATCTGAATTTGTTTACCATCCGGTAGCCTTGTCGTACGGCAGGAGTTTTTCGCGGTAGATGCGTTGATAAAATCCCTCGCGTTTAAGCGCCTGCAAGGCCTCTGCCAACTTCGGCACGAGCTTGGTGTGGCGCTTATTCAAATAGATATACATCGCGCGGCTCACGAGCGGTGGTTCGAGCGGGTGAATGTTCTTGAGCCCCTGTTTCTGAATAAGCGCCAAGCCCATCCAGCGCGCGTACAATGCCACCTCGATACGATCACGATCGAGTAGGCGGAAAAGTTGCTGGGGGTCATCGACGGTGGTTACGTGCTCGGCGCCGGCCATGTTCCGCTCGTAGATTTTCCAGCCCTTGATGAGCCCCACGGAATGGCGGCGGATCACCTCAATGTTGGCTGGGATCGAGTCATCCTTACTGAAGGCGGCAAAATCCCAGTCGATGAGTTTCTCCGGCACACGCACGAGATTCGGGTATTGCTCCTCGAGACCCGCGATGCGTGTCAGATCACCATCCTCCAGCCCGTCGTTGGCGAGCAACAGCGCGCGTTCGGCGGGCAATTTGACTAGGCGCAGCTCGACCCCGATCCGCCGGAACGTTTCGGTGGCGATCACATCGAGAAAACCGGTATGTTCGGGGGTGGTAAGAGGCGGCTCATTGACGTCGTTCAATTCCAGCATCGGCGGTTCAGCGGCGAAATCAGCCGGCGCGACGAATAAAAGACTCGCCAACAACAGTAACGTCCAGCCACGGACCTTCATTGTTATTGTGGTGAGAATCCTATACACGTTATAAATATACATGTGAGCATGGCCACCACTTATCATTATAGTCAAGCGTCGTAGCCCCAAATCCTTACAGGCCGCTCCTCTTAACCGAGTCGAGCTGTGCCTGGCGGACTCTTAAATCACACCGCCACCGGCTAGCTGAGCCGACGAAGATCGTGTCTAATACTAAGCAGCGGTATCTGGTTTTATCGTGGAATAACTGCCCATAACTCGGGCAAAGTATTAGA
>Ga0326726_10001827_pt1 | contig 19826 bp, 7 predicted proteins | sample MHFenrmetagenome_2_FD_207603 | JGI IMG/M metagenome (GOLD analysis project Ga0326726, IMG submission 207603) | Lab enriched peat soil microbial communities from Michigan Hollow, Ithaca, NY, United States - MHF15MN | ecosystem: Environmental > Terrestrial > Soil > Wetlands > Peat | place: USA... | reverse complement strand
CCTGAAGACACCGGCAAAGACGGCAACGTTCGCCCGGAAGGTGAACCCGCGTTCGCCGAAGATGAAGAGTTGGCCATTCCCCGCGGGTACGCTCACGTCCAGGTATCCGCCAGTGACGTGAATCTCATCAGCACGCAGTGGCGCCGCGATGGAGACGACGATCGACACGACGAACGCGATCAGTCCTTTCATGGCAACCTCCTGCAAACGCCGCAACGTCCGCGCAGAGGTCGGCGAGCGCTGCAACACCCGCGCCGCGCAACGGTGTTCGACTTGGAATGGTCCAGCTGGAGTCATGAACGCGATGTCGGCTGGAAGTCGGACGACGGCTTCCGGCAGACGGCCGCCAAGTCCGAGACGAATCAGCCGCGCACCGGCACCAAAAACGGCGCGTGCTGGACGCCGGAGTTCCTGGATTGCCGGCTCTATCAGGACGTCATCGCGCCGCTCACAGGGTCGTACACGCTGCGCATCTACGCGAATGCCGATCGGCCTGGCGGTCTGGTCGGCGCCAACGTCAATGGCGAGTCTGCGGCCTCGGCCAAACGTCGGGGTCCGCGGCTTCGGGAACTACGGCTCCTCGTACGAGTTGCGATTCGACGCCAGGTCCGGCGACACGATCCGTGTCTGGATGTATTCGCCCGCCACTCCCGGCTACGTCGTGATCGACGACGTCACGCTCATGCTCGATCAGCCCGTCTCCATTACGGACGGCGAATGGGTGATCACCCTCACCAGCGGTCCGTTCGGGCGATTCACGTGAATAGCGGCGACGTCGTGGCGATCGCCGGGAGCTACGACTTCGGTCCGTCCGAACCGCTGACGGCCTGCGGATCGCCGCGGCAATGCGTTAAGTCTGACATTTCTTCATCAGACACCCGTGGTATCGTTCCCGGACCGTCTTGATATCGCGCCAACTCTTCCGCACCAAGAGCCTCGACGCCATTCTTTCGGACGGCGAGACGCCTCAACATCAGCTCAAGCGTTCGCTTGGCGCGTTCGACGTCACCATGCTCGGCATCGGCGCCATCATCGGCGCCGGCATCTTTGCCACGCTCGGGACGGCGGCCGCCGGCGACGCGTCACGGCCGGGCGCGGGGCCGGCGCTGATCCTGTCGTTCGTCGTCACGAGCATCGCCTGCGGCTTCGCGGCCCTCTGCTACGCCGAGTTTGCGGCGATGGTCCCGATCTCGGGCAGCGCGTACACCTACTCGTACGCCACGCTCGGCGAACTCGTCGCGTGGATCATCGGCTGGGATCTGATCATCGAGTACGCCGTCGGCAACGTCGCGGTGGCCATCAGCTGGGGCAACTACTTCAAGACGCTCGTGTCGCCAGTGATCACCATCCCCGACTGGCTGTCGACAGACTACCGAACGGCCGCGCACATCCCGGGCCTGTTCGCGAGCGCGCCCCACCTCTTTGGCGTGCCGATTGTCGTCAACATCCTCGCATTCGGCATCGTCGCAGCCATTACGGTCGTGCTCGTCATCGGCATCAGGGAAAGCGCGACGCTCAATTCCGGGATGGTGGTGCTCAAGCTGATCGTTCTGGGGTTCTTCGTCGTCATCGGTTTGGGCTACACAAAGGCCGCCAACTGGCACCCCTTTGCGCCAAACGGATGGGCCGGCGTGCAGGCTGGCGCTGCCATCGTCTTCTTCGCCTACATCGGCTTCGACGCGGTCTCAACAGTCGCGGAAGAAGTGAAGAACCCGAAACGCGACCTGCCGATCGGCATTATCGGCTCACTGATCATCTGCACCGTGATCTACATCGTGGTCGCCGCGGTGTTCACGGGAATCATTCCCTATGGCGTGCTGGTCAAGACACTCGCCACCCAACAGGCCGAGCCGCTGACGCTGGCCCTGCAGTACGCCAACATCGGGCGGAACAGCAGTCTGTTTGTCGGTATCGTCGCGTTCGGATCGGTAGTCGCGCACACGGCGGTGCTCCTCGTGTTTCAACTCGGTCAGCCGCGCATCTTTTTCTCCATGGCGCGCGACGGCCTGTTGCCGCCGAGCTTCGCCAAGGTGCATCCGCGCTTCAGAACTCCGCACGTCACGACGATTCTGACCGGCGTCGCCGTCGGCGTCTGCGCGATGTTCACGAGCATCGACGAGATGGTGGACCTGACGAACATCGGGACGCTCTTCGCGTTCATCCTCGTCTGTGTCGGGATTCTGATCCTGCGGAAGCGCGATCCGGGTCGCCCACGCGCGTTCAGGACGCCGTGGGTGCCGCTCATCCCGGTGCTCGGCGTGCTGTCGTGCGCCTACCTGATGCTGGGCCTGCCGTGGGTCACATGGGTCCGATTCGCGTTGTGGCTCGCCCTGGGAATCGTCATTTACATGTCGTACGGCTTCAAGAGGAGCGGGCTCAGGAAAGGCGAGGCACGCCCATAGCGACACCCACCGCCGGCCGGCTTCGACGATCGGTCGGGTTCACCGGCCTGATGTTCGTGTCGCTCGGCTCGATGATCGGATCGGGCTGGCTGCTCGGGGCGCTCAACGCGGCGAGGCAGGCCGGTCCGGCTTCAATCCTGTCGTGGCTCATCGCCGCGGCCATGCTCGGGCTGCTGGCGCTGTCGTACGCCGAGCTCGGCGCGACTTATCCCGTCGCCGGCGGCTCGGCGAGATTCCCCTACTACTCCCACGGGCCGATCGCCGGCTTCACGGCCGGCTGGGCGGCCTGGCTGCAGGCGGTGTTCATCGCGCCCATCGAGGTGCTCGCCGTCATCACGTACGTGAACAGCGTCGCGTGGGTGAACACGAATTTCAACATGATCACCAGGGCGGGCGAGAACGCGGGCCTGCTGAACGGACCAGGCCTCGTCGCCGCCGTTCTGCTGATGATCGCCTTCACGGCGATGAACCTCGCCAGCGCGAAGTTCCTCTCCGACAGCAACGCCGTCACGGTCGTCTGGAAGACCGCAGTGCCGCTGCTCGCGCTCTCGGTGGTCGCGGCGTCACGGTTCACGCCGTCGAATTTCCAGGCGGGCGGCGGCTTCATGCCGTTCGGGTTCCACGGCGTCTTTGCCGCGCTGACGGGCGGCGTGGTCTTCGCCTCACAGGGCTTCGAGCAGGCGGTGCAGCTCGCTGGCGAGGCGAAGGATCCGAGGCGCGACCTGTCGCGGGCGATCCTGACGGCGATGGCCATCGCGGCCGTGCTGTACGCGCTTCTGCAGATCGTGCTGATCGGCGGGCTGAATCCCGCGGACATCGCCAACGGCTGGACGAAGCCGCTCGGCACCGACCCGTCGAACTACGGCGCGTGGTACACGCTCGCGCTCGCCGTCGGCGCCGGCTGGCTGGCGACGTTGCTGATGGCGACTGCGGTCATCTCGCCGGCCGCCACCGGCGTCGTCTACATGGCGGCGACGGCGCGTCTTTCATACGCGCTCGGCGAGGAGAGCGAGATGCCGAGCGCGCTGACGCGGACCAACGACAAAGGGGTGCCGGTCGTGTCAATTCTGGTCGCGGCTGTCGTCGGCACGCTTGCGCTCGGACCGTTCAAGAGCTGGAACGCGCTGGTCGCCGTAGTCACTGGAGCCGTCGCAATCATGTATGCGTTCGCTCCCGTGTCGCTTGCCGCGCTGCACAAAGTGGATGGCGCCCGTCCGCGCTCGTATCGTGTGCCGGCACCAAAGCTCCTGCTGCCGGCTGCGTTCTGCTCGGCGAACCTCATCATGTACTGGGGGGGCTTCGACACGACCTGGAAGCTCACCGTTGCGATGCTTGCCGGCCTCGTGCTGTTCGCCGTTGGCGCGATCCGCCGGAACACGGGCGCGTTGCGGTCGATCGGCAGCGCGATCTGGGTGGGCCCATGGCTCGGCGGCCACGTGATCATCGCCGCGCTGGGACGTTACGGCGGCGGCCGCAACATCCTGCCCGATTGGATCGACGTGGCCGTGGTGATCGGCTTCTCTCTCGTGATCTTCTACTGGAGCGTCGCGCTCAGCTTGAGCAGGGAGAAAGCCGCGGCCGAAGTCGCCAAGGACGCGCATCAATTGGCGTTCGAGGCGGGGCAGGAATAGCTAGCCCCGGTGTAGTGCAGGCCTTCAGGCCTGCGGAAGGACTACTGCCGCTTGAACGTCCACGGCGACGATGCTACCGTCGTCGTCCGGTCAATGTGACTGAGCGTGTTGAGGTTCTCGAAGTGAAAGTGGCGCTGTTCGAGGAGTTACCGGCCCGCGTCTCGGCTGTCGAATCGCAGATTATGCAGCTTCGCACCGAGATGGGCGGTGAGTTTTCTGCCGTGCGGCAGGAGATGCGGGAACTGGGGGCGACTCTGCGTCAGGAAATGCGGGCACTCAACGACGAGACCCGGATCGAGATGCGAGGGCTGAACGAGGAGACCAAGGCAGAAATGCGGATGCTCCACGAGGAAGTGCCGATCGGATCTCGAAGATCGGTGAGGGCGTTCGCCCGTCGCGGAGACGACGACGTTAGTCCTCAATACTCTGCAGCTTCGGCACCGCCACAATCACGCAGACGACTTGAGCGACGATCCGCTGCCGCCTGGGCAGTAACGTCGGCGCATCGCTAATCTCTGACAGCCCAAACGGCGGCGGTGTCGACGACTGCAATGCATGCCCGCCGCTCGCGGTGGGCCAGTGACGCTCGTACCACGGCCAGTACGCACGGAGATCGAACCGTCGCTTCTTCGGCTTGCCCCCCCCACGCTCACTTCGCCGCGAGCGGCGATGATTCAAGAGAGACTTCTACCGTCCATCCGGCCCGCGATCGAAACACCCGCGTCATTACAGAAGTGATCAAGATCGTGGAGTCCCTGTTCTGGTGCCATTCATATTGATAGGACGTTTCGACCTCCTGGCGTTTCGTCTGGTTCCATCTGTCACGTTGAAAATCGTAGACTTCCTGAACGCCCGGCGGCGCCGTCCAATCATGAAGGATGAGGTCCGCGGCTTCGATCACACGACGGCGCACCGGATCGGAATAGATGACACGGACCTGATCAAGATCTTCGGCCTCGGGCGGCTTGGGTTCTCCGCTCCGACGCACCCAAAACTCCACGCCACATTCCGTTTCCGCGTCGATAACACGGCCACCACTGGACAGCCATCGAAATTGGCCACCTTGTTCCAACAGCTTGCGTCCCCAAGTCTCGATGATTCGCGCTTCCGTGATGGTGCGCCAGTCTCTGTTCAGCAGGTCGAACTTCTTCAGGGCACTGAGGGTTGATTTCGGGTCGTCACAACCGACAAGACCCGCGGTTGAGACGCCGGGCGCAATCGCCGGCATCACGAGCGCAAGTCCTGCAGTGCAGATTGAGGCTCTCAACCAAGTAACCATGAACACACCCTAGCGATGCATGTTTACGGCGTTCTTAATGTAATCGATATGAGTCCGCTCATGTGTGACTGCCGAATCACGCGCTCGCCGCGCTGCACAAAGTGGACGAAGGACGCGCTCTTTCCTGTCGCGGCCGCGAACCGAAGATCCTCCTGCTGGTGATCTTCTACTGGGCCGTCTCTCTCAGCTGGAGCAAGACGGATTCGGCGGCCGAAGTCGCAAAGGACGCGGCGCATCGGTTGGCGTTCGAGGCGGGCAGGAATAGCTAGCGAACCGGCGGTGTAGTGCGGGCCTTCAGGCCTGCCGTGCGTACCTGCAAGGCGCTCAGGAGCCGTCGGCCAGACCAGTAAGTGCTACGCGGCCGGAGGGTGCCGACGCGAGAATGGCCCGGACTCGCGCGGCGTGTATCACTCTGACTCTGTCGATAGTGATGTTCGTCGTCACGCAATCGATTGACATAGCATCCGATTTCGAATCGCCCGTCAGCGGCGACGACGAGGCCACACAGAGTCGGTTTTCGCCTTGGAGGCGCGTCTTCGATAAGAGATCGGCGGCGGTCTCAGACAAACCCGCCTGAGCAGACTGACTCTGACCGCGATTGTGAGTCGGCGTCACCAGCACCCAGGCTGGAGCTCCAAGGTCGCAGGTGACCTCCCATTGGGTCGTGCCGGCTTGAGGACCGCTCAGACATGCTCGCAGAAGATTGAGCGGACTCCTGTCTTCACACGCCGTCACAGCCACCAATGTCACGAGTGCCACTGTGAGCGGCACGACGCTTACCGACTTTACCGACGCCACGGAGCGCGGAGGCTGGCCGGCCTTCACGCCTGCCCTCTGAAGTCGTCAACAAGCGCTTTGGCGCGATCGAGATCCTTTCGTGCGACGAATACGCGGACGTCACTCGCGCCCAGGACAGGACCGCTCATCGAGAAGTTGCGGACGAACGCCGCAATCCCACTTCCTTCCAGCAACGACTTCACGAGGAGACAATCCGTGTCGTTGCCAAAATACACAGCGACGTGATCTTCATCCGGCCACACAGGCTGAGCTCCCGCACGAGCATCGTCAGACATCAGCTCATCTTTTCCGCCGCCAGTGTCGGATCATCCACCTGACACTGCCGGCAAGGCTGAGCGCGTCAAGAAATGCCATGAACGTATCCAGCACACCCCAAGTGTAGCTGCGCCCTCGCCGGGTTGCCCTACTTACACTCTTGGTTTGTTGTGAAAGCGACCACCACGGGCGGCCGAAACACCTGACGGAAGTCGCGAAGGATCCGCACCAGATCGCGTAGTTTTGAGAAGCGGGGCGCCAGCGAGCGGTCCCCATCGTCTGCACGGACTATTGTTGAAAGCCCAGTGCCTGATAGACGGTCCACAACTGAGCCCGGCTGACTTGGACGTCCAGGACCCGCGTCGGCAAAGTCGAATCCTCTGTCCACTGGAATTGACGATTGACAGGCTGCGACCGCGACGGTCCGATTCGGCCACTGCCCTCTGGCAATCCCATGGCCCGCGCTAATTGCGTACCAACGGATTCCACCTCGGCGTAAGTTTTGGCTGAATAGTAGATGAAGACCGTCCGCAACCGTCGCTGCGGCGGTGCGCCGGGACGTTCGATCAGATCGAAGTCAAATGTCTCGCAGCACTCGCAGTAGTCGCGAGCGCGCCCCCTACGACCATAGAGACACGGCCCGTCGGCCGATTCGCACTCCAGGCGTGCGAGCGTGGTCGGCCACAGTTGAATGAGTTCGTCCGGCGTAACCTCGACCCACCCACGATCACGGAGCTTCTTCAAACCCGAGGCCAACGTCGTTGGGAGAGGGCAGCCATCGAGCGATGCCTGCCCACTGGAATCGGTGGCCCCCAACACGATGAGAAGAATAGCGACGATCAAGCTACTTAGTGACAAAAAGCCCCCACAACACAACGAAGGCCAGAAGCACTGCCACAATCACACAGACGACTTGAGCGACGATCCGCTGCCGCCTGGGCAGTAACGTCGGCTCATCGCTAATCTCGGACAGCCCAAACGGCGGCGGTGTTGACGACCGTAATGCATGCCCGCCGCTCGCGGTGGTCCAGTGACGCTCGTACCACGGCCAGTACTCACGGACATCGAACCGTCGCTTCTTCGGCTTGCTAACCACACAGGGTGCACATCGCTGTCGGCTTTGACCTCACGGACCGGTCCCCATCGTTTGCGCGGATTACGATTAAAGTCCAGTGCCAGATACACGGTCCAGACGCGAGCTCGGCTCACTTGGACGTCCAAGACCAGCCTGGGCGGGATCGAATCCTCTGTCCTCTCGAATTGACGATTGACAGGCTGCAGACTGCGACAGTCCGATTCGACCACTGCCTCTGGCAATCCCATGGCCCGCGTTAACTGCGTGCCAATGGATTCCGCCTCGGCGTATGCCTCAGCAGAATAGTAGATGAAGATCGCCCGCAAGCGTCGCTGTGACGGTTCGCCGAGTCCCTACCAATCGTAGGCGATAGCGACAAAAATCAATTGAAGCTTGAACAGGTCCAGGACAAGACGGCACCTGTTGACGAACGTGGTCTCCGACAGAAACTCCTGATACATCGTCAAGTACTGCTGACGAAGTTCGAGGGGAGACCCGATCGTTGACCCAACGGGCCACCCAACCTGAGTGTCACCGGCGCCATCCAACAGGTGATACGACGAGCCGAGCTCCAGGAAGCAGTTCAAGCCGGAAAAAACCGAACCCGCGAGATACTGGACTTCATCACGTTCCATCGCCTCGATCTTGGTCCGTTGGAGCCGATCCTCGAACTCTACGGCTAGCCTGATGAGAGTGCGGAGCCACTCAATTTCCTGTTCGACAAGATAGGGACGGCCAGCTTCCATCAGAGGCACTTGCACCAGCGCAACTCGATTTGGCAAATCGTTCGGGTCGCTCATCAGAGCAATGCCACAATCAGCAAGTAGACGCCAGCCTCATCGAGGGCGGCCTGCGCAGCAGCGAGCGCAGCTGCGGCTAGAGCCATCAGACAGGCGCAGTGGCGCATCACCTTGGCCATCGCATTGTTGACCCGATTCACGGCCTCTTGCAAAGCTTGTTTGTGACCCTCATCGACTTTCCCGCCCTTCCTAAGCCCCAGCACATCAGCTTCGATCTCAGCCAGACGTATCGTGAGCTTAGCCGTGGCTCGTCCCAGTTCCGCAATCGCCTCCATGCAGGACCGATAGGACAGGCCTGTCGGATCGCTCCATCTCGCTGGGTTATTGCCAGCGTACCGGTAGAAGTTCGTGTCTTCACTTAGTAAGCCGATCGGATCCTCGCTGATGAAGCGACCAAGGCCGGGGTCGTAATATCGTGCCCTGACGTAATACAAGCCAGTTTCGGCGTCCCACTCCCGGCCAGTGAAACCAAGGCCGTTCGAAACCGTGTTCGCGGGATCGAGTCGGCCCCATGGATCGTATGCGCGGGTCGTTGTGACCTGCCCTGAGCCGTTGGTCTCCTGAGTCACGCTACCAAGTCTGTCTTTAACGTAGTAGGTAGCCGTGAAGGCGACCCCATCCGGGGACGATTCCTTTGCGAGCCAATTGTCAATTTCAACTCCGCCGTACGAGTAGCGAGTGACACCACCAGAACTATCGCGCTGTTCAGCCAGCTGTGACCCATCATAGATGAAGGTCTGAGTCACTCCACCGGTAATCTTCTGCACTCGATGGCCGTTGCCGTCGTAAACAAAACGTGCGACTTCGGCGCCACTCGAGAGTACACGCGTCAACTGGTTCCTGGCATTCCACTCAAGGGTACGCGTTCCGTCCGAGGTCAGGTTGCCGTTCGCGTCATAGGCGAAGCCGCTCGTGGATCCGCTGCTGGTCACCTGATATGACCTTGTCGCGCTGTTCCCACTCGCGTCTGTCGCAACGATCGGAACGGTATTCGTGCCCGCTACAATTGGCACCGAAGCCGAGAACGTGTTGTCCCCATTTACGATCGCGGCATTGCCTCCGACTGTAACCCTCGCTGGCTCACTCACCGTTCCGGAAAAACGCAAACCGCCCGTGGGCTGCTGGCTGACGAGCCGATTGAGTCCATCGAAGGTGGCGCCTGTCACAGCATCGTCGACCTGCTCACTGGTGCGATTTCCCGCTTGATCGTACATATATACGTAACGCTTCAACGCCGCTGGCGTCGGATCCGTCGTCCATTTTGTCGCCGCGACGAGCTCGTCGGCCTGGTCATACGCGTACCGATAGACGGTTGCCGGCTGACTGTCCGACTGTTGTTGAAACGTCAGAACGTTTCCAGGCGAGTCGTAGGTGTAATCGAACTTCGAGAGCGTCGCGCCACTTGGGTATTTGTGGTGAATCGTTCCCACGCGTCGATCTTGATTCGTAGACAGGTATGAATAGAGAGTCGTCTGCCCGTTCGGATAGGTCACATTGCTCAGCCGATTCGTCGTCCCGTCGTAGGTAAAGGTAAACGTACCGAGTGCGTTGGTTTGACTGGTCACCCGGCCCAACGAGTCGAAGTTCACGCTCATCACATTGGCGACGCCATTGATTGATCTCGTTGTTACCCGCCCGAGCTCGTCGTAGTCATATGCAATCGTGTCGTTCGTCAGCGGCCCATCAACACTCGCGACCTGGCCCGCTCCGAGCTGACCCGGCGCCTTGTACGAGTAAGTGGTGGTGCCGACGCCGTCCGTCATGGTCAGGACGCGGGCATACACGGGATCGTGGGTATATGTCACGGTCGCTGTGGCAACAGTTGCATTCGTAAACGCGACGCCTTGGACCGCGTCATCCGCCGCGCGCGTGAAGGTCGTGACCTGGCCTTTCGGATCCGTCACAGTCTTCAAACGGCTTGTGACGTCGTACGTGTACTGCGTACTCGTCGCTCCGTCTGACCGCACCTGTCGCGTGAGGCGCCCTTCAGCGTCTCGTTCCCACGACGTGCGGTTCCCGTTCGCGTCGATCAGCGCTTTAAGGCTGCCGCAGCCGCACCATTCCTGGCGAACCGTACGTCCCATGGGATCGCGGATCGCGATCTGCCGGCCGGCAGCGTCGTAGTAGTACCGCGTCACTCGGTCCATCCTATCGTGTTGTTCGACAACATCGAGGCGGTTGAACACGTACGACTCGAACGTCCCGTCGGGATACGTGCGTTTCGTCACACGATCGAGCGCGTCGTAGTCGGTCGTCACACTGTAGCCATCGGGTTCGGTTACAGTCCGCAGACGACCTTGGACATCGTAGCTGAACGTCGTCGTGGCGCCCGATACCGGACCGGTGGTCGTCAACAGCTGACCAGTCAGTGAATCGTACGCGTATGTTGTCGTCTCGCTTCTAGCGTTCGTGACGGTGAGTGGCTGGCCGTAAGTATTGTAGGTGTACGTCGTGGCTTGTCCCGCCGTATCCGTCATCGTGGCTGGCAAGTGCTGCGCGTTGTATCCTCCGTAACTCGCGAGCAAGTCGCTGCCCCCTGGTTTGGTCTGCCGCACCTCGAGCACGTCGATGCCGTTGTTGTCATAGACGTACGTCATCTGCCGGCCGAGCGGATCGGCCGCCGACGTGACCATGCCCTGCGCGTTGTAGGCGAATTGCTTGAGCTGCGTCGTCCCGTCTTCCAGGACTCTCGCGATCATCGAGGGGCTCTCGCCCGTACCTGCAGCGTTCGGGCTGTTGGTTGGCTGATTCGGATAGCGATACCAGACCCGCCGCTCTAGTGGGCGCTTGATGCTCACCGGGATGTTCCTCGCCGCGGTGTGGTCGTACGCCATTTCCGAGGTGACAACCCAGTTCGTGACGACGGCACGCGAGATGTTGCCCGGGGCCTCCGCCATCGCCTGCTTGTTCCAGTACAGAGAGTTGTGCGTATCCAGTCCGGTATTCCAGGCGTCGAACCCCGCTGGCACCTCTGCCGCGGGCGCCGACGCCGGTTGCTGCGCGGTCGCGTACTTGTGATACTCCACGCGTTCGGTGCCGCCGGCGGGATCGGTCGCCTGCGCCCAACGGTATGCGCCCGTGAACTGACCGATGTTCCCCTGCTGGAACGTCGTCGTGCCGTACGGCGTGGTCATGCCGGTAAGGACGCCGCCTTCATCGTACGCAAAGCGCGACGTCATCCCCACGGCGTCAGTGACCGATTGCAGACGTCCGGCGCCGTTGTACGCCAGTGTGGCCGTGCGGCCGAACGGATCGGTCACATTCGTGAGTCGCATCGGATCTGCCGAGTCGTTGTACTCCAGCGTAGTGACCTGCCCCACTGCATCGGTGACGGCGACGAGTCGTACGCTGGCGTCATAGGTGAACGTCGCCGTCAACCCCTGAGGATCGATCACCTGCGTCAGGAAGACTCGACGGTTGGGCAACGCGGCCGCGCGATCGGGGAACGTAAACACCTCGACGGTTCCATCGGGCAGGCGCCTCTCATAGCGCGGCGGGTCGTTGGCCACCTGGACGAGCGTGGCCCGACTTTTCCAGTGCGTGAACCCGGTGTACGACGTGAAGTTCTCCCGGCTCCCGCCACGCACGACGACGCTCGTCACTATCCACGGCGGGGCCGTCAGCGTGACGTTGTCGAGTACGTACGAGAGGAAGTCCATACTCCAGCCCGGACCGAGCCAGCCGAACTCGCCCGTCTGCGGCAGCCGCTGCGTGCGCGAGCTGTACCAGAGCTGGAACGGGAGTTCAGGTCCTCGTGCCGGCGAGTAGCCCACCGGCGTGTCACTGATCGTGATCGCCGTGCTGACCGGGTGAATGGCATAGATAGGCATACCCTTACCGCCTCCGCGGCAGGGGCAGTCGTCGTCAAACGGCCATCCCGGCACGCAGTGGCCGACGACGTTCTGACCTTCTTCCGACGTGACCGCGCGACCTACTTGGACCGCCGCCGGTGACGGCACCATCACATAGCCGGTCGCCTCGTCGAGCAGCGCCCCGTCGGTCATCTGGAGCTGGCCGCCGAGTGCGACATCGCGCACTACATAGGCGCCGCTCTCACGTCCGATGACCGCGGCGTAGTGCTGGCTCTTCAGGTGCACGACGGACGGAATCGGAATGGAATCGATCTGCGCGACGTACCGCATCTCCATCGCCATCCCGGCTTGTTCCGCGAGTTGCTGAAGCGCGGTGAGCGTCGTGCCGTGGTGATCGGCTTTGTAGGCGGAGAGCGTGGCCGCCGCGTTCGTCTTGCGCGACTTGACGATCGGCAGCAGCACTTTGAGTGCCGCGGGACCGGAGAACGTGGCCTCCTCGTGTTTGTTGACCAGCGTCCACAGGCCCTCGCGCGCCAGGTTCACTTTGTTCGCCGCCGTCCCGGTCGCGGGCCGGCCATCGAGCTCCTTCAGATGCGACTCCAACGCGTCGACCTGGCCGAAGGCGGTCGCCTGCTGCAGGAACTCGCCCACCGCGAAGTCTGCGACGGCGCGCGAGAACGGGTCTTTTCCACCCTTCGCGAGTTGCCACGCCCCGTCCCAGTACGCCGCCGCACGCGAGAAGTAGCCCTCCTGCCAGCACAGCGTGCCGAGGTTGGCCATCAGCGACGCACGCCATGGAGATGACGCCTGCGACTGCGCGAAGTCTTCGAGCCGCGCGCGGCCGGCGACTCGGCCGGCGCCTGCGTAGAATTCGAGAGCCGAGCCAATCGCGCGGTTGTCGTCCGCCGATGGCGTGCCGCCGACCGGCAGCATCGGTTGCGGCAGGATGTGCGCCCGCGTGATGGCCCCCGTCGCCGGCGAGTCGCCGAAGTGGACGTTGAGATCGGGAGGAGTGACATTCGGGACGTGTCGATTCGACTCGATCTTTCTGGCCTCAGCGACCTGGGGCGTCGTCGAGGTTGAAGCCACGGAAATCGTCGGTGCCGGCGGCACAACGTGCGACTGCTGCGCAGCGACAGGCCGGCCGATGAGAACCTGGGACGCGACCAACCAAGGGACGAGGGTCTGCCTCGACACTGATACCTCACCGGTTTGTAGTCTGCGCATATCGGACCTATGGAAGCGGCACGGCGTTCGTCGGCTCGGTCAGCGTGATGACCGGCGGCGTGTGATCGTTGGGATCGAACGTCCCGCAGGCCGACCGCGTCGGATCGAGCGGGAAGCAGTCGTGGAGATCGTCCACGCCGTCGCCGTCGGTATCCACGCGGAACGGGTCGGTGCCGTTCTGCATCTCGACGACGTTCGGCACGCCGTCGCCGTCGGAATCGGTGTTGGCGGCATTCGTCCCGCGCGTCTGGATGAGCGCGAGGTCGCCCACGCCCGTGCCGCTCGTGTCCGGATTCAGCGGATCGGTGCCGAACAGGTACTCACGCCACGTCGGCACGCCGTCGTGGTCGGCGTCGCCGGCGAGCCACGTGTTGTCGGCGAGCGAGAACCCGATGGAGGCCGGAGTCGCGTGCGACGACACACCGTCGCCGACCTGGCCGTAGTCGTTCCAGCCCCAGCCCCACACGCTGCCGTCCGGAGCAATCGCGTGGTTGGACGCGCCGCCGCCCACGAGAATCAGGAAGGCCGCTGACGTCTGCACAGGCAGCGGGAACGCGTGCCCCGGATAGCTCGAGTCCCCAAGCTGGTACTCGTTGTTGGTGCCCCACGCCCACGTGCGCGCGTCGTTCGTCAGGGCCGCGCCGCTGTAGACACCCGCTGCGACCTGGTAGGCGCCGATGAGCGACGAACGCTGCAACGCGCTCGACGAGTCGGTGGACTCGTCCACCGCGTGCTCGCCCCACGCCCACACCGAGCCGTCACTGCCGATGGCGAACGCGCGAGACCCGTTGGCCGCGGCGGCGACGATGCCCGACAACGCGTTCACCGGCACGGGCGTCGATCGCGAGATGAACGATCCGTCTCCGATCTGACCGTGATCGTTCTTGCCCCATACCCACACCTGCCCGCCGCTGGTGCCTTCGGTTCTGAGTGCGAGTGAGAAGGCGTTGCCTGCGGCAATCCGGCTGACACCCGACAACCCCGGCACGGCGACCGGTGTCAGATGCTGCGTGGTGCCTCCGTCGCCAAGCTGGCCGTCGCTGTTCAACCCCCACGCCCACACGGTCCCGTCACTCTTGAGGGCGAGCGAGTGCGAGGATCCCGCGGCCACGGCCACCACTCCGGTCAACCCGCTCACTTGAACAGGCGTCAGCGACGTGTACGTGGTGCCATCGCCGAGTTGCCCGTTCGAGTTCGAGCCCCAGGCCACGACCGTGCCGTCCGCCTTCACGGCCAGCGCGTGGTAATAGCCACCGGCGATGGCCACGACGCCGCTCAACCCGGAAATCGACACCGGCGAAGGTCGACCCAATCCGGTTCCGTCGCCGAGCTGGCCCGAATTGTTTTGGCCCCACGACCACGCGGTGCCGTCGGCTTTGATCGCGTAGGTGGATTCCCATCCGGCCGCGATCGCCCCGGTGATGACGAAGTCGGCTCGACGGACGGCGCTCGGCGTCATGCCGGACTTCCACGCCTTCGTCTTCACCACCATCGCCTTGTTCACGACGATTCCGCCGCCCGGCACGACGGGATCGCTTTCAGTGGGATCGACGCCGCTGGTCGTGTACCGGATCGTGGCGCCCGAGGTCTGCACCGACGCCGTCACGGTTCTGAACGTCGCGAACGTCCCGCCCGCGGGAGTTATGAGCGGCGTGTCCACTGCGCCTGCGGCATCGAGCGCGTATGTCGCCGCTGCGACCGAGCTTGGGGCGACCGCCGGCTTGTACGCGCGCGCCTTAACGGTCGTGGATGCGGCGACCGCGATCGGCCACTGGTACACCGGCGACGCCGGCGTCGGATCCGATCCGTCGAGCGAGTACCGGATGATCGCGCCGCCTGTGGCTGTCGCCATCGACACGTAGATCGTCGTGGTGTACGTGCCAGGCGCCGGGGAGAACGTCGGCGCCGCGACGACTCCGTCGGTCAGCCAGAAGCTCGCCGCACCGCTGTCGCTGTTGGTCCAGCCCGTGCGCGACGCGAACGCCTTCACGGTCGTCGTCGCGCTGACGGTGATCGGCGCCGAGTACACCGGCGACGACATCGTCGGCTCGGATCCGTCAGTTGAATAACGGAGGACCGTGCCGGGTGTGGTCGTGGACATCGACACGGTCTGCGGCGTGCCGAACGCGCCGCCGGTCGGACTGAACGTCGGCGGCACCACTTTCAGCGTGTACGCAGACGTTCCGATCGCGCTGTCGGTCCAACCGGTTTTGAACCCCTTGGCCTTCACCGTGGTCGAGGCGTCGACGGTGATGGCACCTGAATAGATCGTGGACGAGGGCGAAGGATCGCTGCCGTCGGTGGTGTAACGAATCGTCGTGCCGGCGACGTACGAGGACAACGTCACCGATTGCGTCGCGAAGTACGTCCCCGCGGCGGGCGAGATGACGAGCGCTGGAAGGTTCATCGTGTACGTCGCCACGCCGATGTTGCTCGCGGGCATACCGGACTTCCAGGCGCGCGTCTTCAGCGTGACGCTCTGATCGATCGTGACGGTGCTTCCTGAGGCGACGACGGCATCGCCAGTCGTGGGATCCGCGCCGTTCAGCGTGTAGTGGATGTCGGCGCCGGCAGTGACAGCGCTGACGACGACGATCTGAACGGCGGTGTAGGAGCCGGTGTACGGCGAGAACCGCGTGGTGCTCGTCCGCCAGGCAAAACCAGGGTCGCTGATCCGGACGGGCAATAATCGGTTGTCGAGCGTCCCGTCGCCCACCGAACCGGTGGTGTTCCCGCCCCAGGCCCAGACTGAGCCATCAGCAGTCACGATGGCGGTGTGGCCGTAGCCGGCCGCCACGCCGGCCACGTTCGAGACGGCGTTGATCTGCTGCGGCGTGGCGTTCCAGTTCGTCGTCCCGTCGCCGAGTTGTCCCGAGCCGTTGTTGCCCCAGACCCAGAGCGCGCCGTCGGACGCGATGGCCAGTGATTGGAAGCCGCCGTCCCCGGCCGTCGCGCTGGTGAGTCCCACGACGGCCGTCGGGGTCCCGCCCCCGTTAGCGACGCCGGTCCCGAGCTGGCCCGCGTCGTTTCGCCCCCACGCCATCAGCCCGCTTGATGTCGTCGCGAGCGAATGGAACTCGCCGGCAAACACGGCGGTGACGCCCGAGAGCCCGGCGAGCTGCGCCGGACTGCTGCGGCTGTTGTTCGAGCCGTCGCCCAGCTGGCTGTTCGTGTTCGAGCCCCATATCCACAGCGTGCCGTCGTTCTTCGCGGCGAGCATGTGGGAGTCGCCGCCGGCAAGCTTGCTGGTCCAGGTCGTACCGCCCACCTGCACCGGCGAGTTCTGTTGTGTGGTGTTCCCGATGCCGAGCTGCCCCGCGTTGTTGGCGCCCCACGTCCAGAGCGTCCCGTCGCTCTTCAGCGCGGCCGAGAAGTAGCTGCCGGCCATGATCGCCGTCACCGACGTGAGTCCCGAGATCTGCATCGGCGTCGTTCGAGTCGTCGTGGTGCCGTCGCCAAGCTGCCCGCCGTTGTTCAGACCCCAGCTCCACACCGTGCCGTCGGCGCGCAACGCCAGGACGTGGAACATGCCGACACGAATCGCGGTCACGCCCGTGATGCTGTTGATGACCGCGGGCATCGACGTCTCGGAACTGGTGTAGCCCAGCGACCCGTAGCCGTTGTAGCCCCAGGTCCACACGGTGCCGTCGTTCTTGAGCGCCACCGTGAACGAACTGCCCGCACCGACGGCATACGTCGTCAACGGACCCGTCAACGTGTACGTGGAAGACTTGACGTCGCTTGGCGTCCAGCTGGTGATGAACGCGCGCGCCTTCAGGGTGTAATTGCCTGCGACGACCGTCCCGCCGTTCGCGACGACCGGATCGCTTTCCGTCGGATCGCGGCCGTCGATCGTGTAGTGCGTCACCGCGCCAGCCGTCGGGTTGGTCACCGTCACGAGCTGCCCTGGCGCGTAGCTGCCCGAGTCTGGAGAGAACACCGGTGTGCCGACCTTGACGGTGTATTGCCCGCCGGACTGCGCGCTGGTCGTCCAATCCGGATGGAACGCCTTCGCGTAGATCGTCACCGTGCCTGTGAGCGTGATCGGCGTCGTGTAGATCGGAGAGCTCGCGGTCGGCGTCGTGCCGTTCGTCGTGTACCGAATCGTCGCGTAGGCGGCCGCCGACAACGCGATGGTCGATCCGTAGCCGTACTGCCCGGGCGTCGGCGTAAACGTCGGCGCCGCGAGCGTCCCGTAGTTGAAGATGTAGGTGGCGTAGTTGACGGCGCTGGCGGTCCATCCCGTCTTGAAGGCGATGACCTTCACCACCATGCCCGTGGACACCGGAATCGGTCCGGTATAGAGCGACGACGTCGCCGTCGGCGTGCTCCCGTCGGTCGTGTACCGGATCTCGGCGCCGCTCGTGCCAGTGGTCACCGTGACGTTCTGCGCCGTCGTGTAGGTGCCCGCGCCGGGCGTCAGCCACGGCGTTTGAACCACCATCGTGTACGAACCGGTGTTCACGTTCGAAGGAGGCCGCCCGGTCAGCCACGCCTTCGCCTTCAACGTCGTCGTCTGCGTGATCGCGACGGTTCCACCGGACGACACGGTCGGATCGCTCTCGGTGGGATCCACGCCGTTCGTCGTGTAATGAATCGTCGCGCCGGCCGTCACGGTCGTGACAGTGACGTTGATGTTGGTCCCGTACGTGCCGTCCGTGTAGTTGAACGAGGGCGTGGCCACTCGCCAGACGAACCCGGGATCGCTGATCTGGACGGGCGCGAACCGCTGCGTCAGCGTGCCGTCGCCCAATTGCCCCGACGAGTTCACTCCCCACATCCAGACGCGGCCGTCGCTCGACACGGCGGCCGAGAACCCCTGACCCGCGGACACAGAGACCACGCTCGCCGGTCCCGAGACCGTCACGGGCGATGAACGCCTCGTCGTGCCGCCGTCTCCGATTTCGCCGTACGCGTTGCTGCCGCTGGCCTTGACCGACCCGTCGGCGTAGCGGGCGAGCGTGTGCGTATACCCGCCGCTCAATGCCTGCGGCCCGGACCAACCCGTGACCGCAAACGGCGTGGCGCGATTCGTCGTCGTGCCGTCGCCGAACGTGCTGTTGTTGTAGCCCCACGCGTGGACGTTGCCCGATCCATCCCAGGCCAACCCGTGGAACGTGCCGGCCGTGATGGCGGTCTTCGTGGTCAACGTGCCCGTCTGAACAGGAGTCGGGCGCGTTGTCGTGGTGTTGTCTCCCAACTCGTTGTTGCCGTTGTAGCCCCACGACCACACCGAGCCGTCCATCTTGACGGCGTGCGAGTGGCTGTTCGTGCCGGCCGCGATCGCGACGACCGAGGTCCCCAGACTGGTGACCTGGACGGGCGTCGTCTGCGGAGTGGACGAGGTCGTCCCGTTCCCGATGGCGCCGTAGAAGTTGTAGCCCCAGGCCCACACCGTCCCGTCGCTCTTGAGCGCCAGGGCGTGCACGTTGCCGGCCGAAATCGCGACGACATTGGTCAGGCCGGTCACGGCGACCGGAGTGGTACGATTCGTCGTCGAGTTGTCGCCGAGCTGCCCTTGCCCGTTGTAGCCCCAGGCCCACACGGTGCCGTCGCTCTTCAGCGCGTAGCTCGTGTTGTTGCCGGCGGCGACGGCGACGACGCCGCTGATCGACAGCACCTCGAGAGGCACGGTGGTCGAGCCGGGCGTCGAACCGACACCGAGCTGCCCATACCCGTTGCTGCCCCATGCCCAGATGGTCCCGGTGTTTGTCAGGACGAGGGTGTGATAGGGTCCGGCGGCAATCTGCTGCGCGGCTGCCGGCGTTACAGCGGCGAGACACGAAAGCCCGAACGTCAGAGCGGCCGCAAGAAATTTGTTCATAGAAGCGCGCGGGCAACGTACTAGAAGCGAACAGGCACGGTGTGTCAGGAATCACTGGAAAGTCGTACGGAATTCCGACCGGAATTTCGCCGCTGAGCTTGCGGCTCGGGATTCAACGCGGATACACTGAGCGCCCCCACGGCGTAGCTGGTCAACGCACAGCGGTTTCCGGATCGTGAACAGATTGCAACGCGACGCGCACGCGTCATCGCCGTCGAACCCGGCGCGGTCCGGACCATCGGCAGTGCTGGTGATCGATGACGATCTCGGCACCACCGAGACGTTCGGCGCGGTGCTCCGGCCGGAGGGTTTTCAAGTCGGCACGGCCGCGTGCGGCGCCGACGGACTGGCGATGGCGCGATCAGGCCTCTTCGACGTCCTGCTGATCGATCAGCGACTGCCCGACATGCTGGGCACCGACCTCGCGCGATCGATCCGCCGGGAATCTCCGGACGTGCCGTTCGTCCTGATGAGCGCGTGGCTGACGACCGAGGTGACCGTCGACGCGATGCGGCTGGGCGCTGCGAACGTCGTCGAGAAGCCGCTCACGCTGGAGACCATTCGCGAGACCGTCCTGTCCGCGCTGAAGACTCGATCGGAGCCGCTGGCAGCGGCGCGCGCCGGCGGGACGGAGAAGACCTCGGGGTCGGCAGCCGAGCGATGGGCGGACTACGTCCTGAAAGGATGCGCGTCGGTCAACGATCCCCGGACGCTCAAGGATTG
>Ga0326726_10001825_pt1 | contig 19832 bp, 14 predicted proteins | sample MHFenrmetagenome_2_FD_207603 | JGI IMG/M metagenome (GOLD analysis project Ga0326726, IMG submission 207603) | Lab enriched peat soil microbial communities from Michigan Hollow, Ithaca, NY, United States - MHF15MN | ecosystem: Environmental > Terrestrial > Soil > Wetlands > Peat | place: USA... | reverse complement strand
CGGCTATGACGCGAACGGCAACGTCAGCTCGCGCAACGGCAGCACGATTACCTGGTACAGCTATAACCTCCCGAACACCATCAGTGCCACGGGGAGCAATTCGAGCCAGTTCTTCTACTCCCCCACCCGTGCGCGCTGGAAGCAGGTGGCGAGCTACGCCGGCACCGCCGAGACCACGATCTATATCGGCGGGCTCCTGGAGAAGGTGACCCGCTCGGGGGTGACCTCCTACAAGCACTTGATCGCCGGGGGCTCAGGGCCCGTCGCGGTCTATACCCGCAAGAGCGATGGCACGAACCAGACGCACTACCTGACTCGCGATCACCTGGGGAGTGTGGATTCGGTCACCAACAGTTCGGGTGCGATCGAAGTGCGCCTCGCCTTCGGGAGCTTTGGCCAGCGTCGCAAGGAAGCGGGCTGGTCGGGCGCAGTGCCTTCGGCAGATCTCAACCAGATCACCGCGACCACCCGCCACGGCTTCACCTTCCACGAGCTGCTCGACAACCTCGCCCTCACCCACATGAATGGGCGCGTGTACGACCAAGTCGTGGGGCGATTCCTGTCGGCCGATCCCTTCGTTCCTGCCCCGCTCTCGACCCAGTCGTACAACCGCTACTCCTATACGCATAACAACCCGCTCTCCTTCACCGATCCGAGCGGGTTTGCAGAGGGCGATGAACTCCCCTGCTGTGGCAACGGGTGGAACAACGTTCCGACCACGGGCCACCCGGAAGACAACCCGAGGAATCCCGGCGCGGAGGAGCGCGTCGCGAAGTACGACGCCGAGCCTCCTCTGCCTGCACCAACGCCTGCCGGAGATGGGCGCATCGGTCAGGTTCCGAATTTCGAGCCGACTCAGCGCCAGTCGACGCTCGAAGTATTCATTGCGGGCAGCTCGGCGTACTGGGCCGATGAGAGCGCAAGCTCAGGGCTGCAAGGCTTTCTCGCGAGCATCTCAAATTTCACGCTCAAATCCCCACGAGAAATCGCGCTCACATATGGTGAGAACTCTTGGACCCTGGCATTTTGGAACGTCTTTGTAACCGGTTGGGTCGATGCGTCCAACAGTGCCTTGCACGGGGATTACGCCGCTGTCGCAGTCGGCATCGGTATGGCAGTCGTAAAGCCAGCCAGAGTCGCAAAGGGAATAATTGAGTGGCATCACCTGCTCCCTAAAGCTAGGAACTTAAAACCATTCTTTGAGCGCACGGGTCTCAATATCGAAGACTACAAAATTCCACTCGATCAGGGCGTGCACAGACTTAATCCGGGAGGCATCCACACGACAACCGGCGGTGATTGGAATAAAGTGTGGAAAAATTTCTTCGAGACGAATCCCAACGCCACTAGAGACCAGATACTAGAGCAGCTTGAACGCATGCGAAGGGACTTCGGGATCTAACCCGTGGCTTTCTATAAACTGCACATTGGTCAGGCAAGAGAGTTCGTTGAAGGAAATAGCAGCAACGATTGGGAGGCCATCCGTTGTTCCAAGAACCCGGGCCATCAGCGAGCTGGAAAGCGAACAACAGATCTCATGCTCGACGTGGTTTCGTGGAACGTGGTTGACTTTTCGCAAACAATGTTAAGCGATGTTGTGGTCACGGATCATGCGCAGAAGGTGCTGAGAAATGCAGAGCTTACCGGGTTCCTCGTCCGGCCAACTCGAATCATGGGGTTGCCTGCGCAACTTCGTGATGCCACCTTCCCAAGGCTTTGGGAATTCGTGGTTGTTGGACAGGGTGGTCCAGCGCACAAGGACTCAGGAATCGTCACGCTTCGCCGATGCGATGAATGTGGGCTAGTTGAGTACTCCGCGTTCGAACACGGAATCGTCGTGGATCCATCAACATACGACGGTTCCGACTTTTTCGTCGTGGCAGAGTACCCGAAGTACGTACTCGTAAGCGGCCGCGCAAAGTCGGTTATCGAGAGCAATCGCCTCACAAATGCCAGCTTTTTGGAGTCGACGCGGCTTCAGTGGCCGAAGGGAGTAATCAGACCTAAGTAAGAGCTCATTGAATTGTGGCGTGCGACTGAGACCTAGCGGGATCTCCGCTCTGCCTATCCAAGCGTCTGGTGGTTGAACTAGGAGCGCAGAATGCTCAGGAGCATTCTCACTTGGATGACTTTGGAGTTAGCGATCGTCGGCATTGCCTGCGCATTTCTGATAGCTGCTTGCTCTTCGATGTCGTTCTCATACGCGGGTTGGCACTTGACCCCCACATGATCGTTACCGTCCACGCAACGCTACGCGCGTCCGACGTAGTGGGCTCACCTGCGTTTCCTGACGCCATATGCACTAATTTCCCCGGTTCGAACTGAGCACCTAGCGGTTTGGAAAATCGATGGCGCGCTTGTCGGCGGCGAGCGCCGCCTCGTGCACCGCCTCGCTCAACGTCGGATGCGCGTGAATCGTACGCTGCAGGTCCTCGGTGCTGGCCGAATATTCCATCGCCAGCACCGCTTCCGCGATCAGCTCCCCCGCCATGGCGCCGATGATGTGCACGCCCAGGATCTCGTCGCTTTCCGCATCCGACACGATCTTGACGAATCCGGCGGTCGCCTCCATGGCACGGGCGCGGCCGCTCGCCATGAACGGGAAGCTGCCGACCTTGACGGCGCGACCACTCTGTTTCACCTGCTCCTCGGTCTGGCCCACCCACGCGATCTCGGGCGCGGTATAGATCACCGACGGGACGGTCTTGTAGTTCACCTCGGAAAACTTTCCAGCGATCAGGTCCGCGACCATCACGCCTTCCTCTTTCCCCTTGTGCGCGAGCATCGGCCCGCGCACGACGTCGCCGATTGCCCATACACCTTCGACGCTGGTGCGACACTCGTGATCGACCTTGATGAAGCCGCGCTCATCGAGTTCGACGCCCGTGCCGGCGCCAAGCAGCTCGCCGGTGTAGGGACGCCGGCCGATTGCCACGACCAGTCGATCGACTTCGATCGACTGCTCGCCCTTCTGGTCGGCAAAGCGCACGGTCACCGCCGTACCGGCGGGCGTCGCGCCCGAGACCTTGGCGCCGAGCCGGATATCGAGACCCTGCTTCCTGAAGTGGCGCAGCGCTTCCCGCGCGAGTTGCTGGTCCGCAATGGGCAGGAAATCCGGCAGCGCCTCTAGAATCACGACTTCGCTGCCGAGCCGCCGCCAGACACTGCCCAGCTCGAGCCCGATGACGCCCGCTCCGATCACACCCAGACGCTTCGGCACCGAGGCAAATTCGAGCGCGCCCCACGAATCGACGATCTGCTCGCCGGTGAACGGCACGCCCTTGAGCTCCATGGGCGCCGACCCGGAAGCGAGCACCACGTGTTTCGCTTCGAGCTCGCGCTGAGCGCCATCCGCTGCGGTGTACTGGACCCGTCGTCCAGCGAGGAGCGTGCCGTGCCCCTGGAGTCCCATCACTCCTGCCGACTTGAAGAGGGCCGTGATCCCGCTCGTGCTGGTCTTGACGATCGCCGCCTTGCGCTTTTGCATCGCTGCCAGATCGAAGCTCACGTTGCCGACGCGGATACCGTGCACCGCAAGCTCGCTCTGCACGCGGTGGTAGAGCTCGGTTGATTCGAGCAACGCCTTCGACGGGATACAGCCGGCGTTCACGCATGTGCCACCGAAGGCGAAGGCGCCGTCGCGATTCTTCCACTCGTCAATGCAAGCGACCTTGAGCTTGTTCTGGCCGGCGCGAATGGCCGCCGGATAGCCTGCAGGGCCTGCGCCAATCACGATGACATCGAAATTGTCTGCCATGTCGCATCCTGTGTCAGATTCCTACCAGCATGCGTGCCGGATCCTCGAGACATTCCTTGACGGTCACGAGAAACTGCACCGCTTCGCGACCGTCGATGATGCGGTGATCGTAAGTGAGTGCGAGATACATCATCGGCCGCACCACGATCTCCCCGTCGACCACCATGGGCCGCTCCTGGATCTTGTGCATGCCGAGAATCGCGCTCTGCGGCGCATTGACGATCGGCGTCGACATGAGCGATCCGAACACGCCGCCATTGGTGATGCTGAAGGTGCCGCCGGACAGGTCCTCGAGCCGGATCGTGCCCGCACGCGCCTTGGTCGCGTACTCGCCGATCGCCTGCTCGATCTGAGCAAAACTCATCAGGTCCGCATCGCGCAGGACCGGCACCATCAGGCCGCGATCCGTGGAGACGGCGACGCCGATGTCGTAGTACTCGTGGTAAACGATATCACCGCTCTCGACCGATGCATTGACGACCGGGAAACGCTTGAGTGCTTCGATCGAGGCTTTGATGAAGAACGACATGAAGCCGAGGCGCACGCCCTGCTCTTTCTCGAAACGCTCCTTGTAACGGGCGCGCAGCTCCTGGACCGCCTTGAGATCGACTTCGTTGAATGACGTGAGCAGCGCTTGCGTCGCCTGCGCCTGCACCATGCGCTCGGCAATGCGTGCCCGCAGGCGCGTCATCGGCACGCGCTTTTCGGCGCGCCCAGAGGACGGGGTGGGCCGGGCCGCCGCTGGTGCCGCCTGGCGGGACTCCGGCGTCGGCACAGGCTTTTGCACCATATAGTTCACGACATCCGACTTGGTGATGCGGCCGTCCCTGCCGGAGCCGGCAATCTGCAACGGATCGAGCCGATTCTCTTCCACCATGCGGCGCACGGAAGGGCTCAGCTTCGATGACGAGCCATCGTCCTTCGGCTTCGCCGCCTCGTCACTGGCGCGGGCGGGCGCAGCGGCAGCCGTCGCTGCGGCGGTGGCACTGCGGGCGACGCCCGTCTCTGCCTTCGCCGCGGGCTTGGCAGTCGCAACGGCCCCTTCCTCGAGAATGGCCAGCACCTGTCCGCTCGTGACGGTGGCGCCGTTATCGACCTTTAGCTCCTTGATGATGCCCGCGGTCGGCGCCGGTACTTCGAGCACGACCTTGTCGGTTTCCAGGTCGACGAGGTTCTCGTCGCGTTGAACCGGATCACCAGGCTTCTTGTGCCAGGCCACCAGCGTCGCGTCCGCCACCGATTCCGGCAGTTGCGGCACTCGAACTTCGATGCTCATGAGCTCTTCCTGATGGCGATGGTCTTGAGACGCGCCGTCTCCTGGCCGGTATCTTCGGTGGCAGTGGCACGCAACGCCGCTTCCACGACTCCCCGTTGCTGTTCCTCGTGCATGTGGTGGATGCCGGTAGCGGGGGCGGCCGCGGGCGGGCGTCCTGCGTACAGCAGCTGTGCCTGGCGCGAGTTGAGCGGCCCCTGCAAGCGGTGCCGGATCTGATACCACGCACCCTGATTCTGCGGCTCCTCCTGGCACCACACGATCTCCCGCGCGTTCGTGTAGTGATGCAAGACCGCCGCGTACTCGTCGGCCGGAAACGGGTACAGCTGCTCGATGCGCACGAGCGGAATGTCACGCAGCTCGAGCGCGTTGCGTCGCTCGAGCAGGTCGAAGTAGACCTTGCCACTGCAGAACACAACCCGCTGCACCTGTCCCGCGGCGCGCTCCGCCGATTCGTCGATGACCGTGCGGAAATGGCCCTCAGTCAATTCCCTGAGCTGCGACACCGACTGCTTGTGGCGCAGCAGACTCTTCGGCGTCATCACGATCAGCGGCTTGCGGAACGAGCGCACCATCTGCCGGCGCAGCATGTGGAACATCTGCCCGGGCGTCGAGGGCACGCACACCTGCATGTTGTTCTCAGCGCATAACTGCAGGAAGCGCTCCAGGCGCGCCGAGGAATGCTCCGGGCCCTGCCCTTCATAGCCATGCGGCAGGAACAGCGTGAGTCCGCACAGTCGTCCCCACTTCGCTTCACCCGAGCTGATGAACTGATCGATGATCACCTGCGCGCCGTTGGCGAAATCACCGAACTGACCTTCCCACACGACCAGCGTGTCGGGGTCGGTGGTCGAGTAGCCGTACTCGAATCCCATTACTGCTTCCTCGGAAAGGACCGAGTCGATCACGGCGAATCGCGTCTTGCGCTCCCCTACGTGCTGCAGCGGTATGAACGTGTCGCCGCTGCGTTGGTCGTGCAACACCGCGTGACGATGAAAGAACGTGCCGCGCGCGGTGTCCTGACCGACGAGCCGTATCGGGTAGCCCTCGCTCAGCAGGCTCGCATACGCGAGCGTCTCGGCGCAGCCCCAGTCGAGAGGCAGATCGCCGCTCAGCATCCGCGCGCGGTTGGAGATCACCTGTGCGACGCGCGGGTGCAGCGTGATTCCTTCGGGCAGCGTGGTGAGGCGCTTGCCGAGCGCTCGCAGCTCAGGCAGATCGACCGCGGTGCGTACGCTTTCGTACCAGTCCGCGCCGCGGTAGCGGCTCCAGTCGACCGTATACTTGTTGCCGATGAGGCCCAGCGAGGCGCGCGTCTGCGCCTTGCCTTCGTCCAGGCCGCGTCGATACTGCTCCACGATCTCGGCCGCTTCCTCCTCTCCCAGCAGCCCCTCAGCACGCAGGCGGTCGGCGTAAAGCTGGCGCGTGGTCGGGTGCTTGCGAATCGTCTGGTACATCATCGGCTGCGTGGCCGCCGGTTCGTCCGCTTCGTTGTGACCGTGGCGCCGGTAGCAGACCAGATCGATGACGATGTCCTTGTGGAAGCGCATGCGGTACTCGAGCGCGAGACGCGTCACGAGCACGACAGCTTCCGGATCGTCGCCGTTCACGTGAAAGATCGGCGCCTCGATCATCTTGGCGACATCGCTCGGGTAGTGCGTGGAGCGGCAGTCGCGTGGATCGCTGGTGGTGAAGCCGATCTGGTTGTTGACGATGATGTGCAGCGTGCCGCCGGTATAGAACCCGCGTGCCTGCGACAGCTGCAGCGTCTCCATCACCACGCCCTGGCCCGCGAACGCGGCATCGCCGTGCATCAGCACCGGCAGGACTTTGTCGCCATCGCGGTCGCCGCGGCGTTCCTGCCGCGCGCGCACCGAACCCTCTACGACTGGATCGACGACCTCGAGATGTGAGGGATTGAAAGCCAGCGCCACGTGCACGTTGCCGCCGGGTGTCTTGAGGTCGGCGGAGAATCCCTTGTGATACTTGACGTCGCCCGAGCCCGTGCTGGCATCGTCGTCGTAGTGGCCTTCGAATTCAGAGAACAGGCTTGCAGGTGGCTTGCCGAGCAGGTTCACCAGGACGTTGAGGCGACCGCGATGTGCCATGCCGAGCACGCACTCCTCCACGCCACCCAGCCCGCCTTGCTGGATCAGGTCATCGAGCAGCGGGATGAGACTGTCGCCGCCCTCCAGCGAGAAGCGTTTCTGCCCCACGTACTTGGTGTGCAGGTAACGCTCGAGCCCTTCTGCCGCCGTGAGCTGCCAGAGAATGTTGCGCTTCTCTTCGGCGCTGAATTGGTACAGGACGCGCGCGTCCTGGAAGTGATCCTGCAGCCACAGGCGCTCATCGGAGTCGGACACGTGCGCGAACTCTGCACCGATCGTGTCGCAATAGATGTGCCTCAGTTGCGCGAGGATGTCGCGCAGCTTCATGAAGCGCGCGATCGCTGCCGTGCGGCTGCCGGTAAAGAACTCCGAGTCGAGGTCCGCCTCCGACAGGCCGAAGTACTCGAGCTCCAGCACGCGCGGGACCGGGCGTTGCAGCAGGCCGAGCGGGTCGAGATTCGCGATCAGGTGGCCACGGTTCGCATACACCTGGATCAGTCGTGAGACAGCGCCCTGCTTCGCGCTCGCTTCGTGGCTGTCGGTCGCCACGGCTCGTGGGCGCCGCGCTCGCTCGCGCAGTTCCGCGAGAATCGGGCCGTGCAATGTCTCGCCGCCCGCCCCCAACCGCGCGAAGTATTCCCGCCATTCGGGACTGACAGAACCCGGATCGCGCACAAAGCTCTCGTACAGCGCTTCCACGAACGAAGCGTTGCCGCCGTACAGCGGAGTGCTCGCGTACTGTTCGCGCAGGGAGTCTGTCATCGCTTGAAAATCAATGGCCTGGGGCGAATTCGGGGCGCGCTAGTGTAGCCGAACCTATATGACATCCCAAGGGTAGAGCCCGCGCCCAAGCACCGCGGCGGCGATCGACTCCACAGCGTCGTCTTCGTTGCGCTCGAAGGCGCGAACATTGCGGCTCATGCGTCGGCGCGCCTGCCGCGTAAACGCGGCCGCGATCGCGTACACCTGCGCGGCGGCGCCCGCGTCGGCCCTCGCAATCGTGTCCGCGCGCGACAGGACACACAGGCCCACGAACAGGTCGATGATCAGGTCCGCGATTCGCTTCTGCAGCGGCTGATGGTCCGCGATGTCCTTGCCGTACCTGCGTAGCGACTCGTCAGTCACGCGCGCGAGCTCGGTGGCATACTTTTCGTAGATGCGCGCCAATGGTCGCAACGGCGGCGCCAGCCGGCGCATGATCCGGTCTCTGCCCAATCCTGTGGCCTGCGTGAAGCGCCGCTCGGCATATCCGCTCAGCACGCCGAATCCCTTGATCGGTTCGTTGAAGATCGAATTCGCCGCCGCTCGCAACTCCGACAGCGAAGCGCCCACACCCTTGAGTCCAGAGAGCGCGATGTACAGGCGCAGAATCTCATTGGTGCCTTCGAAGATCGGCAGGATGCGGCAGTCACGCGCAGCCTGCTCGTACGGGTACTCGCGCATGAAGCCGTTGCCGCCCGCGATCTGCAGCGCTTCGTACGCCGCGCGCTGCATCGCCTCGCTCGCGAACACCTTGCTGGCCGCGGCCTCGACCGAATAATCCTCGCAGCCCTCGTCGATGTAGTGGGCAACCATCCAGACCGTGCTCTCGGCGGCGAAGCAGTCCACCGTCATCTGCGCGATCTTTTCGCGCACCAGGCCGTACTGCGCGATGGGCTTGCCGAACTGGCGACGTTCCTGCGCCTGTCCGCTGGCTAGCTTGATCAATGACCTCATCCCTCCGACCGCCCCTCCTCCCAAACCCGTGCGGCCGTTGTTGAGGATGCTCATGGCCACCTTGAAACCTTTGCCCACCTCGCCAAGGACATTCCCGTCCGGAACGCGCACATCGCTGAAGGACACCGTGGTGGTCGAAGAGGCGCGGATTCCAAGTTTGTCCTCGTGCGGTCCGTGGCTTACACCGGGCCAGCCGGCCTCGACGATGAAGGCGCTCATCTTGCCCTCGGGTGTATCGGTGCGCGCGAACACGGTGTAGAAGTTCGCGATGCCGCCGTTGGTGATCCAGATCTTCTCGCCGTTGAGGAGCCAGCTGCCATCGGGATTGCGCCGTGCCGAGGTCCGCACCGAGCCCGCGTCGGAACCGGCGCCGGATTCGGTCAAGCAGAACGCCGCGATCATCTCCCCGCTTGCGAGCTTGGGGAGATAGCGTGCCTTCTGTTCCTCGGTACCGAAAAGCAGCAGGCCCTTCATCCCGATCGAGCTGTGCGCCCCGATGGTGAGCGAGACGGAGCTGTCGTGGCTGCTGGTCTGCGCCAACACGCGCGCATAGGCGGCATTGGACAACTCGAGACCACCGAACTGCTCGGGGATGATCAGCCCGAACAGGCCGAGCTCGCGCAGCGCCTGGATGAACTCCTCCGGCTGATGCGCCTCACGATCCCAAAGCTTGAGCTCCTCGCGCTTGTCGCCGAGGAACCGATCGATTGACTCGACGATGTCGCCGAGCATCTCGCGATCACGTTCACGAACGGCGGGATAAGGGAACAGGTTCTCTTCCAGGATCTCGCCGAACAGCAGGCTCTTGGCGACACTCTGGTCACGCCGCAGGTGGGTTGTCATGTTGCAGCCCCGCGTGCTCCGGGTAGGACGCATGCAGGGTATCACGCGTGGCGCCGTCGGCCCGACGCAGCACCGTATCAGGCGCAGCTCACAACCAGGTCAAGTCACGGAGCTGAACATCGACAATTCGTACAGGACCAGGACCACATAGATGAGGAGGGTCGCGTACAGGGCCTGCACTACTTTGATGCGACCGAACACCCGCAGGCGCGACAAAGCGACGAGCAGCACGACACCTCCCCCGGTCAACACCATCTTGGCGACAGCAAAGGCGGCGATGTCGCGGTACACGAGTGCGGCCATCAGCGGGTTCGCTTCTTCGGCGCCGAGGAACAGGAGATTGAGCGTCAGGAAGCCATCGGCACAGGAGAGGAGCAGAATCGTGATCGCGACCGCCAGCAAGTGGGATTCATGCCAGTCGAGCACGGGGAGCGCGTAATCGGTAGCGCGCCGCATGCCGCGCCTGCGCGGCCGAAATCCCCCGTAGATCACTGACCAGAACGTGATGTCGCGCCGATTCCCCGAACGGCGGCGGTCCTCGCCCTGGTTGTGTGGTCGCGTACCCAAGAGTTGACTTAAGACAGGCGCGAGGGCTGGCGAGCCGCGGCGGGCTGCCGGCTTTGGTTGATTCATTCTTTATCTGGCCCTAGGCACAGGTTCGCTCTCTCCAGGACGATGCAATTCGGGGACCAGAAGAAGGCTCAGCACCCCGATCAAGGGCTTGCATGTTCCTGGCACGGACCTGCGACCTCGAACTGTAAACTCCGCCGACGAATTAGCGCGCATTATTCGGATGGATCGACCCGGAGCCCTGACGTAACGTACCGCGCCATGAAAGCAGCCATTGCCTCCTCAACCAGCACCGACGCCCTGTGGCGCGCCTGCCTCGAGCGCGACGCAGCCTATGACGGACGGTTCGTGTTCGCCGTGCGCACCACCGGAATCTACTGCCGACCCTCCTGCCCCGCACGCAAGCCGCGCCGCCAGAACGTGCTGTTCTTCTCGGCACCGGAGCTGGCGCGCCAGGCCGGATTTCGCGCCTGCAAACGCTGCCAGCCGGATCGCAGTCATTTGCGCAGTCCCCTCGCCGAGCGAGTGCTGAGCGTCTGTCATTACATCCGCAGCGCGCGCGAAGAACAGCTGACGCTCGCACGCCTCGGCCGGCGCTTCTCCTTCTCGCCCGCGCACCTGCAGCGGGTGTTCAAGCAATACGTCGGTATCTCTCCCCTCGCTTACGCGGAGGCAGTACGCATGGATCAACTCAAGCTTGCGCTCCAAACTGGCGCCTCGGTGACGGACGCGATCTACGCCTCGGGATTCAGTTCCTCGAGTCGCGTGTACGAACGTGCCGCGGGCGCGATCGGCATGACGCCGCGCCGTTATCGTGATCGCGGTCGAGGCGAGCACATCCGCTTTTCCATCGTGCCGAGTGCGCTCGGTCGGCTGCTGGTGGCATCAACCGCGAAGGGCATCTGTTCCGTGCAGCTGGGCGATGACGATGCCGCGCTCGAGCAACTGCTGCGCACGGAATTCAGCGGCGCGGTCATCCAACGTAATGATCGTGAGCACGCTGATCGGGTGCGCGGCGTGATCGCCCTCGCCGAGGGTCGCGCACCGCACGTGAGTCTGCCGCTCGACATCCGTGGCACGGCATTTCAACAGCAGGTATGGCGCGCTTTGCGCAAGATTCCCGCAGGCCAGACTCGCAGCTACACCGAAGTCGCCCGCAGCATCGGGCGTCCGGATGCGACCCGCGCCGTAGCGAGTGCGTGCGGCGCCAATCCCACGGCACTCGTTGTGCCCTGCCACCGCGTCATCCAGAGCGGCGGCGGCTTAGGCGGCTATCACTGGGGAATCGATCGCAAGCGTCGCCTGCTCGAGAGCGAACGCAAGGAACGCCCGGCTACGGCTACGCCGGAAGCTGCGGCGGAAGTTGTCGCCCGTACCGGTTAGACACGCCGTCGCTCAGGAGCGCACGCCGCTGGCCTGCAGAATCGCAGGGATGTGGCTTTCCCAGCCGAGACCCATGATGTGCACACCCGCGCACAGCTGGCGCACCTCGCGGATCACTCGCGCCGCGATGTCGACTCCGCTCTCAACTTCGCGTGCGTTCCCGGCGGCGCGGTCCATTTCGTGGATCAATGCGTCCGGAACGTGGATGCCCGGGACCTTGTCGTTGAGCCAGTGCGCCATCTTCGCGCTCTTGAGCGGGATGATTCCCGCGAGCACCGCCACGCCATCGGGCTTCAGAGCATCGAGGAAGCGCTCCAGCACCGACGCCTCGAACAGCGCCTGCGTCTGCAGGAACAGCGCGCCGGCCCCGATCTTGCGGCGCGTGTTCTCGACCTCGCGCACAAACTCGGCGGCGCCCGGATTCGCCACGGCGCCAAGATAGAACCGCGGCGCCCCCTTCAGAGCGTTCCCCGTCATGTCGTGCCCGCTCGCCAACGTGCGCGCCATGCGCAGCATCTCGGTGGCATTGAGATCGAAGACCGGTTTCGCCTCCGGGTGATCGCCGCTGTCCGGAGAGTCCCCGCTCATGAAGACGACATTTTCGATGCCGAGCGCGGCCGCGCCGAGCAGATCCGCCTGGATGGCGATGCGGTTACGATCGCGCCCCGTCACCTGCAGGATCGGCTCGAGGCCATGATCGATGAGCAGATGAGCAACCGCCTTCGGCTCGATCGCCATACGCGCGCGCGGTGACTCCGTGAGATTGAGCGCATCCACCCAGGGCTTGAGCAATTGCGCCTTGGCAAACAGATCGGAGAGGTCCGTGCCCTTGGGCGGAACCAGCTCGCTGGTGACGACGAAGCTACCCGACCGGATCCTGTCCTGGAGTTTGCTCATGCACCGACGGCTGAAGATGAATTCACGAAATACTAACCGATGCCCGGCGATCGCGTGGGACACCGATTATCGCGCCTGAGGTATGCTCAGCGGCGAACACAAACTTCAAGACCTGAGGGGACGTCCTTTGATTGACGCTTACATCTGGCCGACGGGCAACGGCAAGAAGATCACGATCATGCTCGAGGAATGCGGGCTCGAGTACCGCGCGATCCCGGTCAACATCAACAAGGGCGACCAGTTCAAGCCCGAGTTCGAGGCATTGAGCCCCAACAACAAGATGCCCGCGATCGTGGACCACGACGTCAAGGGCGGGCCGATCACGATGTTCGAGTCGGGCGCCATTCTGCAGTATCTCGGCGAAAAGACCGGCAAGTTCCTGCCGAGCGACACGCGCGGCAAGTACCAGGTGCTGCAGTGGGTGTACTGGCAAGTGTCAGCGCTCGGTCCGATGGCCGGCCAGGCACATCACTTCCTGCGCTACGCGCCGGAGAAAATCGAGTACCCGATGCACCGCTTCCGGACCGAGGTCGCGCGGCTGTATACCGTCATGGACAAGCAGCTCGCGAAGCACGACTACATCGCGGGCGCTTACTCGATTGCCGATATCGCCTGCTGGCCCTGGGTCTTCCGTTACGACTGGCAGGGGCAGGATCTGAACGACTTCCCGCACGTGAAACGCTGGTTCGAGGCGGTCAGTACGCGTCCGGCGGTCAAGAAGGGCGCCGCCGTCGGCCAGGAATGGGTGAATTCTGCGGCCCAAATGACGGATGAGGATCGCAAACGCCTCTTCAACCTGCGCGACGAAGACCTCAAGCCCCAGAGCAGCTGATCACCTCACGCGCTCGAGCGACGAGTCGCGCGTCGCAGCGCACGCCGGAATCGAACCGCTGTCATCATGCGGTCATGTCGCGAAGCGTATGGTATCTACCGTTGTGCTCGGTGATGCCGAGCTTCATGATCAGATCGTGTCCGCTCAACCTGCACAAGCTTCCTTCACTCACCTTTCCGGCCTCGCTCGCGATCTCGAGGAACTACGGGATTCAATGGTTGGGCTGGAATCGAGGCATGCGGACGTGCTGCGCACGGTCGCGCCTGGATACCGTGCGAGCGCGAAGAACCTGCTCCACTACCTGGCCATGCGGCGAGCTGATCTGCGCGAAGTACAGACGAAGCTCGCGGCAATCGGACTGTCCTCGCTCGGTCGTGCCGAGTCGCATGCGCTCTTCGCGGTCGACGCTGTACTCCATGCCGTCTGCCGCCTGACCGACCAGCAAGCGCCGCTGAGCGAGGTCGCCGCGCCGTGCGACTTGAATTCGGGCGCCGATCTGCTCGATGCGCACGCCACCGCCCTCCTTGGGCCGGAGCCTCGGGGTCGAACCGTGCGCGTGATGGTCACGATGCCGAGCGAGGCCGCGGGCAATTACACGCTCGTGCGTAACCTGCTCGAAGCTGGCATGGACTGCATGCGCATCAACTGTGCCCACGATGAGCCCGAGGCGTGGCTCAAGATGATCCAGCACCTGCATCAGGCACGTGAGACCTTGAGCCGTCCCTGCACAGTGCTCATGGATCTCGCGGGCCCAAAGCTTCGAACCGGCGAAGTTGAACCCGGGCCGGCGGTGCAAAAGATACGGCCGACGCGTGATGCAATGGGGACTGTAATCGCCCCTGCGGTCGTCTGGCTCACGCCAACTGACGGGCCAGTACCGCCCCCTTCAGCGGCTGCCGATGGCATCCTGAAGGTTGACGCGGATTGGCTGTCCGCGCTGCGCCCGCCGGAAGACGTCACGTTTCGGGACACCCGTGGACGACATCGCGTGCTCCGGATCGTGGATGTTGATCGTGGCGGTGCATGGGGCGAGCTGCAGCGCACTGCGTACTTCACGAATCGCACTACACTCAAGCGTACTGCAGCGAAGAGCGATGAGCCGACGGTTGCCGAGGTGTCCGGCATCGCAGTCCGCGAAGGCGTGATCGATCTGGCACCAGGGGACTTGCTCCTGCTGACACGAGAGGCATCACCCGGCCGGGGAGCCTCCTTTGACTCGGCCGGCCAGATGCTCAGTCCCGCGCGCGTTAGCTGCACGCTCCCACAGGTCTTTGCGCACGTTCAGGCGGGTGAGCAGGTCTGCCTCGATGACGGCAAGATCACTGGCGTTGTCGAATCCGTTTCGCCAGCGGAGATGCGGGTGCGCGTGCGGCAAACCCCACCGCGGGGTGCGCGTCTTCGGGCCGACAAAGGCATCAACCTGCCCGACAGCGATCTTCACCTCCCGGCATTGACCGCCAAAGACAAGGCGGACCTCAAGTTCGTCGCACATCATGCTGACCTGGTAGGCGTCTCCTTCGTAAATCGCGAAGCTGATGTGCTCGAGCTCATCGAACTCCTCCACGCGCACGGCGACAAACGGCCGGGGATCGTGCTCAAGATCGAAACCCGGCACGGCTTTCAACAGCTGCCTGCGCTGCTTCTCACGGCCATGCGCCACGAGCGGGTCGGGGTCATGATTGCGCGCGGGGATCTGGCCGTGGAATGCGGCTACGAACGTCTGTCAGAAGTGCAAGAGGAGATTCTCTGGATCTGCGAAGCGGCCCACTGCCCGGCGATCTGGGCCACCCAGGTGCTCGAGAATCTGGCCAAGCAGGGCCTCCCGTCGCGCGCAGAGATCAGCGATGCCGCCATGGGACATCGTGCCGAGTGCGTGATGCTCAACAAGGGACCGCACATCGATCTCGCCGTGCGCGTGCTCGACGACATCCTCAGACGGATGGAAGCGCATCAATCGAAGAAGCGGGCGATGCTCCGCTCCCTCAGACTCGCAATGGACTTTCAGGGTCTGCAAGAACCCGTGCTACCGACGAGCGGAGGGGTAATTGGCGCCCCCGGCCGGAGTTGAACCGACGACCTACCGCTTAGGAGGCGGTCGCTCTATCCACTGAGCTACGGGGGCGCTGGTTCGGGAATGTACCAGCAACCGCAGCTGAGAAGGCCTTCTACCCAGTAGGGTCCACTCCAGGCGGGTGCGACCAGTTGGTTGGCCGCCGGTCAGTGACGATAATCCCCACCGAAGGCCACACACCATCCCATGGCACAGAGCTATCTCTACCGCCGTCACAGCCTGCTGGTGCGCATCACGCACTGGATCAACGTCATCGCCCTGACGGCTCTGCTGATGAGCGGGCTGCAGATTTTCAACGAACACCCCGCGCTCTACTGGGGCAAGTCTTCCTACACCGGCGAGCCCGCCCTTTTCGAAGTCGCCAAGGGTTTCCCGTGGGGCAAGCCCTCCTACACCGGCAAGCCCGCCATTTTCGAGACGGCGAACAAGTTCCCGTCATGGATCACCGTTCCCAGCGAGCAATGGCTGGCCATGGGCCGGCGCTGGCATTTCTTCTTCGCGTGGCTGTTCGTGATCAATGGCATCGTGTATCTCGCGCACAGCATCGCGAGCCGCCACGTGCAACGTGATCTGAAGCCGACACGCGCGGACTGGCGCGCTGTCTGGCGTTCCGCCAAGGATCATCTGCTCCTGCGTCATCCACAGGGCGAAGCGGCCAGGCGCTACAACGCGCTGCAGAAGCTTTCCTATCTGCTCCTGATCTTCGGCCTGTTCCCGCTGATCCTCCTGACCGGCTGCTCGATGTCGCCGTGGCTCAATTCTGTCCTGCCCGGCTGGGTGGACTTCCTGGGTGGTCGTCAGTCCGCACGCACCCTGCATTTCATCGCCGCCTGGACACTGGTGTTGTTCGTCCTGATCCATGTCATTGAGGTCGTGATCACGGGGTTCTGGAACAATTTGCGCTCGATGATCACGGGCCGCTACCGGATCAGCCCCGGGGGGCAGTTATGAGGTCGCGCATGCGCTCACGGCGCTACTTCCTGCGACAGGCGCTCACCAGTGCGGGCGCCGCGCTGCTGGCAGGCTGCGATGCACTCTCGAACAGCTCCTGGTTTCCGAAGGTTCTCGGCATCGGCGAGCACCTGAGTAGTGCCGCACAGCATCTCGTGACGTCGAGACGCTCGATGGCTCAGGAGTTCACCGAAGCCGATCTGTCCCCGGAATTCCGCAGCAATGGAACCGCGAACCCCGAGGACGGCGAATACCAGGCGCTGGCCGCGCGCGGTTTTCAGGACTGGAAGCTCCTGGTCGACGGGCTGGTGCAGGCTCCCGCAGAGTTCACGCTGGCCCAGCTGCGCGCAATGCCGAGTCGCACACAGATCACGCGCCACGATTGCGTCGAGGGATGGAGTGCGATTGGCAAATGGACCGGCGTGCAGCTCAGTCACATACTCGCGCTCGTTCGGTTGCAGCCTGAAGCGCGCTATGTCGTCTTTCATTGTGCGGACCCAATGTGGGGGACTGCGGAAAAGTACTACGAGAGCATCGACCTGGAAGACGCCCTGCACCCGCAGACGATCCTGGCGTACGAGTTGAACGGCGAAGTGTTGCCGATCAAGAACGGCGCCCCGCTGCGCGTGCGCATCGAACGCCAACTCGGCTACAAGATGGCGAAGTACATCATGCGCATCGAGGCGGTGAAGAGCTTCGCGGCAATCCGCGGCGGCAAGGGCGGCTACTGGGAAGACCGCGGCTACGAGTGGTTTGCCGGCATCTGATTGACGTTCTCTCAGCGCGCCAAGGAGGCGGTCGCTCTATCCACTGAGCTACGGGGGCGCGCGGACTCGTATACCGCGCACAATTGTCCCACAAGCGCCCGAGTGGCCAGTAGCGACCTTCTTTCCTTTCTGTTGGTGGGACGCGCATGATCGCCACGCGGAAATCACGCGCAGGCCATCGTCATGCAGTTGGCCAGGATTGGAAGATCTCTGCTCGGAACTTACAGCACGGGCTCAACGTGCCAGCCGTTTGAGGGCCGCCATTCGCCAAGCTCGCGCAGACGTTGGGCACGCTTGGCCTCGAGCGCATCGATCTCCGCCTGGGACACGGTCTTGGTCCAGGTAGGTAATACCAGGACTTCATCGCTCGTCCGGACCCTGGAACTGTCATTTCGCCGAATCACGTTTCGCTCCTTAATTGGCTGAAGCCCCTGCCTCAATCAAGCATCTGTCGTGCCAATGTCGGTCTTCGCACCCACACTCTATGATTCAGCTCGCGCCAACCCCCTACTGAAGGGCAGATCAACCCTCCAACGTGGCAGAGGACCGCATGGCTGACATCGAAGTTCCCGTCCTTATCGTCGGTGGCAGCCTCGTCGGCATGACCGCGGCGCTCCTGCTGGGTCAGCATGGCGTGCGCGCGCTCGTGGTGGAGCATCACCGCGGCACCGCCATCCATCCGCGTGCCGCCTCGGTCACACAGCGCACGATGGAGATCTTTCGCAGCATCGGTCTCGAGCAGATCGTGCGCACGCGATCCGAGGCGCAGTTCGTGCAGGATGCGGGCGTGGTCGGCGTCGAGACACTGGCCGGAGGCGCGACGGCTCATTACATCGCGAATTTCAACGAAGGCATCCGCGACGTCAGCCCGACGGTGCGCGTGTTCCTGTCCCAGAATGTTCTCGAACCGACGCTCAAGGAAGCCGCGGAACAGCACGGTGCGAGCATGCGCTTCGCAACCGAATGCGTTTCGTTCGAGCAGGATGCGGAAGGTGTCACGGCCCTCATCCGTCACCGGGATACAGGTGAGAACCAGACGGTGCGTGCGCAGTACATGATCGCCGCAGATGGTGCGCACAGCCGCATTCGCGAGGCTCTTGGCGTGGGCGTGCACGGCCACGGGACGTTCTCCAAGAGCATCACGATCTATTTTCGCGCCAATCTGCGCAAATACCTGGAAGGCAAGTTGTGGGCGGTGGTCTACGCCAACCATCCGCAGCTGCGTGGGTTCTTCCGTTTCGAAAAGCCGTTCGACAGCGGGTTTCTCGTCGTCAACACGCTGGGCGACCCTGCCCGGCCCAACGTCGATGTCTCGACCGGTCTCACCGATGAGCGCGTGTTGCAGATGCTACGCACCGCCATCGGCGCCACTGATATCCCGCTGGCGGTCGAAAACGTGATGCATTGGAGAGCGACGGCCAGCACTGCCGATCACTTTCGCAGCGGGCGCATCTTCATCGCCGGAGATGCCGCGCACGTGATGCCGCCCACCGGCGGCTGGGGCGGCAACGTGGGCGTGCAGGACGCGCACAACCTGGCGTGGAAGCTTGCGCTCGTCCTTGAAGGCATCGCAGGCCCCGAGCTGCTGTCCACGTACGAAGAGGAACGCCGCCCCGTCGCTGAGTTCACCGTGGAGCAGGCCTACACGCGTTACGTGCTGCGCACGGACCCGTCAATACCGAAAGACACGATGCAGCCGCTCGTGGGCGACCTGAATGTGGAGCTCGGCTACGTCTATCACTCCCCGGCCATCGTGTCGGACATTGCCGGCGATACGACCCTGCACCTCAATCCTCGCGAATCGCGCGGCAGACCTGGAACGCGCGCCCCGCATTACTGGCTGGAGCGCGCCGGCCGGCAGATCTCCACGCTCGATCTGGTCGAGCACAGCTTCACGCTACTCGCTGCAAGGGATGGCGCAGCGTGGTGCGAGAGTGCGCGGCTCGCGGCAAAGGAGCTTGGCGACAGGCTCTCGGTCTTCCAGTTGGGGAAGGACGGCCTGCGTGACCCGGCGGGCGACTTCAACGCAGCCTATGGGCTGGAGCCAACAGGCTGCGTGCTGATCCGGCCCGACGGATTCGTCGCCTGGCGCGAGAAGGACGCCACAAGTGCAACGGCGAAGCGTGTGAAGGACGTCTTTCGGACCCTTCTCTGTCGCCACTGAAGTGCGCGCGATTGCAAGAGCGCCGAGCCGGCGTGCAGCACGGAAATTCGACCAGGGGAATGTTAAGGGCGCTCTCGCAGCCACGCCGTGATGCTCGCGGGCACGATTTGCCGGGCCTTACTGCTGACGTACATGCCAATGTGGCCGACGTCGACCGGCAAGTCCCGGTAGTTTGTGCTTCCGACGAAGCGCTGCAACGACTGACTCGCGCTCGGCGGAACAATATGGTCCTTGGTGGCGTATATATTCAGAAGCGGCTGGGAGATTGATTTAAGGCTCACTTTCCGGCCACCGATCTCGAGCGTCCCGGCAACTAGGCGATTCTCCTGATAAAACCATTTCGCGAATTCGCGAAAGGCCTCTGCGGGAACATCCGGACTATCGAAGATCCAGCGCTCCATGCGCATGAAGTATTCGAGCTGCGGCGGATCTGCCGGCGCGCAAGCCAGAGCCACGTACTTTTGTTGAGTCAGGCGGAACGGCATCAGCGAAAGATATGC
>Ga0326726_10001824_pt1 | contig 19833 bp, 12 predicted proteins | sample MHFenrmetagenome_2_FD_207603 | JGI IMG/M metagenome (GOLD analysis project Ga0326726, IMG submission 207603) | Lab enriched peat soil microbial communities from Michigan Hollow, Ithaca, NY, United States - MHF15MN | ecosystem: Environmental > Terrestrial > Soil > Wetlands > Peat | place: USA... | reverse complement strand
TCTCCGTCCGACGGCCGCCCGCGGCCGCCGGACCTGAAGGCAAACGACCTGGCGGCCTGGCAGACCCGGCTGCGCGTGAGGGACGCCGACGCTGCCGAAACGGCGTTGGGCGGCATCCACGCGATGCTGCTCTCGCCTGGAGTCGTGCGTGTGCCGGATGCGGCGCCGGCGTTCACGGCGGGCCTGCTCGCGGCGGATCCCGACGGGCACGAGGTCGCGCTGGTGCGCTGAAGGCCGGGAGCACAGAGTCGGCCTCCCTCCAGGCGCCCCCCCACCCTGACCCTCGCCCTCCGGAAGGGGGAGAGAGGAACGGATGGGACCGTGCCGTGCGAGAGCCGGCCGGCAGGGTGAGGGGGGAGAAACGGCTGCCGCCATAGCGGCATCCAAGTCGCCGGAGGTGATTCGATGGCCAATGGCAGCGCGGTTCAGTGCCTCTCCTGCGGGGGCTTGATGACGATCCAGATCGACAAGATCGATACGGGCTGGGTGGGTGATGGTCCGTATTCGCGCGACGACGGGTTCGTGGGAATCCTTGCGGATGTCTACGGATGCGGCGTGTGCGGCCGTGTGGCGATCCGGCCCGTCGAGATCGAGCTGCCGCGCGCCCGCGCGAGCGCGGCCTAGCCGTCCGGGCGTAGGCTTCGCGGCATGAACGACGCCCTGACGCGGGAGTGGCTCGAGGCGGACGGGCTCGGAGGATTCGCCTCCGGGACGGCGGCGGGAATTCGGACGCGACGCTACCACGCGCTGCTGCTGACGGCGACGACGCCGCCGACGGGACGGATGGCTCTCGTCAACGGCTTCGACGCCTGGGTCGAGACTCCGTCGGGCCGGTACGCCATCTCCTCCCAGGCGTACGGCCCCGACGTGACGCACCCGGACGGGGCTTCGCGGATCGTCTCCTTCGAGCCCGAGCCGTGGCCGCGCTGGCTCTTCGCTCTCCCGGACGGCACGAAGGTGGCGCAGGAAGTCTTCGTGCCGAAGGGCTCTTCGGCCGTCGCGGTGTCGTGGAGGCTGATCGCCGGGACGGGGGCCGTCTCCCTCGAGGTCCACCCGTTCCTTTCGGGACGCGACTACCACTCGCTCCATCACGAGAACCCGGTCTTCCGGTTCGAAGCGACCGCGGTCGACGGCGGCGCCCTCCGTTACCAGCCGTACCCGGACGTCCCGGCGGTCTTCGTGCAGTCGAACGGACTCTTCACGCCCGCGCCGGCGTGGTATCGGAATTTCGTCTACGCCGAGGAGAAGGCGCGCGGCCTCGACTTCTCCGAGGACCTCGCCTGCCCGGGGACGTTTCGCTTCGATCTGGCGGGCGAGGCCGTCTGGCTGGCTGCTGCCGAAGGGCACCAGGGCCCTCTCCTGGCGTCCGGGCCGGAGGGTTCGCTGGAGATGCTCCGGGTGGCCGAGCGGTCACGCCGCTCCCGCTTCAAGGACCGTCTCGAGCGCTCGGCCGACGCCTATCTCGTGGCTCGAGGCGCCGGCCAGACCGTCGTGGCCGGATATCCGTGGTTCACCGACTGGGGCCGCGACACCTTCATCGCGCTGCGCGGGCTGTGCCTGGCGACCGGACGCCTGGCCGAGGCCGAGGGAATCCTGCTCGAGTGGGCGGGCGCGGTTTCGGAAGGGATGCTTCCGAATCTCTTCCCCGACAAGGGAAGCGAACCCGAGTTCAACTCGGTCGACGCGTCGCTCTGGTACATCGTGGCCGTCTACGACTATTTCGAGGCGATGGCCGCGGCGGGACATCCGGCGTCGCGGCCGAAGGTGGCGAAGCTGCGGGCGGCGATCGAGGCGATTCTCACCGGCTATTCGACGGGGACGCGCTATGGAATCCACGCCGACACGGACGGCCTGCTCGCCGCGGGCCAGAACGGCGTTCAGCTGACCTGGATGGACGCCAGGGTCGGCGACTGGGTCGTCACGCCCCGGATCGGCAAGCCCGTCGAGGTCCAGGCCCTGTGGTTGAACGCTCTCTGGATCGGAAGCGCCTTCTCGGAAGAGTGGCGCGAGCTGCACGACCGGGCGCTCGCGGCCTTCCAGACGCGCTTCTGGAATGAGGCCGGCGGCTGCCTCTACGACGTCGTCGATCCCGATCACGTCCCGGGCGCCGCCGACGCGACGTTTCGGCCCAACCAGATCTTCGCCGTCGGGGGCCTTCCGTTCCCGGCCCTCGAGGGCGAGCGGGCGCGCCGGGTCGTGGATGCCGTCGAGGCGAAGCTCGCGACCCCGCTCGGCCTGCGTTCGCTCGCGCCCGACGACGCGGCCTATGTCGGGATCTACCAGGGCAGCCCGCTCGAGCGCGACGGCGCCTACCACCAGGGGACCGTATGGCCCTATCTCGCGGGCGCCTTCGTGGATGCCTGGGTGCGGGTCCGCGGCGGCTCGGACGAGGTCAAGTCCGAAGCGCGCCGGCGGTTCCTCGCGCCGCTTCTCGCGCACCTCGACGAGGCCGGCCTCGGTCACGTCTCCGAGATCGCCGACGGCAACCCGCCCCACACGCCCCGCGGCTGCCCGTTCCAGGCCTGGTCGGTCGGGGAGCTGCTGCGGATCGACCGGGTCCTGCTCGCCGGGAACGGAAACGCACGCGTGGAGGCGGCATCCAACCCGTCAGAATGAGCCCGAAGAAGCCCGACGCCGAACGCCGGAGACTCGACGAGGACGGAAAGCGCACCCACAACTGGAAGCGGTGGGGCCCCTACCTCTCCGAACGCCAGTGGGGGACGGTGCGCGAGGACTACAGCCCGGGCGGCAGCGCCTGGGACTCGTTTCCGCACGATCACGCGCGCTCCCGGGCATACCGCTGGGGCGAGGACGGCCTCATGGGGATCTCGGACCGCCACCAGTACGTCTGTTTCGCGGTCGCTCTCTGGAACGGGCAGGATCCGATCCTGAAAGAACGCCTCTTCGGCCTGACGGGTTCCCAGGGCAATCATGGCGAGGACGTCAAGGAAAGCTACTACTACCTCGACTCGACTCCGACGCACTCCTACATGAAGGCGCTCTACAAGTATCCGCAGCGCGAGTTTCCCTATCGGCAACTGCTCGACGGGAACCGGGTCCGATCCCGCCGCGATCCGGAGCTCGAGCTCGTCGACACCGGGGTCTTCGACGACAACCGGTACTTCGACGTGTTCACGGAGTACGCGAAGGCGGGCCCGGACGACATTCTCATCCGAATCCGCGTCTTCAACCGCGGCCCCGAGGCCGCCGCCGTGCATGTCCTGCCGACGATCTGGTTTCGCAACACCTGGTCCTGGGGCCTGGGGGCGCGGAGGCAGCGCCTGCGCGCGGGAGAGGCCCGGCCGGCCCACGCCACGATCGACGTAGACAGCGAGTACTACGGGCCTATGGCGCTCGTGTGCGAGGGCTCTCCGGAGCTCCTCTTCACCGAGAACGAGTCGAACGCACGCCGTCTCTGGGGCGCGGAAAACGACTCGAACCACGTCAAGGATGCCTTTCACGACTACGTCGTCGGCGGCGTGAAGGACGCGGTCAACCCTGAGCGCAGGGGCTCCAAGGGCGCCGCGCGATACGCACTCGACATTCCGGCGGGCGAGTCCGTCACCGTACGGGTGCGCCTCGTCAAGGGCGCCGCGTCCCCGGAGCCCTTCGGCGCGAAGTTCGACTCCGTTTTCGACGATCGGATCTCGGAGGCGAACGCCTTCTACGACACGCTCGCGACGCCGGATCTCTCCGAGGACGCTCGCGCCGTGCAGCGCCAGGCCTTCGCGGGCATGCTCTGGTCCAAGCAGTTCTACCACTACGACGTCGGGCGGTGGCTGCGAGGCGACCCGCAGGGGCCCGAGCCGCCGAAGGGGCGTCTTCGCGGCCGCAACAGCGATTGGACGCACCTGTACAACGCCGACGTCGTCTCGATGCCCGACAAGTGGGAGTACCCGTGGTACGCCGCCTGGGACCTCGCGTTCCACACGATCCCGCTGGCGCTCGTGGACCCGGATTTTGCCAAGCAGCAGCTCCTGCTCCTTCTGCGCGAGTGGTACATGCATCCGAACGGGCAGCTGCCGGCCTACGAGTGGGCCTTCGGCGACGTGAACCCGCCCGTCCACGCCTGGGCGGCGTGGCGCGTCTACAAGATCGACAAGAAGCGCGGCGGCAAGGGCGACCGAAAGTTCCTCGAGCGCGTCTTCCACAAGCTGCTCCTGAACTTCACGTGGTGGATCAACCGCAAGGACGCCGAAGGCAAGAACGTCTTCCAGGGCGGGTTCCTCGGCCTCGACAACATCGGCGTCTTCGATCGCAGCTCGGAACTTCCCACGGGCGGGCACATCGAGCAGTCCGACGCGACGAGCTGGATGGGCATGTACTGCCTGAACATGCTGGCGATCGCCCTCGAGCTCTCGAAGGACGACTCGGCCTACGAGGACGTCGCGTCCAAGTTCTTCGAACACTTCGTCTACATCTGCCGGGCGATGAACAACATCGGCGGCGAGGGCATCGAGCTCTGGAACCGCGAAGACGGCTTCTTCTACGACGTCCTCGACCTGCCCGACGGCCGCAAGTTCCCGATGAAGGTCCGCTCGATGGTGGGGCTGATCCCGCTCTTCGCCGTCGAGACGATCGACTCGGAGCTCATCGACGGCCTCCCCGGCTTCAAGCGGCGCCTGCAGTGGTTCATGGAGAATCGGCCGGATTTCGCCCAGCATGTCGAGACCGAAACGACGCCGGACGGGCGCGTCCGCAGGTTCTTTTCGCTCGTCAACCGGCAGCGCCTGCGCCAGATCTGCCGGTACCTCCTCGACGAGGGCGAGTTCCTCTCGCCCCACGGGATCCGCGCGGTCTCCCGCTTCCATCGCGAGCACCCCTACGTCCTCGACGTGATGGGCATGGAACACCGCGTGGACTACGAGCCCGCGGAGTCGTCCACCGGGCTCTTCGGCGGCAACTCGAACTGGCGCGGTCCCGTGTGGTTCCCGGTGAACTACCTCATCATCGAGTCGCTCCAGAAGTTCCACTTCTACCTGGGCGACGCCTATAAGGTGGAGTGCCCCGTCGGGAGCGGCCACATGCGCACCCTCTGGGACGTGGCGGGCGACATTTCACGGCGCATGAATCGCATCTTCCTGCGCGACGCCGACGGGCGGCGGCCGGTCTTCGGCGGCAACGAGCGGCTCCAGACCGATCCGCACTTCCGCGATCACGTCCTCTTCTACGAGTATTTCCACGGCGACAACGGCGCGGGAATCGGCGCCAGCCACCAGACCGGCTGGACGGGCCTGGTCGCCAAGCTCATCCAGCAGAGCGGCCAGTAGGAGCGGAAACCCCGAGGCTCCGGGCGGCATCTGAGATGGCATGAAAGCCATAGCCGTCATTCCGGGCAAGCCCGATTCGATCCACCTGCGCGAGGCGCCGCGGCCCTCGCTCGATGAAGTCCCCGGAGGCCGGGGAGTCCTCGTCCGCGTTCTGCGCGTCGGCGTCGACGGCACGGACAAGGAGATCAACGCGGCCGAGTACGGCGCGCCGCCTCCGGGCGACGAATACCTGATCCTCGGCCACGAGAGCTTCGGAAGGGTCGAGGCCGTCGGCCCGTCCGTCACGGAGGTAGCGCCGGGCGACTACGTGGTGGCGTCGGTGCGGCGCCCGGGCTCCAGCCTCTACGACGCGATCGGGCTCCAGGACATGACCACCGACGATTCCTATTTCGAGCGGGGCATCAACCTGCGCCACGGGTTCCTGGCCGAATACTACGTCGATTCGTCGGACTACCTCGTCAGGATCCCGCAGGGTCTGAGGAACGTCGGCGTCCTGATGGAACCGACGAGCGTGGCCGAGAAGGCGATCGGTCAGGCGTGGGAGATCCAGCGGCGCCTGAAGGTCTGGCGGCCGCGCAAGGCCGCGGTCCTCGGCACGGGCACGCTCGGACTGCTCGCCTCGATGATCCTCAAGCTGCGCGGCCTCGAGGTCACGGCCTTCGGCCTGAAGCGCGCGCCGTACCTGAACTCGGAGCTCCTCGAGGAGATCGGCGTCCGCTACGTCTCGACGGCAGACCGGAGCCTGCGGGATGCCGCCGTCGAGTTCGGACCGTTCGACTTCATCCTCGAAGGCACGGGCTTCTCTCCGCTCGTCTACGAGGCGATGGACGTTCTGGGCAAGAACGGCATCCTCGCGATGGTCAGCGTCACGGGAGGGGAGCGGACGATCGAGGTCCCCGCCGACCGCATCAACCAGGGCTTCGTCCTCGGCAACAAGGTCGCCTTCGGCAGCGTCAACGCCAGCCGCGAGGACTTCGAGCAGGGGGTCGCCGATCTCTCGCAGGCCGAGCTCATGCACCCGGGGTGGCTCGATAAGCTCCTCACGCATCCGGTCAAGGGTCTCGAGAACTTCCGGGAGCTGCTGGGCCACCTGACGAGCGGCAACGGCGTGATCAAGGCATACTGCGAGGTGGCGGCACTCTAGGAGGGGTTTTCTGGCCACCATCGCCAACGTCGTCGTCGGCCTGGTCGCGATCCTTCACGTCTACATCCTCGTTCTCGAGATGTTCCTCTGGGACAAGCCCCGCGGGCTGCGCGCCTTCGGGCAGACGCTCGAGGCGGCGAAGGCGTCGAAAGTGCTGGCGGCCAACCAGGGGCTCTACAACGGTTTTCTCGCGGCCGGCCTGTTCTGGGGCTTGAGCCTCGGGGCGGGCGGCACGGCGGTGAAGGTGTTCTTTCTGGCTTGCGTGCTGGCGGCGGGACTCTTCGGCGCCGCCACCGCCAACCGGCGGATTCTCTTCGTCCAGGCCCTCCCCGCCGCGGTCGGGCTGGCGCTCGTTCTCCTTTCTTAACGGCTTCTGAAGGCGCCGGGCGGCGTTGTGTTGTCCCCTGGTCCTCGAATCCCGAGGGCTCATCCGATGTAGAGTTCGCGCACGCGGCGGGCACCGGGGTCCTGCTCGCCCTCGGGGTTCAGCCGCGCTCCCGGGAATGGCTTTTTCGGGCTTCTTCTGCGCAGCCCCGGATCGGACCTGCAATGAGGGATCGAGGCTTCGGAATTGAAAACGGACGCCACGCCGCGAGGCGCCGCCCATTGGGACAGGAAAGAGGAGGCCGGATGAAACGTGTTCTTGGGGGATTTCTCCCGCTCATCGCGCTACTGGCCGTCACCCCACTCGCCGCCCAGGTGGTCACGGGCGACCTCGGCTCGCCCAGCGCCACGACCACGATCCAGGGGAACCAGATACCCGCGCCGCCGCCGCCGTTCGGCGGAGTCATCAAGACGACGGTGGAAGGCTCGAAGACCTGGTGGCCGCCCCGCGTCGTGCCGCCCAAGGGAGCGCCCAACGTTCTCCTCATCATGACGGACGACCAGGGGTACGGCGTCTCCGGCACCTTCGGCGGCGTCATCCCGACGCCCGCCCTCGACCGGATCGCAAAATCCGGTTTGCGGTACACGGAGTTCAATTCCACGGCTCTGTGCTCGCCGACGCGTGCGGCGCTGATCACCGGCCGCAACCATCACTCGACGGGCAACGGCGTGATCACGGAGCTGTCGACCGGGTTTCCGGGCTATGACTCGATCATTGGCCCGGATAACGCGACCATCGGCGCCATCCTCAAGGGCAACGGCTACACCACCTCGTGGTTCGGCAAGAATCACAACACTCCCGCTTTCCAGTACAGCGTGGCCGGCCCCTTCGACCAGTGGCCTTCGGGGATGGGCTTCGACTACTTCTACGGCTTCATGGGCGGAGAGACCGACCAGTGGACGCCCTACCTCTTCCAGAACAATCGCCAGGTTTTCCCCTGGGTGGGCAAGCCCGGCTACAACCTCATCACCGACATGGCGGATGAGGCGATCAACTACATGAGCCAGCTGAATGCCGCGGCGCCCGACACGCCGTTCTTCGTCTACTACGTGCCGGGCGGGACCCACTCGCCGCACCAGCCGAAGGCGGAATGGGTCGAGAAGTTCAAGGGCAAATTCGACATGGGCTGGAACAAGATGCGCGAGGAGATCTTTGCCAACCAGAAGCGGTTGGGAGTCATCCCCGCGAATGCGAAGCTGACCGAATGGCCGGACATCCTTCCCAAATGGGAGAGTCTCACGCCGGACCAGAAGAAGCTCTTCGCTCGGCAGGCAGAAGTGTTCGCCGGGTATGCCGCCTACACAGACCATGAGATCGGCCGCGTGATCCAGCAGGTCGAGGACATGGGCAAGCTCGACAACACGCTGATCATCTACATCGTCGGCGACAACGGCACCAGTCCCGAGGGAACGTTGAGCGGCACGCCCAATCAGTGGACGTCCTACAACGGCATCCTGGACTTCCCGATCGCTGACCAGCTCAAGTTCTACGATGCCTGGGGTTCGGCCGCGACCTACCCGCACATGGCCGTGGCATGGTCCTGGGCTTTCGACACGCCGTTCAAGTGGACCAAGCAGATCGCCTCGCACTTCGGCGGCACGCGGCAGGGCCTGGCGATCTCGTGGCCGGCGAAGATCAAGGATGCCGGGGGCGTCCGGCACCAGTTCCACCACATCATCGACATCGTTCCGACCATCCTGGAAGCCGCGGGGATCAAGGAGCCGGAGTACGTCGACGGCATCAAGCAGAAGCCGATCGAAGGCGTCAGCATGCTGTATACGTTCGACAAGGCGAACGCCAATGCGCCCTCGACGCGCAAGACCCAGTACTTCGAGATGATCGCCAACCGCGGCATCTACAACGACGGCTGGTACGCGTGCACGACGCCGCCGCATGGGCCGTGGATCCTGAATGCGCCGTTGCCTCCCATCAACGATTACAAGTGGGAGCTGTACAACCTGACCGAGGACTACACCCAGGCCAACGACCTCTCGGCGAAGATGCCGGACAAGCTCAAGCAGATGCAGGCGCTCTTCCTGCAGGAGGCCGCCAAATACCAGGTGCTTCCCCTCAACAACGACACGTTCGCGCGGGCCGTCGCGCCGCGGCCGAGCTCGACCGCGGGCAAGACCGATTTCACGTACACGGGCGTGAATGCGGGCATCGCCACGGCCAATGCGCCGAACACGATCGGCCGCTCGTACACGATCACCGCGGATGTCGACGTGCCGCAGGGCGGCGGCAACGGGATGATTGCCACCATCGGCGGACGCTGGGGCGGATGGGGCCTCTACATCGTGAACGGAAAGCCGATCTTCGACTACAACATGCTCATCCTCGCGCACTACCGCTGGGTGGGCCAGGACGCGCTGACGGCCGGCAAGCACAACCTCGTGTTCGACTACACCTACGACGGGCCCGGCATCGCCAAGGGCGGCTCTGGCGTCCTGAAGGTGGACGGCAAGGTCGTTGCCACCGGCAAGCAGGCCAACTCGATCGCGTTCCTCGAGGTCGCGGACGAGACCTTCGACGTGGGGGTCGACCTGCGCACCGAGATCAACGCCAAGGACTACCAGGTTCCCTTCACGTTCAACGGGAAGATCGACAGGCTGGCGATCCATCTCGGACCGATGCAGCTGATGGCGGCGGACCAGGTGAAGCAATCGGAAGCGATCGCCCGGGCAAGCGACTGACGCGCGAAGAGAGTATCCGGCCGGGCGGCGTCGCCTCGCGCGGCGCCGTCCGGTGATTTTCCGGAGGGTCACTTGCGAAAGGTTCTCGCCTTCACGTCCCTGGTGGAGCTCGGTACGGGCGTCGCGCTGATGGTCGATCCGGCCATCGTCGTCCGGCTGCTGGTGGGCGCCGATCTCGCCGGCGCGGGGGAGGTCGCCGGCCGGGGGTTCGGGGTCGCCCTCCTCGCACTGGCCTTGGCATGCTGGCCCAGCCGCAGAGGAACGGAGAGCGAGGCTCCCGCGGTTCGCGGAATGCTCGTCTACAACGCCCTGATCGCTCTCTACCTCGCCGTTCTCGGCACGGCGGGTTCGATGAGAGGAGCGCTCTTGTGGCCGGCCGCCGTTCTCCACGCCGCGGTGGCGCTCGCCCTTCTCTTCAGCCCGAGTTCTGTCCATGCCCCCGAAGCAAGACCGTAATTCCACTAACGAAAGAGAGGACACGATGAGAAGACGACTCACGGTTCTGGCAATACTGGGCTGCGCCCTGACCCTGGCGTGCTCGACGATGAACACGGCCGTCGACTACGACCACACGATCAACTGGTCGCAGTTCCACACGTTTCAGCTCGCCGACGGGACCAAGTCCCCGGACACGTTCACGCAGAAGCGCATCGAAGACGGCATCACGTCCGCGCTCACGGCCAAGGGTTGGCAGGCGGTGACGGGCAATCCCGACATCCTGGTCTACTCGCACGTCGTCCTGACCAGCGAGAAGCAGTGGAATGCCCAGAGCATGGGTGGATTCGGCTACCGGGGGCGAATGGGCGGAGGAATGGCGACCGCAACGCAGACGAACATCCCGATCGGAACGATCATCGTCGACATGGTCGACCCGAAAACGAAGGAGATGGTCTGGCGCGGCACGGCGCAGGACCAGGTTTCCGGAGGCGGGTCGGACCGCGGCCAGGTTCAGGATGCCATGAAGGCCCTGTTCAAGGATTTCCCGCCGGGACCGTCGAGCAAGTAGCGCTGCCTCGGGGTACTTGAGAATCGTGGGCATCGCTTCGAGGCCGCGCCGGGTGAGCCGGCATGGTCTGCTCGGGCTCGGGTTGCTTCTTTTTTGCGCGGCGGCCTCGGCGCAGCAGCTCGAGCCGCGGGCTTACGCGCCGAGCCCCGTCGACGTGAACATCGCGGGCGTTCCGTACGTGTACCAGACGGGCTCGGTCGTCACCGATCCGTCGCTTCCCATCCAGAACGTGGACGCCAGGGTCAACGCCGCGGCCATCTTCTACGACCGGACGTTCTCGTTCTTCGGCCGGTCCGCCAGCGCGCTGCTGACCCTGCCCTACGTCTGGGCCAAGGCCACCGGCGACGTATTCGAGCAGACGCGGACAGTCACGCGTTCGGGCCTGGCGGACATGGGCTTCCGGTTCAGCACCAACATCTTCGGCGGCCCGGCGCAGTCGGCCGAGGAGTTCGCCCGCACGCCCCCGAAGACGACGCTCGGCGCGAGCCTCAACGTCTCGATTCCGACGGGGCAGTACGACGGCGCGAAGCTCATCAACATCGGCACGAACCGATGGGCCTTCAAGCCGGAGCTGGGCCTGTCGGTCCCGGTGGGGAAGTGGACGTTCGAGTTCTACACCGGCGTCTGGCTCTTCACGGCCAACGACGATTACTTCGGCGGCCACCGCCGGACGCAGGCCGCGATCCCCGACCTCCAGGGGCATGTCGGCTACACGTTCCGCCCGGGATTGTGGCTCTCCCTCGACGGGACCTGGTATTCGGGCGGACAGACCACGGTCGACGGCGTGGCGCTCGCCAACCGGCAGAGCAACACCCGCATCGGGGCCACGCTTGCCGTTCCGCTCGGCCGCTTGCAGGGGGTCAAGCTGGCCTGGTCCAAGGGCGCCTCCGTGCGCTTCGGCCAGGACTTCACGACCTACGGCCTGACGTACCAGTTCCGCTGGTTCTGATCCTCGGGGGGGTGAAACCTTCCGGCCGGCCCGGGCATCTGAGGGGCATGGCCGATGCTCCGCGCAAGAAGGTCGTGATCGTCGGAGGGGGTTTCGGGGGCGTCTATACCGCGCTGGAGCTCGACAAGTGGCTCTTCCGGCACCCGGACGTGGACGTCACGGTCGTCAACCGCGACAATTTCTTCCTGTTCACCCCGATGCTCCACGAGGTGGCCGCAAGCGACCTCGACATCACGAACATCGTCAGCCCCGTGCGCAAGCTCGTCTCGAACATGGAGTTCTTCGACGGCGACGTCGAAGGGGTGGACCTCCTGGCGCGCCGGGTCACGGTCTCTCACGGGGACGGGCACACCCACGACCTGCCCTACGACCAATTGGTCCTCGCCCCGGGGTCGGTCACGAACTTCTTCAACCTGCCCGGCCTCGAGGAGCGCGCGATCACGATGAAGTCGCTCGGCGACGCGATCGCCTTGCGCAACCGGATGATCCAGCAGCTCGAGGAAGCCGAGACGGAGTGCGGGGCTCCCGACCGCGATCACCTGATGACGTTCGTCGTGGCGGGGGGCGGGTTCGCGGGCGTCGAGACGATCGCCGGCATGAACGACTTCGTCCACCAGGCTCTGCCGTTCTACCCGCACATTCCGCGCGAGAAGGTGCGTTTCATCCTCGTCCACCCGGGAGAGGTGATCCTGCCGGAGCTGTCCGAGAAGCTCGGCCGGTATGCGCAGCGCAAGCTCGAAGCGCGGGGCGTCGAGATCCGGAGCAAGACCAAGGTCTCGTGCGTGACCAAACGCGGCGTTTGTCTCTCGGACGGCACGGAGGTCAACGCCGCGACGATCATCTGGACCGCCGGGACGCAGCCGAATCCGCTCGTCAAGACGCTCCCGTGCAAGACGGAGAAGGGCCGCGTGTGCGTCGACGAGAACCTGCAGGTGGCCGGATTCCCGGGCGTGTGGGCGCTCGGCGACTGCGCCCTCGTGCCGGACCCCGCGACAGGCGGCTTTCATCCGCCGACGGCGCAGCACGCCATCCGCCAGGGCAAAGTCGTCGCGCGCAACATCCTGGGCGCCCTGCGCGGGGAGCGGCTGCGCCCGTTCCGCTTCAAGACGATCGGCCAGCTGGCGTCGCTCGGCCGCCGCACGGGCGTCGCGCAGATCTTCGGGGTCAACTTCTCCGGGTTCGTTGCGTGGTGGATGTGGCGGACGATCTACCTCATGAAGCTGCCGCGGCTCGAAAAGCGGCTCCGCGTGGCCATCGACTGGACATGGGATCTCATCTTCTCGAAGGACCTCGTCAAGTTCCTCTCCCGCCGCCGGGAAACCATCTCGCAGCCGCAGGCCGAGGTCGCGGACGCGATGATGCGCGCGGCGGGGTAGTCTGTTCGAAAACCGGAAGGAGCCGACATGCCGACTTTCACCGACCGCGCCTCGCGACTGCGTCGCCTCGTCCACTCCGTTTCGTCGGGACTCCGGTGGCTGCCGCCGACGGTGTCGCGCCTGACGATCGGGTGGGTCTTCCTCCAGTCGGGCTGGGGGAAGTTGAACGACCTGCCGAAGGTCATCGCCTACTTCACCGATCTCGGCATTCCCGCGCCGCAGTTCCAGGCGCCGCTCGCGGCGACCGCGGAGTTTTCGTGTGGAGCGCTTCTGCTGGTCGGGCTCTTCACGCGGGTCGCCAGCCTGCCGCTGATCGGGACGATGCTCGTCGCGATCCTGACGGCGAAGAAGGCCGAAATCCACGAGCTCTCGGACCTCTTCGGCATGGGGGAATACCTCTACATCGTGATCCTGCTGTGGCTCGGCGCTTACGGCGCGGGCCCGATCTCCCTCGACGCCGTCTTCGCGAAACGGCTCGAGGCGGGCGAGCGGCCGCTTCCGGGCCGCGCGACGGGTGCCGCGAGGGCCTGAAAGCGGGACCCCGGAAGGGTTTTTCAGAAAAAATTTAGGTGGCGGCCGCTCGAAGGGGCGGCCGCCGGGCGTTTGAGCCCGTCGAGCTCGCGCGAGCATCCAAATCCGCGGAGGTTCCCGTCGGTCCGGTCCGGCACTGCCCGAGCGAATCCTCGGCCTTCCGCTCTTGGTCATCCATAGGGCGCGCCTCGTCCTCCGATCCGTCTTCGTCCTCGCGCTCCGGCGCCTCCGATCCGCGTTCACGTTTCTGAATTCGGCGCCGCGACGCGGCGTCGTTCCCCTTCGGCCGTCCCAGGCGGCGCGCGCCTCGTCCTCCCGGCCGGAGGGCTCGGCCCTCCGAGCCGCGCCCCGCGCGATACGCGAGCGTGGCACTGGCGTTGCTCTTCCGGATCGGTGCGCCGCCGTGCGGCAGGCGTAAAGGAGGATTGGCAAGAATGAACAGGCACACCAGAGCGCGCCGGAGGGCGTCGTGGACCTGGGTGGTGGCCCTCGCGGCCGCGCTCGCCCTCGTCCCTCTCGCTTCGGCGCAACAGTTGACCGGCAACATCTACGGATCCGTCGTCGACGAGCAGGGAGGGCGCCTGCCCGGCGTCACGGTCACGCTCTCCGGGGTCGGGGCCGCGAAAACCCAGACGACGGATGCCCGCGGCGAATTCCGGTTCCCCAACCTCCCACCGGGCGTGTACACGCTCGTTTACGAGCTGCAGAGCTTCTCGAAAGTCACCAACAGCGACGTCAAGGTGTCCGTCGGTCAGAACACCGAGACGAACGCCCGGCTCAAGATCTCGAGCGTCGAATCGACCGTCATCGTGGAGGGCGCTCCGGCGCTGCTCGACACACGCCAGGTCCAGACCGGCGCGGTCGTCGACTCGACCGAGCTCGCCCAGATCCCGACGGCCCGCGACCCGTGGGTCATCCTCGGCACGGTGCCAGGCGTCCAGCTCGACCGCGTCAACGTCGGCGGCAACGAGAGCGGCCAGCAATCGACCTACGTCGGCAAGGGCTCCGACTCGAGCCAGAACACCTGGAACGTGGACGGCGTCAACATCACCGACATGGGTGCACTCGGCTCGTCGCCCGCGTACTACGACTTCGAGTCGTTCCAGGAGATCCAGGCGTCGACGGGCGGCAGCGACGTCACGGCATCGTCGCCCGGCGTCCAGTTGAACATGGTCACCAAGCGCGGCACCAACGAGGTGCACGGCTCGGCGCGGTACTACCTCGCCAACCACGACCTCCAGTGGAACAACGTCACGCCGGAGGACCAGGCCCAGGGCGTCACGAACGGCGGAAACCGCATCAACGAGGTCCAGGACTACGGGATCGAGCTCGGCGGACCGCTGTGGCACGACCGGCTGTGGGCGTGGGGCGCCGCCGGGCGCAACCAGATCAACCTCTTCAACGCCCAGGGCAACCCCGACAACACGACCCTCATCGACTACAACGCGAAGATCAACTTCCAGCTGTTCGACTCGACGTCGCTCGCCGGCTCGTTCAGCGACGGGAACAAGGAGAAGTTCGGGCGCAACGTCAGCTTCAGCCGCCCGCCCCCCGCGTCCTGGAACCAGACCGGCCCGACGACGATCTGGCGCGGCGAGATCTCGCAGATCTTCTCGTCGTCGCTCTTCCTGACGGCGTCGTACGCGTCGGTGCCGACCGGCTTCTCGCTCACGCCGCAGGGCGGAACGAGCGTCAACAACCTCTACATCAACGAGCAGGGCCAGTTCATCGGCAGCTACCTGTACGCGGCGACCGACCGCCCGCAGCAGCAGGCGACGGCCAGCGGGTCGTATTTCTTCAACACCGGCAACGTCGGCCAGGAGCTCAAGTTCGGGTTCAGCTACCGGACGACCAACGTCGACTCGGTCTCCTCGTGGCCCGGCAACGGCAACTACGGGGACCTCGCCGACTTCAGCCAGCCGGTCGCGGTCATGACCCGCCAGGCGGTGGTGAACTCGACGATGAAGTACTGGAGCGGCTACCTCTCCGACACGCTGACCTTCGGCAATCTCACGATCAACGCCGGGGTGCGCTACGACGCTCAGCAGGGCAACAACCGCGCCGCGACGACCCCGGGTAACCCGGTCATACCCGACCTTCTTCCGACGGTCACGACCCCCGACGCGGGCACGTCCTTCAAGTGGGAGAACGTCGTTCCGCGCATCGGCGCGACGTACGCCCTCGGCCAGGACAAGAAGACGCTCCTGCGAGCCAGCTACTCGCAGTACGCCGACCAGCTCGGAGCCAACGCCATCGCCTTCACCAACGCGGGAGCTCTCGCGGGCCTCTACTACTACTGGAACGACATCAACGGCGACCACGTCATCACGCGCAACGAGCTCAACCTGAACCAGCTCGTCGCAAGCTACGGCGTGGATCCTTCGAACCCCGGCTCGGCGATCTCGCCGAACACCGTCGACCCCAACTTCAAGGCCGGGAAGACGACCGAGATCATCGGCGGCGTCGAGCGCGAAATGCTTCCGGGCTTCGTCGTCGGCCTCGCCTACACGTACCGCAAGTACACGGGCGCCCTCTACCCGCACCGGACCGGCCTGACCGAGAACGACTATGAGGTCGGCGGCCAGTTGACCGGGATTCTCTACAACGGACAGGCCTTCGACATTCCCTACTACCAGTTGAAGCCGGGGGTGGACGTGCCCGCGGGCGTCACGCTGAGCAATCGGCCCGACTGGAACACGACCTACAACGGCCTCGACCTGACCTTCCAGAAGCGTCTCTCGGACAAGTGGCTCGTTCGCGGCGGCGCGACCTGGCAGAACTGGAACCAGCACGGCGGAGCGGGATCCTGCTACGACCCCACGAGCAACCGGGGCGGCAACAACGAGCTCTGGCCGGGCACGATCGTCGGCATCCAGACGGGCTCGACCTGCGCGGGCGACGACATCGCCGCCCTGCCGGCCGGCGCCTCCAGCGGATCGCGCAACGAGGTGTTCCTCAACTCGCGCTGGCTCTTCAACGTCGGCGGCCTCTACCAGCTGCCCGCGGGCTTCGCGGTGGCGGGCAACTTCTTCGGGCGCGAGGGCTATCCCTACATCAACTACTACCGGTTCGATCCGGGCGACGGCCTCGGGCCCCGCGACAACATCATCGGCAAGCTCTCGAGCAACCGGTACAACAGCGTGTACGAGCTCGACCTGAGGCTCGAGAAGGTCATCTCGGTCAATCCGCTCGAGATCACGATCGCGGCGGACGTGTTCAACGCCCTCAACCAGGGCACGATCCTCCAGCGCAACGCGCGCGTGGATCTGGGTCCCGGCGTCTACAACCAGATCATCGAAATGCAGAGCCCCCGCGTCGTGCGATTCGGCGCGCGGCTGTCCTTCTAGGCCACACCCTCCGTTCGGTTCGGCCGGCGGGCCCTCGGGTCCGCCGGCCTTTTTTTCGACGGCGGGAAGCCGTGGCAAGATACGGGCCCTGAGCCGAGAACTCTCCGGTCGCGTCTCCTCCTCTCCGCCCGCCGTGCGGTTCGACGTCCTCTGCCTTCCGATCATCGACTGGGGTTTCCGGTTCCAGCGCCCCCAGCAGCTGATGTCACGCTTTGCGGCCGACGGCCACCGCGTTTTCTACGCGCGGACGGCCTTCCTCGGCCTCGATCGGGAGCCCGCGCATCGTGAGGTCGCCGAGCGCGTCTTCGAGATCGCCCTGCCGGGCGAGCACGACTTCGACATCTACGGCCGCACGCTCGGGGCAGAGACGCTGGCGCAGGCGCTCGGCGGCGTCGAGGCGCTCCGCGAGCGCTGCCGGTTCTCGGACGACGTGGTTCTCTTCGTCCAGTATCCCTCGTGGGAGCCGCTCGCGCGGGAGCTCCGGGAGCGCCACGGGTGGCGGCTCGTCTACGACTGCATGGACGAGCACACCGGCTTCGGGACGCACGGTGCGGAAACCGAGGGCGACGAGCGGCGGCTGCTCTCCGGCGCCGACCTCGTGCTCGTCACGTCCCGGCCGCTGCTCGAAAAGGTCGCCCGGACGAGGCCGGACGCCCTGCGGCTGCCCAATGCGGCCGACGCCGGGCGCTTCGAGAACCTGCCCGCACGCAGCTCGAGCCCCCTGGCGAAGCTCGCGCGCCCGGTCGTCGGCTACTACGGGGCGATCTCGGCATGGTTCGACGCAGGGGCGGTTGCCGAGGCCTCGCGCCGGCACCCCGACTGGTCCTTCGCGCTCGTCGGCGACACGGCGGGCGCCTCGCTCGACAGCCTCGAGGGCCGGCCGAACGTGCACCGATTCGGAGAAGTGCCCTACGAGAAGCTGCCGGCCTACGTCGCGGGCTTCGACGTGTGCACGATTCCCTTCGAGCGCACGCCCCTGACCGAGGCGACCAATCCCGTCAAGCTCTACGAATACCTCGCGACGGGCAAGCCGATCGTCGCCCGGCGGCTGCCGGAGCTCGAGCCGTTCTCCGAGGTCGTCACGCTCTACGACGCGGAGTCCGGCTTCGCCGCCGCCCTCGAGGGCGCCGTGCGCGAGGACGGCGCGGCGGGGCTCGCCGACCGCCGCCGCGCCCTCGCGCGCGAGAATACGTGGGAGGTGCGGTACCGCGCGCTCAGGCAGCGACTCGACGCGGTACGGCCTCGCGAAAAGAGCCCCCTCTCTGGGCGGGAGAGGGACGGGGTGAGGGGCGCTGCGACAGCCGACGAGGCCCTCGCTGCGCGCGTCCGCGAGATCCGCCGGCTCGACGGCGTCGTCCGCGAGCAGAAGGAGGGTATCGAGTTCCTGCGAGGCGAGGTCGTCGTGCGGGAGCGGATCATGGCGGAGAAGGTCGGCGCCCTCGAGCGCGAGCTCGAGCGCGAGCGCGCCATCTCCGAGGCCCGCGAGGAGCACCTGAAGACGGCGCTCGCGGAGCTCGAACGCTGGGAAAAGTCGCGCCTCGGCCGCTTTCGGAGCGCCGTCGGCCGCGTGAAGGGCACGGCGGGGCGCGCGACGGCCCCCGGGACGCCGCTCTTCGCCGTCGGGTCGCGCCTGATTCCGCGGCCGCTCGCGCGCTGGATGCGGCGCACGTTCGCGCCCGTCGCTTCGAAGGCGATGGTCGAGCTCCCGGCGCAGGCCCGGGCGGCCGGCCCTCGCCGGACCGACGCGGTCCCCATGGCGCCCGCGGGTCGCTACGACACGATCGTCTTTTCGATCATCGACTGGGACTTCCGCTTCCAGCGCCCCCAGCAGCTGGCGACCCAGTTCGGGCGCCACGGCCACCGCGCCTTCTATCTCTCGACGACACAATTCCTCGCGCCGGGCGGTCCGTCCTGGGACCTCGTGCGAAAGGCCGAGGGCGTGGGGGAGTTGCGGATCCGGTCGCGCCGCTCCCTCAACATCTACGGCGGGCGGCTCGACGCCGCCGACGTCGACGTCCTCGTCGAGTCCTTCGAGGCCCTCGCCGCGGATCTCGCGATCGGCGACGCCGTCTGCCTCGTCCAGATCCCGTTCTGGGGGCCGCTCGCCCTTCGCCTTCGCGAACGGCTCGGCTGGCGGGTCGTGTACGACTGCATGGACGAGTGGACGAACTTTCCGGGCTTCGGCCAGAGCGTCCTGTCGCTCGAGGAGACGCTCGTCCGCGGCGCCGACGCCACCATCGTCTCGGCGGATCGCCTCGAGGAGAAGTGGAAGGGCGCGGCGCCGCGCCTGATCCTGGCGAAGAACGCGATGGACGCCGAACACTACCGGGCCCGGTACGGCCCCAATGCGCTCCTGTCCGGCGCGCCGCATCCGATCATCGGCTACTACGGCGCACTCGCCTCGTGGGTGGACGTGCCCTTGCTCGTGAAAATCGCCGACCGCTATCCGAAGGCCACGATCGTCCTCGCCGGCGGGCAGTTCGACGTGGACCTCTCTGCCGTCGCCGCGCGGCCGAACGTGCGCCTGCTCGGCCAGCGGCCGTACGACGAGATGCCGCAACTGCTCTGGAACTTCGACGCGTGCGTGATCCCGTTTCTCGTCAACGACATCACCGAGGCCACGAACCCCGTCAAGTTCTACGAGTACCTCTACGGCGGAAAGCCCGTGGTCGCGCCGGCCCTCACGGAGCTGCTGCCCTACGCGGACCTCTCTTACCTCGCCCGCGGCCACGACGAGTTCCTCGCCCAGCTCGACCGCGCCCTGGCCGAGCCGGCCGACGACCCGCGCCGCGCGGCGCGGCGCAAGGTCGCGGAGGAGAACGACTGGGCACATCGCTACGCGGCGATCGCCGACGGGCTGTCCGCGGCGTACCCCGTGGTGTCCGTCGTCATCGTGACCTACGGGGGCCTCGACCTCACGAAGGCATGCCTCGAATCGCTGCTCGGCGGCGAGACCTGGCCGCGCCTCGACGTGATCGTCGTCGACAACGCGTCCTCCGACGGCACGCCCGAGTACCTCGCCGGGGTCGCCGCCGCCGATTCGCGCGTGCGGTGCGTCTTCAACCGCGAGAATCGCGGCTTCGCGGCCGCGAACAACCAGGGGATCGCCCTCGCGGCGGGCGACGTCGTCGT
>Ga0326726_10001823_pt1 | contig 19834 bp, 21 predicted proteins | sample MHFenrmetagenome_2_FD_207603 | JGI IMG/M metagenome (GOLD analysis project Ga0326726, IMG submission 207603) | Lab enriched peat soil microbial communities from Michigan Hollow, Ithaca, NY, United States - MHF15MN | ecosystem: Environmental > Terrestrial > Soil > Wetlands > Peat | place: USA... | reverse complement strand
TGCCGCTGCGGCGCAATTCCCCGACGAGCTTTGGCACGGTTGCAATCTCCGACGCAGTGTTGCGCGCGTCGAGCCCGACCGCGGCGCGCGAGTAGCCAGAATCCTTGCTGTGCACCGTGTGCGAAATGAACGGCTTGAGGAGCGCCGCCGGGATGTTGTCGATGCAGTAGAAATCGAGATCCTCGAGCATGTGCAGGGCGACGCTCTTGCCGGATCCCGAGAGGCCACTGACGATGATGAGGCGCATGCGCGCTGCGGTTCCCTGGGCGTCGCCTGTAAGGGTGTTACTCGGGCCGGCCGCGCGGCGCTTCGGCCGCGTGATGGTCGGTCAGCTTTTCCTTGTGCTTTCTTACGCGCCGGTCGAGCTTGTCGATGAGTGCGTCGATCGCCGCATACATGTCGCCGTCGACTGCGTCGGCGTGGATGCGCCCGCCTGAAATCGACAGTGTTGCCTCGGCTTTATGTCTCAACTTCTCGACGGTCAATATGCAGTGTACGTCAATGACTTGGTCGAAGTGGCGCACGATGCGTTCCAGTTTCTTTTCAACGTACCCCTTCAGCGCTGGCGTAACGTCGACGTGATGACCGCTGAGATTGAGCTGCATCTATTTCTCCCTGGAGTTACTGCAAAGGCTATGGGCGCGGAGCTGCTTTCTTGCGCTCGTTCGATGGAGCGATCGACATCGCTTCGCGATATTTTGCGACGGTGCGGCGCGCGACGGGAATGCCCTCCTGCGACAGGAGTTCCGCGATCCGCCCGTCGCTCAGCGGATTCGCCGCATCCTCCGCCGCGATGAGCTTGCGCATCTTGGCGCGAATCGCGGTCGAGGACATTTCCGTGCCATCGTTCGCCGCCACGTGGCTCGAGAAGAAGTAGCGGAACTCGAAGACGCCGCGCGGCGTGTGCATGTACTTGGCCGTGGTTACGCGCGAGACCGTCGACTCGTGCATTTCAATCTCGGCTGCGACGTCCTTGAGAATCATCGGCTGCATGGCTTCGTCGCCCTGATCGAAGAACGCCGTCTGGCGCTCAACGATCGAGCGCGCCACCTTGAGGAGCGTCTCGTTGCGGATCTCGAGGCTCCTCAGGAGCCAGCGCGCTTCCTGCAGCTGCGTGCGCAGCATCGAATGATCGGCATTGCGCCCGAGCATGTTCGCGTAATTCTGATTGACGCGGATGCGTGGCACCGTCGATGGATTGATTTCCACGAGCCAGCCGTGTTCACCGCGTCGCACGAACACGTCCGGCACGACGTACTCGGCGGTTGCGCTGTGAATCGTGGCGCCGGGGCGCGGATGACACGAACGCACCAGCGCGATAGCCGTGTCGATTTCCTCATCGCTCACGCGCAGCTGCCGGCGCAGGAGCCCGAGCTGCTGTTCGGCGACGAGGTTCAGGTGTTCGGCGGCAATGCGGCGCGCGAGGTCGAGCTGCGGTGTCGTTGGATCAAGCTGACCGAGCTGCAGCAGGATGCATTCCGAGATCGTGCGTGCGCCGACGCCGACGGGATCGAGGGCCTGCACGACCGCGAGCGCGCGTTCAACGTCGTTGCCTGCGCAGACGGTCTCCGGCAGCAGATTACGCTCGATCTCCTCGAGACTGTCCATGAGGTAGCCGTCATCGTTGATGGCATCAACAATAGCGCGCGCGACGGCGAGATCGTGGGGTGACATGCGCGCGAGTTCGAGCTGCCAGAGGAGGTGGTCCTGCAGGGTCTGCCCGCGCTGATCCGCGAATTCCTGCGACTTGTCGCCGTCGCCGCTCCAGACCGTGTCGCCGACGGCCGCCGTCGGCTCCGTCCACGGATCCTCGGCCACCTCGACGTCGACTTCATCGAATTCCTGTTCGGTCTTCTCCGTACTTGGCTCTACGCGCACGTCTTCGCGTGGCTCGGGGGCCTCGAACACGCCCGTAGGCTCGTTCGCCTCGTCCACCGATTCCAGCATGACATTCGTCTCGAGCGCGTCGCGCACGTGCGCTTGCAGTTCGAGCGCCGGCAATTGCAGGAGCCGGATCGCCTGCTGCAGCTGCGGCGTCATCGTCAGCTGCTGCCCAAGTCTGAGTTGCAGGGTGGGTTTCAGCATCGTTCGCGAGGAGTTGTGGAGTTGCAGTCTAGCGCGAAAATTTGCCCAGGTAGCTTGGGGCCGCAGAGACTGTGACAGGCAGCCGTGAATCAGCAGGCTAGAGCTGTATTATTGTCGTTCCAATCAGCGACTTGGGGACTTTTGAGCCGCGCGGAGCGCGAGCCGGCCGGCGTGCAATTCTTACAGGCGGAAATCCTGACCGAGATAGACCTCTCGGACCTGCGGATGCGCCAGAATTTCTTCGGCGGTTCCCTGTGCGAGGACGACGCCCTGGCTCACGATATAGGCGCGGCCGCAGATGCCGAGCGTCTCGCGCACGTTGTGATCGGTGATCAGCACGCCGATACCGCGCGCCGTGAGTTGCCGGATGATGCGCTGAATGTCGATCACCGACAGTGGATCGACGCCGGCGAACGGTTCATCGAGCAGCATGAATTTGGGTTCCGCCGCGAGCGCCCGCGCGATCTCGACGCGGCGGCGTTCGCCGCCCGAGAGACTGATGCCGATGCTCTCGCGGATGTGCCCGATGTGCAGCTCCTCGAGCAGTTCCACGAGCCGCCGTTCGCGGCCCTCCGCGTCAAGGTCGGTACGCGTCTCTAGGATGGCGAGCACATTGTCGGCGACGGACAGCTTGCGGAAGACCGACGCTTCCTGTGGCAGGTAGCCGATGCCGAGCTGCGCGCGCCGATGCATCGGCAGGGCCGTGATGTCGACGTCGTCGAGTACGATGCGCCCCTGCTGACAAGGGATGAGGCCGACGATCATGTAGAACGCCGTGGTCTTGCCGGCGCCATTGGGTCCGAGGAGCCCTACGACTTCGCCGCTCGAGATGTCGAGCGACAGGTCGCGTAACACCTGGCGGGACTTGTAGCTCTTGGCGAGCCCCGTCACCGTCAGGCGGCTCATTTCGTGGTGTCCGGAGCCGGTGTTGCGGGCTTGCGTTTCTGCGGATTGATCGTGATGCGCACGCGCTGATCGGCACCGGCCGGCGCATTGGCGAGCACACGTTCTGCCCGGATGTCATAGACCAGCAGAGCGCCACTCAATTCGTTCTCGCCGTCGGAGAGCCACGCATCGTCGGACAGGCGCACTGTGCCCTGGGCGACGTTGTACTCGATGACGTTGGCGTGACCGCGCGCAACCTGTGGCGGCTGCTTGAGAGTCTGCTCGAAGGTGGCCGGGGTGCCGTTGATCACGGCGCGCGCGATTTGATTCGCCGCGAACGTGACGTCGGCGCGATTGGAATTGAGGGAGCCATTTTCCATCGTGATGTGCACGGCGCCGACGAACTGCCATTGGCTGTTCTCGAAATTGAGGTTGGTCGCCGTCGCCTCGCCGGCTTCCACGCGCAGCTTCCCCTGGGTGATGGTCACATCGTGAAACACCAGGCGGCTCTTGCCGTAGTCGAACTCGGAGGAGCGCGCATCGACGGTGATCGGCAGCTCGCTCTGGCCCGGCGCCAGCAACGGATTCGCCGCGACATTGCCCGTCGGCTTGCCTGCGGACGGCGGCGACTCTGCGCGCGCGCCCAGCGCCGCGAGCATTGCCGCAACCACTAGTGAGCCGAGTGCGGCCCTACTGAATGCTCTGGCGATTGAATGGTGGATAGAATTGACCATGTACGCGGGATTCTAGCCGCAGATGACGTTGCTTCAAGTCGGCATCGAGGCCACGCGCGGTCAAGGTCCGGGTTCCGACCACGACTTTAACATCGTCATCGGTGTGAGCCGTCGACTTATCGGTATCAAATTCGAGGGTTGGCGTTTCGATGACCGCTTCGGGCATCGTCTGCGCGATCAGGCCCTGAATGCGGACGCTGCCGGAGAGATGCACCACCCTCGATGTGGCCGGGACTACGCCGTGATCCGCCGTGACCAGCCAGGGGCCATTGGCCTCGCCGTTGTAGGTGAGATGCAGCGTTTCGAGCTGGATGCTGTTGTCGGCTGGGACCTGTTCGATGTGCTCGGCGTGAATGCTCACGCGCGGCGAGCCGTCGGCGGCGGTATCGGTAATTGTGGCGTTGGTCAGGAAATACCCCGGCTGATCGACGGGCGTAGTCGCCTCGCGGCGAGTCTCAGACGAGTCCCCGCCCACAAACGACAGTCCGATCACCACAATGACCGCGAGCACCACGAGTGTCAGCAACGCGCGCGTCACTTCTTCGCGCCCCGGCGGTTGTATTCAAGCAGCCAGTCGCAGACTTCGCGAACCGCGCCGCGGCCTCCGGCATTGCGCGTGACGCGGTGAGCCGCGCGCAGCACGGCCGGATGGGCGTCGCTGACAGCGAACGAGAGGCCGACTGCCGCGACCAGGGGCAAGTCGCTCGTGTCGTCGACAACGCAGCCAATCTCGGCATGAGTAATGCCGAGCTCCTTGGCAATACGCGCAACGGCGCTCATTTTATCGTCGCAGGCCTGGACCACATGACGGATGCCAAGCTCGCGGCAACGTTCGGTTACGGCCGGCGATTCCCGTCCGGAGACTACGGCAACGCGCACGCCCGCCCGCTCGATGAGCTTGATGCCAAGACCATCGCGCACGTGAAATGCTTTCAGCGCCTCGCCTGCCGGACCAAAGTACAGGCGTCCGTCCGTGAGGACTCCGTCCACGTCGAGCACCAGCAGGCGGACCGCCGCGCGCCCCGGTGCCTTGCGGGCGCGCGCGCGCGCCACTAGATGACTCCGGCGCGCAGCAGATCGTGGATGTTGAGCGCGCCGATCAGAGTGTTCTTGTCGTCGACGACGAGGAGCTGCGTGATGCGGTGCTTTTCCATCAGGTGCACCGCTTCGGCTGCGAGCATCCGCGGGCCGATGGATTTGCCCTGACGAGTCATGACTTCACGCATGCGTGTCCCGTGCACGTCGACCTGGCCATCGAGCGCGCGGCGCAGATCGCCGTCGGTGAATACGCCGACAATGCGCCGCTCGCCATCGACAATGGCGGTCATGCCGAGACCTTTGCGCGTCATCTCGACGAGGCCCGCCGCCAGTGGCGTATCGACGCCGACCATAGGCACTTCGTCGCCCGTTCGCATGACGTCTTCCACATGCAGCAACAACCGCCGCCCGAGACTGCCACCGGGATGGGAGAGGGCGAACTGCTGTTCGGTGAATCCGCGGCACTCGAGCAACGCCACTGCGAGCGCATCGCCCATGGCAAGCGTCGCGGTCGTGCTGGCCGTCGGCGCGAGATTCAACGGGCAGGCTTCCGCCGGAACGCTGACATCGAGGTGAACTGTTGCCGCTTTCGCGAGCGTCGAAGCCGCCGCACCCGTCATCGCGATGATGTCGATGCCGAGGCGCTTCAAATAGGGCAGGAGCGTCACGATTTCTTCCGTTTCGCCTGAGTTGGAAATCGCGAGCAATGCGTCCTGGCGGGTGATCATGCCGGCGTCGCCGTGACTCGCTTCCGCCGGGTGCAGGAAGAAGCTGGGCGTGCCCGTGCTGGCAAGCGTCGCCGCGATCTTGCGGCCCACGTGACCCGACTTGCCCATGCCGGAGACGATCACGCGTCCCTGGCGGTTGCTGCAGTCGAGGCAGACGGCGCAGGCGCGGGCGAATTCCGCACCGAGCCGCTCGACGAGCGCGCCCACGGCAGCGGCTTCGATGGCGAGCGCACGTTTGCCGAGCGTGATGAGTTCGCCGTCGTCGAGTCTCGTGCTCATGCATTCCCGTCCGAGGAAGGCACCATGATAGCGCGCTAAATCAGTTTCGGCCCCGGATGCTTTTCTTTAGTATTCGCGTCCCATGAATTCCCAGGAAATCGCCGGACTCATCCGGACCCAGCTCCCCTCGGCCGACGCGCGCGTCACGAGCCCCGATGATGTGCATTTTGAAGCCGTGGTGATCGCGAGCGAATTTTCCGGCAAGCGTACGCTCGAACGGCACCGCCTCGTGTATGCGGCGCTCGGCGAACGCATGGGGCGCGAAGTACACGCGCTGGCCCTGCAGGTCTTCACACCCGAAGAGTGGGCCGCCCGCTCAGCGAAATAGTGAGCGATGGTGGGCAAGGAGATGCTAGGGAAGGAATGGAAACCCAGCGCCGTTTCGGTCGGGGAGGTCCTTTCGGGATCGTGAAAAACAGGACGTTTTTCTCGAAGCCTACAGGGACGTATTTGCGGCGGTCCCGAAAGGACCTCCCCAGCCGAGACCTGGCGGATAAACTGAACTCGGCGCGCTCGGAGAAATAGATCCGCGCCGACGGAGATCGCAATGGACAAACTCGAAATACAAGGCGGCATACCCCTCGAAGGGGAAATCCGCATCTCCGGCGCGAAGAACGCGACGCTGCCGATTCTCGCCGGGGCGCTCCTCGCGGAAGGTCCGGTGTCGATCGGCAACGTGCCGCACTTGCAGGACGTGACAACGACGATCGAATTGCTCGGCCGCATGGGCGTGAGCGTCACGATCGACGATCGTATGCGCGTCGAAATCGACACCAGCACCATCCGGGAGTACTTCGCGCCCTATGAACTCGTGAAGACGATGCGCGCGTCGATTCTGGTGCTCGGGCCGCTGCTGGCGCGCTTTGGAACGGCCGACGTGTCCCTGCCCGGCGGCTGCGCCATCGGCTCGCGGCCCGTCAACATTCACGTGGCCGGCATGCAGGCAATGGGCGCCGACATCAACATCGAAAACGGCTACATCCGCGCCCGCAGCAACGGCCGTCTGAAGGGCGCGCGCTTGGTACTCGAGACGGTCACGGTCACGGGCACCGAAAATCTGATGATGGCTGCGGTGCTCGCGGACGGCGAAACCGTGATCGAAAACGCCGCACGCGAACCCGAGGTGGTCGATCTCGCGCACTTTCTCATCGCGATGGGCGCGCGGATCCGTGGCGTGGGCACCGATACGCTCATCATCGAGGGCGTGGAGCGCCTGACGGGCACGCACTACGAGGTGCTGCCCGACCGCATCGAGGCGGGAACGTATCTGGTTGCGGGCGCCATCACCGGAGGTCACGTGCGCGTCAAGAATGCGCGCGCGGATCATCTCGACGCCGTACTTGCCAAGCTCCGGGAAGCGGGCGCGGAAGTGACGTCGGGTGACAGCTGGATCGATGTGGACATGAAGGGCCGGCGGCCGCGCAGTGTCGATGTGAGAACCGCGCCGTATCCGGCGTTTCCGACAGACATGCAGGCTCAATTCGCGGCCCTCAATTGCGTGGCCGACGGCGTCGGCACGATCGTCGAGACGATCTTTGAAAATCGCTTCATGCACATGCTCGAAATGCGGCGCATGGGCGCGGAGATTCGCCTGGAGGGCAACACGGCGATTATCAAAGGCGTCGAGCGACTGACCGCCGCGCCCGTCATGGCGACCGACTTGCGCGCGTCGGCCAGCCTCGTGATCGCGGGACTCGTAGCGGTGGGCCGCACGGAGGTCGATCGCATCTATCACATCGATCGGGGCTACGAGTGCATCGAGGAAAAGCTGCAGCAGCTCGGCGCACAGATAAAAAGAGTGCCGTCCTAAAGCCGATTTCGTTAAGCCGTCATTCAGTATTTCGCGGCCGCTCCGATACCTTCGATTCGGCTGCAAATGGCACGCCGTTCCTCAAGCCCGCGACCTTGAGGTTCGCTCCGGGTTTGAGTGCCGCGATCAGCGCGAGCGATTCCTGTGCGCTGTGCACAGGTTTGCCATTGAGCGCGACCAGCAGGTCGCCGCGCCGCAGCCCCAGTTCTGCCGCTGGGCTGTTGGGATAGAGCCCTGCGATTACGACGCTGATTCCGTCGCTGGCGCCCAGGGCACGCGCGTCATCCTCCGACAAATCCTGCGGCACGATGCCGAACCAGCCGCGCACCACGCGGCCGTTCTTGACGATTTCCGCCATCACGCCGCGTACCAGGTTCACGGGAATCGCGAAACCGATGCCCTCTGTGCCCATGCTCTTCGATAGCACCGCGGTGTTGATGCCGATGAGTTCGCCCCGCGAATTGATGAGCGCGCCGCCGGAGTTGCCAAAATTGATCGCCGCATCGGTTTGAATGAAGTTTTCAAAGGTGGCAACGCCGAGCTGGCCCCGACCGGTCGCGCTGACAATGCCCTGGGTAACAGTCTGGCCGAGACCAAGCGGATTGCCGATCGCAAGCACGACATCGCCTATGCGCAGCTGGTCCGAGCGGCCGAGGGTGACCACAGGCAACTTCGCGAGTTTGACCCGCAGTACCGCGAGGTCCGTGTCCGGGTCGCGCCCTACGACCTCGGCCGTCGCCTGCCTGCCGTCGGCGAGCTGCACCCGAATCTCCGCGGCATTCGCAATGACGTGATAGTTCGTAACGATGTGACCGTCCGTGTCCACGACGACGCCGGAGCCGAGACTCTGCTCGATGCGCTTGCGCACCGATGGCCAGATGTCGCCGAACATCGAGTCAAATTGCGAAGGGAACGTCCGCTCCGTGACGACGCGCGCCGCATACACGTTGACCACCGCCGGCGAACTGCGGGCGACGGCTTCTGCATAGGAGCCGATCGCGGCAGGGGGCAGGGGCGTCGAGGCGGGCGTCGCGACAACTGCGGCGGCTGGCGCGGCGCTCACTTCGCGTCGCGGCACCTCGACAATCGTTCGAGGGAGCAGATCCGGTCTTGCCAGCAGCAATAGAAAGGCCGCCGCCAGGCCTACGATGGCTGACGCGACCAGAAATAGCATCAATTGCGCGAGCTTGGGCATGCCGACCCTTCCCAAGAGGCCAGTTCGATTTGTGTATAATGCGCAACTTCCTGAATTCTTGGAACCGGAACGCTCCTTTAAGCGAGTTGGCCGGTGCGCCAGGCAATCACGATTGCAAGCTCGCCGGGAGAGGCTTGATGAGCGATGAGGTTGACAAGAGCCGCCGTCAATTTCTGACCGCGGCTACCGCCGGTATGGGTGCGGTCGGTGCGGTTTTCGTAGCGACGCCCTTCATTCAGTCCTGGGCGCCGAGCGCACGCGCGAAGGCACTCGGAGCGCCTGTGGAAGTGGACATCACCAAGCTCGAACCGGGCGCGATGATGACCGTCCTGTGGCGTGGCAGTCCGATTTATGTCGTGCATCGGACCAAAGAGATGCTCGACCAGCTCGCCAAGAACGATGAAAACCTGCGTGATCCGGGTTCCGAGGAATCGGATCAACCGCAGTACGCGAAGAACGAAGCACGCGCGCTGAAGCCCGAATACCTGGTGCTGGTCGGAACCTGCACTCACCTCGGTTGCCTCCCCAAGAATCGTTTTGAGCCGGGCACCGTCGATATTGCGGTAGCGGGCGGCTGGCCTGGTGGCTTCTTCTGTCCTTGCCATGGATCGAAGTTCGACTTGGCCGGCAGAGTGTTCAAGGACGTGCCGGCACCGATCAATCTGCGTGTGCCGCCGTACTCGTTCCGCGACAGCGTGACGCTCGTGGTCGGACTGGACGAATCGGACAAGAAGGGAGCGGCCTGATGGCCAGCGCCAGCGACGCACAGACTACGCGCGGTACCGGCCGCTGGGCACGCCTGGGTACCTGGATCGAGGCGCGCCTGCCAGTCAGCAAGTTCTACCAGGCGCAGCTGCTCGACTATTACGCGCCGAAGAACTTCAACATCTGGTATTTCTTCGGCTCGCTCGCGCTCTTTGTGCTGGTCCTGCAGCTCGTGAGCGGCATCTTCCTCACGATGTTCTACAAGCCCGACGGCGTCATCGACGCGGAAGGGTTCTCCGGCGCGTATCGCAGCGTCGAATACATCATGCGCGAGGTCGATTGGGGGTGGCTCATGCGCTACCTTCATTCCACCGGCGCGTCGCTCTTTTTCATCGTCGTATACCTGCACATGTTCCGCGGGTTCCTGTATGGCTCGTACAAGAAGCCACGCGAGCTTCTCTGGATTGTCGGAGTGCTGGTGTACCTCGCGTTGATGGCGGAGGCTTTCTTCGGCTACGTGCTGCCCTGGGGCAACATGTCGTACTGGGGCGCGACAGTCATCGTGAACCTGGCCGGCGCGGTCCCGTGGGTCGGTACGGCTCTCGTCGAATGGATTCGCGGCGACTACAGCATTGCCGACGCGACGCTCAACCGTTTCTTCGCTCTGCACGTCGTGGCGGTGCCGCTCATCCTGCTCGCGCTCGTGTTCGTGCACCTGTGGGCGCTGCGCACGGTGGGCTCGAACAATCCGGACGGCATCGAGATCAAGGAAAAGAAAGGCGCCGACGGCAAGCCGCTCGACGGCATCCCGTTCCATCCTTACTACACAGTGAAGGACGTGGTCGGCATCGGCGTGTTTGGCCTGGTGTTCGCGGCGATCGTCTTCTTCATGCCGACGGTCGGCGGATACTTTCTCGAGGGGGCGAACTTCGAGCCGGCGAATCAGCTGTCGACGCCGGAGCACATCGCGCCAGTCTGGTACTTCACACCTTACTACGCGATTTTGCGCGCCGTTCCGAACAAACTCGCGGGCGCTGCACTCATGGTCGCGGCGGTCATCCTGTTCGTGTTCCTGCCCTGGCTCGATCGCTCGCCTGTGAAGTCGATCCGCTATCGGCCGAAATTCTGGGGTTTTGCGCTGATGGCTTTCGCTGTTGCGTTTTGCGGTCTCGGCTACCTTGGCATGAAGCCCGCCGAAGGCACGTATGTGCTCATGGCGCGTATCCTCTCTGGCGTGTACTTCGCGTTCTTCCTGTTGATGCCGTTCTATACCCGCAATGAGAAGACGAAGCCCGTTCCGCAGAGAGTCACCTACCATGCTTAAGCGCGCGCTCATGGTTCTGATGTTCGCGGCGGCCGCTGCGGCGTTCGGCGCGGACAATCCGAACCAGAAATGCATCGACAGCCTCGGTGTCGCGGATGCGGAGGTTGGCAACACGGCGTCGCTCCAGAAAGGCGCGCGCAACTTCGTGAATTACTGCCTCGGCTGCCATTCGCTCGGTTTCATGCGCTGGAACCGCGTCGCGGCCGATCTCAACATCAACGAGGATCAGCTCAAGCAGAACCTCGAGTTCACTGGCGGCAAGGCGCACGACTACATCAAGAGCACGCTGCCCGCGAAGGACGCGGTCGAATGGTTTGGCCGCGTGCCGCCGGATCTCACGCTGATCACGCGTGCCAAGGGTCCGGACTATGTCTATCGGTATCTGAAAGGCTTCTATCAGGATCCCGCGCGTCCGCTGGGCGTGAACAATCTGGTGCTCGACGGCTCAGCCATGCCGGCCGTGCTGTCGGATCTGCAGGGCATACAGAAGCTCGATACCAGCGTCGATGTCGATCCCGCGACCACCAAGTCCCATCCACGAGTTTGCGAGAAGATTCTGCTGGAGCGTCCCGGCCGCATGAGTGCGGCGGATTTCGATGTTTTCGTGCACGACACGGTCAACTTCCTGACGTACATCGGTGAGCCGGTCAAGGCGCAACGCGAGTCGATGGGTGTGATCGTAGTGCTGTTCCTGCTGGTATTCACGATCTTCGCGTATCTCCTCAAGAAGGAATACTGGAAGGACGTGCACTGAAATTCTTCGCGGGGCACTGCTCCGCCGAAGATCGGCGCACGTCTCGGCGACGCATGAGTCCGGTTGGAGCCACGAGGAGATGATACAGGTGTCCAGCCGACGGTCCGTAATGACCTTGTTTTCCGCCGCCAATGAAGCTGCGAGCCATCGCACGCGCATTGTTCTCGCGGAAAAAGGCATCAGCATCGATATCGTGAACGTCGAGCCGGGCAATCTTCCCGAAGACCTTCTCGACCTGAACCCCTATCACAGCGTGCCGACGCTCGTCGATCGCGACCTCGTGCTCTACGATTCGCGCGTGATCTGCGAATATCTCGATGAGCGCTTTCCGCATCCGCCGCTCATGCCGGTCGATCCGGTGACGCGCGCACAGTTCCGGCTCGCGCTCTATCGCATCGAACGCGACTGGTATGGCCTCGCGACGGAGATCGACGCGGAACAGGACAAGAAGCAGGCGATCAAGCTGAAGAAGATCCTGCGTGACTCGATCCTCGCGAGCTCCGAGGTCTTCAAGGCGAAGCCGTACTTCCTGTCGGATGAATTTTCTCTGGTCGACTGCACGATCGCGCCGGTGCTCTGGCGCCTGAATTACTGGGGTGTTGATCTGCCGGCGCAGGCCCAGCCCATCGTCAAGTACATGAACCTCGTGTTCGCCCGTCCGTCATTTCGCAACAGCCTGACGGAAATCGAACAGGACATGCGCCCCTGAACCCGGCAAGGAGCGGCGCGTGGCGACTACCACGGTGAATTCCCGCCGGCCCTACCTGCTGCGGGCCATGCACGAGTGGATCAGCGATAACGGGCAGACTCCGCATATCGTCGTGGACGCCGAGGTGGAAGGCGTCGGCGTGCCGCGCCAGTTCGTCAAGGACGGCAAGATTATTCTCAACATCAGCCGCAGCGCGACGCAGGGACTGCGCCTCGCCAACGATGCATTGACGTTTCAGGCGCGGTTTTCGGGCGTGACCAACTCGATCGCCATTCCGATGCGCGCGGTGCTCGGTATCTACGCGCGCGAGACCGGACAAGGGATGATCTTCACGGAAAACGACCTGGCGCCCGAACCGACCGAGCCGACCGATCCGACGACGAGCCCGCCAGCGAATCCGCCGCGGGGTGGCGCCGGCACGCAGCGCGCGACGGACAGCAAGCGGCCAAAACTCAAGGTCGTGAAGTAGCGGCGCGGCCGCACGCGCCAGCGTCAGCAAAAAGCGTTGCGCAGCCACTCGATCCGTGTGCCCGTGGGTGCCGGTTCGATCGTCACGACATCAAAACGGATGGGAAAGCGCCTCAAGGCCGCGTGCGTCAGGAGCAGGTGCTGGGTTGCGAGCCGAATGCGTCGCTGCTTGGCCGGCGTGACGCTCGCGGCCGCGCCACCGAATTGCGCGCTCTGACGGCGGCGTACTTCGACGATCGCGAGTGTGGCGCCATCGCGCATGACGAGATCGAGCTCGCCGAAGCGGCAGCGATGATTCGCGAGCAGCAGCCGCAGGCCCCGTTCACTGAGATAGCCGGCCGCTTGTTCCTCCGCGCGCCGCCCGACTTCCTGTCGCGGCGAAAGCGTCACGTCAGTTGGTCGTGGTGGCGGCGGGCACCGCGCTCACCGTGGGTCCGATGAGGCGCGGCTGACCGGAGTGCATCTCCACCCAATCGAGGTCGCGCCGCACACGGCCGCCCGCGTCGAGCGTGAGACGGCCTGTCATGCCCGCAATCGCGTCAAGTCGCGCGCTCGAGGGCTGCTTAAGGAGCGGAATGATGCGGTACGCGTCGAATCCAAATGCGAAGAGCCGCCCGCGACGATTGGCCCGCGCCGGCCACGCGCTTTGCACCGAATCGCGCACCGTGCTCGACACGGGATCGGCCGAGATCATCCAGGGCATGTCCGGAAACATGACGCCGTCGAGCTCGAGATTCGCTTGCGCGTTCGGTTCAAATACATCGGACGTCGCGTAAACGGGCAGGTCGCCGGCGAAGTGGAAACGCAATTGCGGGCGGATGAGACGAGCCTGGGCGGGCTGACTCGCGACGAATATCAGCTCTGCGTCGCCGCGGCGGCGCGGCTCGAATTCGAGGTGTCCACCGAGCATGCCAGCGAGCCGCTCATGGCGCGCGCGGCTTTCATCGAGCTTCAGGAGGCTCGTGATTTCATCCGAGAAATCGCTGTCCTCGGGATTGAAGGAGCGGCGCGCGAGGACGCTCCCGCCCGCGCGTCCGAGCTCTTCGGTGAACGCAGCCACGACCCGATTGCCCCAGTCTCCCGTCGGTGCGAGCAGGACCGCGCGTCGATGGCCATCCGCCACCGCGCGCCGCGCTGCGAGCCGCGCTTCATCCTCAGGCGTCAGCGAAAACTGATAGAACCCGCGCGGGGCGCGCGCATCATCCGGGAGAAAGTTGAGCGCGAGGACAGGCACGCGGCCATCGGCAATTCCGGCGACGGCGGCGACTTCGTCCTTCGTCAGCGGGCCGACGATAAATTGCGCGCCATCGGCGCTGGCCGCGACATACGCGTCCGCGGCATTCTGATTCGCAACATCGTAGATTCGAACGTGGGGGCGCAGCGCGGTCGAGTGCTGGTAATACGCCGCTAGAAACCCATCGCGTACGACCGCACCGACGGCCTGTTGCCGGCCGGACAAGGGCAGCAATAGCGCGACGTTGGTTGGGTACTCGAGATCGGCTGAATAGGTCTTGAGCAGCTGATCGAGGACCGTCGATTGCGCGGGATGGGTTGGGTAGCGCGTGCGCCAGTCGTTCACGCGATCGGCAGCGCCAAAGGGATTGCGCGCCAGTTCGAGTCCGACACGGCCGAGGTCGAGCCAGCCTGCAACGATCGGGTCGGTGCCCGCAGGCGGCTGCATCGAAACACCGCGCGCGGCAGCGTCGCGCAAGCTTTCGAAGATGTGCCAGCGGCTCGCTCTCAGATCGGCGTCGCCTTCAAGCCAGTGCTCACGCGCGATCAGGGCGCGCACCGCGTCGGCCGCGCGATTTGTGCCGAAATAGGCGCGCGCCTCGATGTCATAGAACCGGCGCGCGTTGGCAGGCGTAGCGGGTTCCGCAATGGACTTCAGTTCCGTAAGCGCACGCACAGGCTCGGCGTTCGTGATCGCAAGATCCGCAGCCAGCATGACGCGGCGTTCCTTCAGATCGGCCGGGACGCTGGGACTGATGCTGGCCGCCACTCTCGCAGCGTCCCCGCGCGCTCCCGCCGCGAGCCATTCCTCCGCGGCCGCAAGGAGCCAGGCGTCGCGATCGGGGGCGTGTGCGCTCGTCGCCAGCTGCTCATAGGCGCGTGCCGCGCCCTGGTGATCGCCGCTCCTGGCCAGGCGTTGGGCGGCGTCGGCGCTCGGCGGGCGTCCGCCCGCGGGTATGACGCCTCCCGGGCAACCCGCAAGCGTGATGGCAAGCGCAACCAGGCCGGCTGCGCCGGCACAGCGTCGCGCCATCCGTCCGAGGCTCACTTGCATAGCGAATTCCCCTGCATGCACGATGCGCGCGTCTTCCCACGGAAGGGCGGCGAGAAAGGAAAGATTATAATGGCAAAGACCCGGGGCCGGCTCTATGTCGTCGCGACGCCGATTGGCAATCGCAAGGACATCAGCGCGCGCGCACGCGAGATACTCGCCGCCGTTGCGTGCATTGCCGCGGAAGACACGCGCCACACGGCGACATTTCTGCGTGAACTCGGCATCGCTACGCCGCTCGTTTCACTGCATGAGCACAATGAAGAGGTGCGCACGCGCGAGTTCGTCGAGCGTCTTGCACGCGGCGAGGATATTGCGCTCGTGAGCGACGCCGGCACGCCTCTCATCAGCGATCCTGGATTCCGGCTGGTGCGTGCCGCGCACGATGCGGGTGCCACGGTTTGCGCGATTCCAGGCCCCAGCGCCGCCATTGCGGCGCTCAGCATTGCAGGAATTGCAACGGATCGATTCATCTTCGAAGGCTTCCTTCCGCAACGCGCGCGCGCCCGGCGCGAACGGCTCGCCGAGCTGGCGCACGAGACGCGCACGCTGGTGATCTATGAAGCGCCGCATCGACTCAACGAGACGCTTGCGGATATGGTGAGCGAACTCGGCGGCGCGCGCCAGGCCGCCATCGCGCGCGAAATGACAAAAATGCACGAGAGTCTCTACCGCGATTCGCTAGCCGGCCTCGCGGATGCCGCTAGTCGTGACGCCGACATGGCGCGCGGCGAAATCGTAATCGTCGTCGCGGGTGCCGCCGCAGATGCCCGATCCGCCGAGGCTGCACCCGAGGCACTCCTGCGCGTCCTCCTCACCGAGCTGCCGCTCAAACAGGCCGTCGACCTCACCGTCAAGGCCACCGGTGCCCAGCGAAAAGCGCTGTATCAAAGAGCGTTGGCCATCAAGGACGAGAAAGCCGACTGAATCGCGCGGTGCGCCAGTAGCGCGGATCGAAAAAGGGGTCAAATCGATCTTCGCGCAATCGCAACGTGCACTGGAACGGAGACCGGGTCGGGGGAGGTCCTTTCGGGATCGTGAAAAACATGACGTTTTTCTCGAAGCCCCCAGGGATGGGTTTACGGCGGTCCCGAATGGGCCTCCCCGACCCGGCCTCAACGACTTGAGCCGCGCGAAAATGGATCTGACACCTTTTTCACTGTGATCGAAACGCCGCTTGTTACGACGCTCCGAGTCCCCTAGAGTCCGCGCCGGAGTCAGCCAGGCAATCGCTGTGTTCCTTCGGGAATGCAGAGGAAAGTCCGGGCTCCACGAGCCACGGTGCCAGGTAACGCCTGGGGGGCGCGAGCCCACGGAAAGTGCAACAGAAAGATACCGCCACGCGCTCCTCACGGAGCGTGAGGTAAGGGTGAAATGGTGCGGTAAGAGCGCACCGCGCCGGTGGTAACACTCGGCGGCACGGCAAACCCCACCCGGAGCAAGACCAAATAGGGGAGTTCGTCGCCCGCAAGGGCGGCAGATGCGGCTCGCATTGACTCCCGGGTAGGTCGCTAGAAGTGCGCGGCGACGTGCATTCCAGAGGAATGATTGTCCACGACAGAACCCGGCTTATCGGCTGACTCCTTCTTCTTTTCCTCATGCCCTCGCCCCAACCCCTTGGGGCTCTGCTGAAGACTGATCTCAACTCCGAGCTGTAACTCACTGATTTCTGGTCGCCCCGATTTTTCAGCGGCGGCGCTTCGAAGCGCCGCTAAGTCTCTGTCGCGCCAGAACTATTTCGCGCAAAGCGGTTGACGGCCCAGACCCGGCTCCCTATAGTGGCCAGAAGTGGGAGAAAGTGGGAGGAAATGGGAGTCTTTCCCCCCGTAAATATGTTTCGCGGCGCAACAGAACTCACATTGGACTCAAAAGGCCGGTTGGTACTGCCAACCCGCTATCGGGAGCGTGTGGCCGAGCGTTGCGGCGGCAACCTCATCGCGACGATTCATCCCGGCGGCGAATGCCTGCTGATCTATCCCTTGCCTGACTGGGAAGAACTCGAGCGCAAGCTCATGCGGCTGCCGAATCTGCGCCCCGACGCGCAGCGCGTGCAGCGGCTGCTCGTCGGTCACGCGACCGATCTCGAGCTCGACAGTCACGGCCGCATGTTGCTGCCCGCCACTCTCAGGGATTTCGCGAGTCTCGTGCGCGATGCGGTCCTGATTGGCCAGGGCTCGCATTTTGAGCTTTGGGATGAGACGCGCTGGACGGAGCGCCGCGGCGAGTGGCTGAAGGCGAAGCCTTCGAATGCTGAGCTGCCGCCTGAGCTCGAGTCGCTGACGCTTTAACGGTGGATGAGCACACGCCAGTTCTCCTCGAGGAGCTGCTGGCGGCGCTCGAAGTGAAGGCCGAAGGCTGGTACTGCGATGCCACGTTCGGCCGGGGAGGGCACAGCGCCGCAGTGCTGGCACGGCTCGGCGGCACAGGGCGGTTGATCGCGCTCGATCGCGATCGAGAGGCGGTCGCGGCGGGCGCCAGGAAATTTTCGGGGGATTCACGGTTCGTCATCGTGCACGCGGATTTCGCAGGGCTTGAGGCAGCGCTGGCAGGGGCCGGCGTGACGCGCGGGCTGGACGGCGTGATGTTCGATCTCGGGGTGTCGTCGCCCCAGCTCGACGACCCGGAACGGGGCTTCAGTTTCATGCGCGATGGACCGCTCGACATGCGCATGGATACGCGTCACGGGCAAAGCGCCGCCGCATGGCTGGCGCATGCGACGCAAGAGGAGATCGCGGAAGTGATAGCGACCTTGGGGGAGGAACGGTTTGCGCGACGCATTGCGCGCGCAATCGTGACGCGCCGAAACGCGCGGCCGTTTGAGCGCACGCTCGATCTCGCCGAAGTCATCGCCGCGAACGTGAAGAGCCGCGAGCCCGGAAAACATCCGGCGACACGCAGTTTTCAGGCGATACGCATGCATGTGAACGCGGAGCTCGCGCAGCTCGAGGCGGGCCTCGAAGCGGCTCGCAGGTGTCTCGCGCCGCGCGGGCGCCTCTGCGCGATCAGTTTTCACTCGCTCGAGGATCGCGCCGTGAAGCGCTTCATGCGCCGGCATGCGAGCGCCGACCCGATGTTCGCCGGCATGCCGACGATTCCGCCAGCGGCGCGTCCGACCCTGCGGGTGATCGGCAAGGCGGTGCGTCCGAGCGCAGCCGAAATCGCGCGCAATCCGCGCGCGCGCAGCGCCACGCTGCGTGTCGCTGAAAGACTCGAAGCATGAGCGCGAAGCGCCTCATCGCCATTTTGCTGCCGCTTTTGTGGCTTAGCGTTCTGGTGTCAGCGGCCGGCGTGGTCTACGCCAAGCATCGCTCGCGGGCCCTGTTTGTCGAGCTGCAGAGCCTCAACCGCGATCGCGACCAGCTTGAGACCGAATGGGGTCAGCTGCAGCTCGAGCAGAGCGCGTGGTCGACCCACGGCTTCGTTGAACGCGTCGCGAACGCGAAGCTCGCGATGGATATCCCGCAACCGGCCGAGGTCAAGATCGTAAGACAATGAAGACGGCAGCGGCGCGCAAACAGGCTCCCGACTGGCAATACCGCTGGCGTTCCTTCGCGGTGCTTGGCCTGCTGATGGTCTGCGCGCTCGCGCTGGTCGCGCGCGCGGTCGAGTTGCAGCTCGTGGATCATGAATTTCTGCGCGGCCAGGGCGATGCGCGCTACTCACGGGTCGCGCGCATCAGCGCGCATCGCGGAACGATTACCGACCGCTTCGGCGAACCGCTCGCCGTGAGCACGCCGGTGGACGCCGTGTGGGTCAATCCGCGTGAGCTCAGCCAGGCCGCGGACCAGATTCCGCGGCTCGCGCGCGCTCTGGCCAAGGACAAGCAGTGGCTCGCGCGCCGCGTGAGCTCGAATCTCGACCGCGATTACCTGGTGATCGCAAGACCCGTGCATCCCGATCTCGGCGCGCGCATCAAGGCGCTCGAGATCCCGGGGGTGTATCTCGACCGGGAATATCGCCGCTACTATCCGGCGGGCGAAATCACCGGTCACGTCCTCGGCTTCACGGGACTCGACGATCTCGGCCAGGAGGGGCTCGAACTCGCCTACGATCACTGGCTCGGCGGCGAAGACGGCGCCAAGCGCGTGATCCAGGACAGTCTCGGACACGTCGTCGAAGACGTCGAAAGCATCCGTCCGACGCGGCCGGGCCAGGATCTCGTCACGAGTCTTGATCTTCGCATCCAGTACCTCGCCTACCGGGAATTGAAGTCCGCGATCATCGCGAACCGCGCGCGCGCGGGTTCCGTCGTCGTCCTCGACGTTATGACCGGCGAAGTGCTCGCGATGGTGAACCAGCCGGCGTACAACCCGAACGATCGCGAGCAGATCGAAGGCGGACGCTTCCGCAATCGCGCGGCGACCGACATCTTCGAACCGGGCTCGAGCATCAAGCCATTCATCGTGGCGGCGGCGCTCGCCTCGGGGCGCTACAACGAGCAGAGCCTTATCGATACCTCGCCCGGATTCATCCGCGTCGGCATCAAGGTGATCGACGACGAGCACAACCTCGGCAACATCGGGCTCACGCAGATCCTGGAGAAGTCCTCGAACGTCGGTATGGCCAAGATTGCGCTGACGCTCGAGCCCGAGCAGATCTGGCGCACGCTCTCCGGTCTGGGCTTCGGCCAGGTGACGTCGAGCGATTTTCCCGGCGAATCGGCCGGCCTGCTTTCCAATTACATGCATTGGCGGCCGATCGGCATCGCCACGATGTCGCATGGCTACGGACTCTCCGTTACGCCCCTGCAGCTCGCGCATGCCTACGCGACGCTCGGCGCCGGAGGCCTGGCGCGGCCGGTTTCGTTCATTCGGGTCGATGGAACGATCGCCGGGC
>Ga0326726_10001822_pt1 | contig 19843 bp, 15 predicted proteins | sample MHFenrmetagenome_2_FD_207603 | JGI IMG/M metagenome (GOLD analysis project Ga0326726, IMG submission 207603) | Lab enriched peat soil microbial communities from Michigan Hollow, Ithaca, NY, United States - MHF15MN | ecosystem: Environmental > Terrestrial > Soil > Wetlands > Peat | place: USA... | reverse complement strand
CATTCGAAAGCCACGCTCGCATCCATTCTGAAGAAAGAAGACGGCCGCATTGACTTCCAACGTACTGCGACCGAAATCTGCAACCGGCTTCGCGGCTTCCAACCCTGGCCGGGAGCGCACACGCTCTTTCGTGGACGCCATCTTCAGGTCCATCGTGCGCGGCCTGCGGAGTACGCGGCCGCGTTGTCGCCCGGACAGATCATTTCCGACGGCGCGCGGCTGTTAGCCGGCAGCGGTGGCCAGACAGCGCTCGAGCTCATCGAGGTTCAACCTGAAGGCAAACGTCGCATGACCGCTCAGGACTTCATCAACGGCTACCGGCCTACTCCCGGCGAGAAGCTTGAACAATAGGCCGTCATGTCTGTTTCTCCTGCTCGCGCCGCCGCGTTCGAGATTCTGCTGAGGGTCGATCGCGAGCACTCCTATGCTTCCGAACTTCTGCACTCCACCCGCCTGTCGAAGCTTTCGCCCAGCGATCACGGACTGGCTACCGAACTGGTGATGGGCGTGCTTCGATGGCGCTCCGTCCTGGATGAAAGACTGGCAATCGCGTCGGCGCAGAGGTTGGAGCGCCTGGACGTCGAGGTCCTGACGGCCCTGCGGCTGGGCGTGTACCAGTTGCAGTTTCTGTCCAGAGTTCCAGCACGCGCAGCGATCTTCGAAAGCGTGGAGATGGTCAAAGCGGCTCGGAAACGCTCAGCTGCCTCGTTCGTGAATGCTGTTCTGCGAAAGGCGGCCGCAACAGAACGGCAAGACATCGTTCTTGAAATCCAGAATGCGATCAACGCGAAGACGCTAGCCGCAAGTTCGGCGCACCTCGACTGGCTCGTTAGCCGGTGGGTCGAGCACTACGGTCTCGCAACCGCGCGCCAGATCTGCCTTCACAACCAGACGGTGCCCACAACTGCGATTCGCGTCCACGACGATTTGGCGGACGACGAGTTCGTTCAAGCGGGCGTGGAAGTCTCGCCCGGTCTCCTGCTGGCCGGCGCGCGCCGCGTTCGAGCGGGCGACGTGACCAGGACGCGAGCCTATCGCGAGGGCCGCATCTCCATTCAGGACGAAGCTTCCCAACTCGTGGCTTTGCTGGTCGAGCGAGGAGAAAGGATCCTGGACTGTTGCGCCGCTCCCGGCGGCAAGACGTTCCTGCTCGCAAAACGGAACCCACAGGCGAGAGTGTTCGCCTCCGACCTGCACCGCCACCGCGCGCGTCTGCTGCGCGACCTCGCTCGACTGCCCAACGTCTACGCGATTGCCGCCGATGCCCGCCAGTTGCCCTTTGCAGGTGGCTTCGATCGCGTCCTGGCCGATGTCCCCTGCTCCGGCACCGGCACGCTCGCACGCAATCCCGAAATCAAATGGCGGCTCACGCCGAAGGATCTGTTCGAACTCCAGTCGCGACAGGTTGCCATTCTGAAGTCCGCTCTCGCCCAGTTAGGCCCGGGCGGACGCCTCGTCTATTCCACCTGTTCGCTGGAGCGCGAAGAGAATGAAGATGTGGTGCAGGCTGTTCTCGCCGAAGCGGAAGGATTCCAGGTGATCCATTGCCGGCCAGAACTGGAGCAATTGCGTCGGTCCGGTGAGCTAACCTGGAATGATTTCAGCTCGCTTCTCCTTGGTCCCTACCTGAGGACTCTTCCCGGCATCCATCCTTGCGATGGCTTCTTCGCGGCAGTCGTCGAGCGGCAGACGTAACTAGCGCACTTCAAAACTTACCGCAGCACCTGCCACAATCTTTTGTCCCGGTGCCGGATTCTGGGTCACGATCATGCTGGCCGCGCCGGGCTGGGGAGGAGGCTCCGACGGCGCGGCAGGTTGTGCATCAGTAGTTGGCGCAGCAGGGGCTACGCTGACTTTCCCTATTTTCATGCCCGCATCCTGCAGCGCCAGAGTCACGCTGCCCAGCGGTTGTCCGACAAAGTTGGGCACTACGTAGACGGCTGGCTCCGGCCCGCGGCTCACCAGAAGGTTGATCTTCGGCACGGAGACCCCGCTGGCTTTCGCGGGAGGACTCTGCGACACCACCTGGTCGGCAGGCGCATCCGGCAGGTTCACCTGCGCGATCGATCCCAGATCGAGGCCGCGGCGCCGGACGTTCAGTTCCGCCACCCGCTCGCTCTCGCCGGTCACGTCGGGAATCGCCACCCGCTGCGGTCCCAAGCTTTGCGCCACGCGTACCGACCACCCCCGGCGCACTTTCACGCCCGGCAGCGGTACCTGCGACATGATTCGCCCCTCGGGAATGTCCGGGCTATAGAACTGACGCTCGACCACCACTTCCAGGCCCGATGCCGCGACCGCGCGTTCGGCTTCCAATGGCGTCATGCCCACGACTTTGGGGATTGTGACCTCGCGCCCGTGAATCGCGAAGCGCATGGCCGTCAGCGCCGAAACCAGCGCTACGGTCAGCAGCACCAGCGCCAGCAGCAGCATGCGGAAGAACTGTCGCATCGCTGCTGATTATAGCGAGGGATTCGCTGTTACCGTCCTCGAGTTGGGCTGGGCAACGAGGCCTGCGCCTTCTGCTGTCCCACCCATTCGTGAATGCGGGTGGCAAGGATATCCATCGGAAGCGCGCCGCCACTCAGCATCTCGTCGTGAAACCCGCGCAGATCGAACCGGCTGCCCAGTTGATCCTTGGCGTATTGCCGTAGCTTCAAGATTTCCAGTTGTCCGATCTTGTAGCCGAGCGCCTGCGCCGGCCAGGCCATATAGCGATCGGTCTCGCTCTGCACCGAGGGCTCGTCAATCGCCGAGTGTTCGTGAAAGAAATCGACTACTTGCTGGCGCGTCCAGTGCTTGTAGTGGAAGCCGGTGTCCACCACCAGCCGGATCGCCCGCAGCATGTCGGCCTCCAGGTGCCCGTAGTAGCTGTACGGATCCTTATAGAAGCCAACTTCTTTCCCCAATCTTTCCGAGTACAAAGCCCAGCCTTCAGTGTAGGCAGTGTAGTACTCGTGTTGCCGGAAAGGCGGCAGTTCGGGCAACTCCTGCGCGATTGCAATCTGCATATGATGGCCGGGAACTCCCTCGTGGTAGGCGGTGGTCTCAACGTCGGTCAGGCTCCGCTTGGCAAAATCTCCGGTGTTGACCATGACGTGGGCGGGGCGCGATCCATCTGGCGTGCCTTGAATGTAGTGGGTGGCAGCTTCCTTCTCGCGAAACTCTTCGATCGGCATCACTTCGAGCTTCGCTTTGGGAAGGCGCCCAAACATCTGCGGCAGCTGCGCGTTCATCTGGTCGATGTATTTCCGGTAAAGGTCGAGGATCTCCTCCCGGGAGTGAGGGTGCAGCTTCGGGTCGTCCTTGATGGCAGCCTGGAAGCTCTTCAGGTCCGAATAACCCAGCTGATGCGCCACTCCGAGCATACGGTCTTCAATATCTTTGACCTGTGCCAACCCGATCTGATGAATTTCTTCCGGCGTCAGATTGGTCGTCGTGCTTTCTTTCACGCGAAACGCGTAGCGCTCCGGTCCGTCGGGCAGTGACCATACCCCAGGCTCGGTGCGGCCTTTGGGGGCATATTCCTCGCGCACAAACTTCGTGAACTTGGCATACATGGGAATGATCGAATCGCGCATTGCTGCCAGTCCCTGGTCGCGCAAGCGCTTGCGGTCCGCTTCCGGAACTGAGTCGGGAAACTTGTCGAACGGATGCACGAACGGAGATTGCTCAACCGGTGTCGTCGCAATTTTGTCCGATTGTTCCACCACCTGGACGAGCAGGATGCGCGGCGGCATCAGTCCCTCCGCCATTCCTTTACGCATCTGCTCGATGGTCTGATCAAACAGACGCGGGAACAGCTTCATCCGCGTGATGTAGTCCTGGTAGTCCTTCACATTTTCGAAGGACAGAATGGTGACGATTTGCGGAGCCTCAATGTGAATGCCGTTAAACTGGTTGACCGGCATCTCCCAGGGCTTGAAACGGGCGCCCTCGAGCTGGAATTTGAGGTCGCGGACCATCAACTGCTTATTCAAGGCCTCCTGCTCGGGGAAGCCGGCGGTGTCAATCGCTTCGAAGCGCGCCAGATAATGCCGCGCCTGGTCCAGGTCTTCGTCGATCGCTTTCTGGGAAAAATCGTCGAGCTGGTCGTTATAGCGCTTGTCGCCAAGGATGGATGCGTAGATCGGGCTGCGACGCATCGTATATTCCCAATGCTCGTGTAACAGGTCATTGAGCGCCTTACGCCGGACCTCGAGGTCGGAGGGACTATTGGCGGCAGACAGAATCACAGGAAACAGCATAGCAACGGTAAGCAGGCAAATCACAAATCTCATCGGAACTCCAATCAGCAGTGTGGGTTGAGGGACACACCAACCCCATGATGGCCGTGCTGTTAGACGATTAAGCAGGAATTTCGTTATCGGTTCAACAAAAATCACTTGCGGGCATTGGCGCGCGCCCGCCGCAACCCAGCGCTCACCCCTCTTCGCACCGCCCTTCCGTATCCAGCTGAGTCCATACCAGCCATAGTGGTCGCTGCAATCCCACCGGGCGTGGCGGCCTCCTCGAGGAGCGCCTCCAGCGAGTGTTTGCCCTGGCGCCAAGCAACGATTCCATCGGCTAGCGCATGGGCGCTCGCCAGAAGCGCGGTTTCCCGGTCGAGACCGATTCGCTGGCCAGCTTTCGCCAGCGTCGCCAGCGCGTGATATCCGTGGCTCGACGAGTAGGTTACTGTGAAGGCATCGAACCTGCCCTCCGGGATTTCCACCACTTGACCGAAGCTCGAGAAGAGATCGTGCACGCGCTTGCGGTCCTGCCGTAAAGGCGTCCGCGAGAAGGTCACGCCTGTCAACCCGCGTCCGTTGCGGCATACCGGGCTGGGCATGGCCCGTGCCCACCTCACTGGCGGGCCCAGGGCCCTGCTCAAGATTCGCAGCGGCACACCCGCCACCACGCTGACCGCGAGCAGCGGCCGGGTCACTTTCCCAATGCTCCGAAGGAGTTCCCGCACCGAATCCGGGCGAACGGCAATGATCAGCAGGTCGGCTTCTGTGACTGCACGTCGCAGATCGGGCTCTACAGCAACGCGGTAACTTTTCTTCAGTTCGCGCAGCTTGCGGGAATTGCGATCGTGCACAATGAAGCGATCTTTGGTCTGGCTCAACCGCAGCCCAGCAAGCATGGCGGACGTGATGCGCCCGCCGCCGATAAAAACGACCGTGCTCACGTCAGCTCCGCGCAGACTTCGTCGGCGGCCTGCAATAGCGTATCGACATCCCCCATCGTGTGCGCTGTAGAAATAATCCAGTGCAGCCCGTTGGAAGGCGTCATGTAGATCCCGCGATCGAGCAGTCCGTGCACAAAGCGAGAGTATTTGGCGGTATCGGCAAACTCACAGTAATCGCGGTAGTCATGAATCGCGTCTCGGCGCGTGAAATAAACCTGAAACATGGGGCCAAATCCTTGCACGATCGCGTCGATTTTTCTGCAGCGGAAAATGTCGCGTAGTCCGGCGATGGCCGCATTACCGACGGCATAGATTTGTTTGTAAGCCGCGCCGTCGTTGGCCGCAAGCAGGTCGAGATTGGCCGCAATCACCCGCATAGTCAGCCGGTGGCCGTTGAACGTCCCATAGTGGAGCACCATGCCGTCGCCCCAGCGCATGCGATCTAGAACCGCGCGCGGTCCCGCCACTGCGCCGATGGGGAAACCCGCACCCAGCGCCTTTCCGAAGGTGCTGAGATCCGGCTTGAAACCATAATATTGCTGGCATCCGCCGGGCGCATAGCGAAAGCCTGTGACGACTTCGTCCAGAATGAACAGCGCGCCGTACTGATGGGCAAGGTCGCACAGCTTTTGCAGATAGCCTTCACGCGGCAGGATGCAACCCATGTTCGCCATGATGGGCTCCGAAATGATGGCCGCCAGTTCGCGTCCGTGGCGCTGCAGAATGTGTTCGAGCGCCTGCAGATCATTCCAGGGAGCGAGAACCACATCCTCGAACGTCGAATCCGGAATTCCCGACGAATCGGGAAATCGCGTCGGGTTCTCCTTCGGTCCAAGCTGATCCGCAGGATGGCTGTGTCCGTTCAGGCAGTACGGGTCGTACCAGCCGTGATAGTGGCCTTCGAACTTGAGAAATTTCGTCCGCCCCGTGTGCGCGCGGGCGAGCCGCAAAGCCAGCATCGTGGCCTCGCTTCCGCTGTTCGTAAACCGCACCATCTCAGCAGACGGTACCATGCTCCGGAAGCGCTCCGCGGCTTCTGCCTCCGCAGGAGTGGCGGCGGCAAAGTGCGAACCTTCCGCCATCGTCTGTGAAACCACCTCGACAATCTTCGGATGCGCGTGTCCGTGAATCAGAGCGCCAAACGACATCATGAAATCCACGTACTCGTTGCCGTCGAGATCCCAAACGTGCGACCCGCGGCCACGCTCCAATACGATCGGACCGGGCGCATACACCGCCGCGCCGCGCGAGGGTGAATTCACGCCTTCGATCAGCGACTGCTGCGCGCGCTGGTACCACTCCTTGGATCGCTGGCGATTTCGCGTGGAAGCTGCTGGCATGGATTCTCGGCTAGTCCGCCGTCCCTCCGCCATCCACCACCAACGTGGCTCCAGTCATGAACGAAGAATCGTCCGAGGCCAGGAACAACACCGCTCTGGCAATCTCCTCCGGCGTCCCGATGCGTCCCATCGGCCGGTTCTCACAGCCTGCCAGGTAGGTCTTCCAATCCAGCCCGCGCCGCTTCGCGTCTTCCGGGAGCATGGGTGTGTCCACATCGCCCGGGCAAATGCAGTTCACGCGAATCCCCTGCCGCCCGTGATCGATCGCCATTGCCTTAGTCAGCAGGACCACCCCACCCTTGGACGCGCAATACGCTACCGCCTTGTCGCCACCGACCAGTCCCCAGCCCGAACTGTTGTTGATAATCACGCCACCGCCCTGCGCAATCATGGGCGCGAGCGCGTATTTCGACATCAGAAACGTGCCCTTCAAGTTGATGTCGATCTGCAGATCCCATTCCTCTTCGGTGCATTCGAGCGCAGTCTGTGGGTAAAAGACACCGGCATTATTGAAGAGAATGTCGAGCCGTCCAAAAGAACTCAGCGTCTGGTCGATCGCACGCTTGCACTCGTTGGCTTTGCGGACATCGGTGCGCAGAAAGATTGCCTTGCGGCCGGACTCGAGAATGCGCGCTGTAACGGCGTGGCCACGGGTCTCATTCCGCCCGGTGATTGCCACCTTCGCGCCCTCGCACGCAAACAGATTGGCCACCGCTTCGCCGATGCCCGACGTGCCGCCCGTAATCAGCGCAACTTTGTTTTCGAGACGCATGAGTCAGATTGATCCCGCCAGCCCCCCGCCATCTACTACCAGCGCCGCACCGGTCACGAACGAAGACGCATCGCTCGCCAGATAGAGCGCGGCCTGCGCAATCTCTTCCGGCGTTCCCACTCTGCCCAGCGGACGCTTGGCCGCCTCCGCCAGAAAGCGGTCGCTGGCCTCTCCCAGTTGCTGGGCCTCGCTGCGCAGCATGCCGGTGTCGGTATCGCCCGGACAGATGCAGTTCACGCGGATGTTCTGCGGGCCGTGATCTACGGCCATGGCTTTCGTCAGCAGGACGACTGCGCCCTTCGATGCGCAATACACCGCAGCCTTCGCGCCGCCCGTCAGTCCCCATCCTGAGGCCGTGTTGATGATCGAGCCGCCGCCCGCCTTCCTCATATGCGGGATGACCTCTCGTGAAAGCAGGAAGATGGCCTTCACATTCACGGCCATCACTCGGTCCCACTCTTCTTCGCTGAGATCGAGGACTGTCGCGCGCCGGATGATGCCGGCGTTGTTAAACAGCACGTCAACATTGCCAAACTCGCGGAGGGTGCGGTCGACCACGCGGCGACAATCGGATGAGCGAGTGACGTCGACCGACTCGAAGCATGCTCGCCCTCCGCTCTTGTTGATCTCGTCGACGACAGCTTGTCCCGCCTGCGCATTCACATCCGCGACCACAACCCCTGCCCCTTCCCGCGCAAAGAGCAAGGCCGTGGCGCGTCCAATACCGGACGCGCCGCCTGTGATCAGCGCAACCTTGTTGGCGAGCAGCATCGCTCAGCGGCTGGCCAGCCCTCCCGTGATTTCCGCGCCGTCAATCGTGTACACGTGGCCCGTAATGTAGGCCGCATCGTCCGAGGCCAGAAACGCAAACAGCGCCGCGACCTCTTCCGGTTGTGCGTGGCGCCGCAGAGGAAGCTTGGCATTCACCGCCGCAAACATTTCGTCGGTGTATTCAGCCCGCTGCATGGGCGTCATGACGTACCCCGGAGCGACCGCGCAGACCCGTACTTTCGGCGCGAGTTCCAAGGCCATGCTTTTCGTCAGTTCGATCACTCCTGCCTTGGTCGCGTTGTAGTCGGCGTAAAAAGGTTGGCCGACCAGGCCGTTGGTCGAAGCGGTCTGCAAGATCACGCCACTGCCGCGTTCCATCATGTGCCGCGCGGCAGTTTGCGCAACGTAGAAGACGCCGGTGAGATTGACCGCGATGACCTTGTCCCACTCTTCCGGAGTGATGTCGAGAAAGTTGTGCCGAATGCTGATGCCCGCGTTGTTGATCAGAACATCCACGCCGCCCATTAACTGAATCGCTTCAGCAAAGGCCGCCTGCACTTGTTTCAGGTTGGAAACATCGGCCGCAATCGAACCCGCCAGGTCGGGCAGTTCGTGCGCGATTTTCTTCCGTGCCTCCGCGTCGCGGTCGAGCACGCATACCACCGACCCTTCGTCGAGAAAGCGCGCCGCTGTGGCCGCGCCGATGCCGCTCGCGCCACCGGTGATCAAGACTCGCTTCGCTTCCAGCCCGCGCATGCGCACCTCCGCAAAGAAAATCGGGCAGATCAGGATACCTGTCTGCCCGCAATCCCGCCATCGTGATTGAACGCTAGGGCTGCGGAGCCACCTCCAGCAGCAGATGATCCTGGAAGGCAGCCTGAATTTTCACCATCCCGGTTGCGGTCACTGCAATCGACCCGAGATCCTTGCCGTCGGCATAATCGTTCATGCGGTAATTCCCTGGCTTCAGCCCGCGCAACTCGACTTCGCCTTTCCATTGCGCAGCCGATGGCGCGAAGAACGCGTAATACATCTTGCCGTCCTTCGCGATCGCGTACCCCTCGGGCATGTCATACCCATACACGTAGAGGTCTCTGAACTCGCCTTTCGACAGCATCTTCTGGTTGTACAGGCCGATCCACTTTTTCCAGTGTTCTTCTTTCGCCGTGGTCAGGTTCACAGCCTTGAACTTGGGACCCGGATCGGGCCAGACGAATTTCGTTCCCACCACTCCACCAGTGCCGATGGTGGAGGCAAAATCGTCGCCATGCTCGGCCCAATTATTTCCGGTTCGATCCATTGCAGATAGCTCGACATGGTCGCCGTACACGGCCGCGTCCGGTCCAAGCAGCGCTTTATACATCTTGATGCGGCGCCGCACCTGCACTGCGCCCACCGGGTCGGCCGTTACCGCCTGATCAATAAAGGGCAGCCAGGCCAGTGAAGGCGGCGTGCCGCACGGGCAAGCCTGCGTCACGCTCTGCGGCTTGATCGCCCGCGTGGTCTGGAAGATTTCTTTGTACACATCCGCCATCGCATTGACCGAATCCTGCGGAGACTTGTGATGATGCGCCGGGTTGTAGCAGGCGGGCATGCTGTAGATGTTGTCCAGCTTGCTCCCGTCAAACCCCCAGTCGCGAATGAACTTCTCGGTCAGCTTCTTGTGATAGGCCCGAACTTCCGGCACGGCCGGACACATCGCCGCCAGATTGCGTGTGATGCGCGCGTGCTTACCGTCTTTGTCGAGAATCAACCACTCCGGATGCTCCTGCGCCAATCTCGACACAATGTACTTGTGCGACTCCCAGCGTCCCTCGCCATCTTCCACCCCCAGCGGCAGCCACCAGAGCTGCACGAGCATGCCTTGCTTGTGGAAGTCGTCGGTCATCTTCTTGATGGAATCGCCAGGGAAAGTTTCGTTGCGCGGATTCCAGTCGCCATACGTATCAAACCAGCGATCGTCGAGCGTCGCCCACTTGATCCCCATTTCTTTCAGCTTGGGAACCGTGCCGAGCATCTGCGCGGGCGTGACGTTGAATTCGTAGCCCCATCCGCACCAGCTCACGTTGTAGGCCTCACTCGAGGGCTTCGGCAATTCCCAGCCTTCTTTCTGCAGCACGCTTGACCACATCCGCAGCGGCTCGTAGAAGTCGCCGGCATAGACAGAGACGAAACTGCGAGGACTGGAATACGTCTCGCCGGACTTGAGCGTCACGTTGGCGGGGAACTCCATCTCGACGGCAACTCGGCCGTCGGATTCCACTCGGGCCGGAATGGCGGATGGAATGGGCAGCGTCTCCACGTGGCCGATCGCTTCACCCACCTGCCGTGTCCAGAATGCGACCACCGGAATCCCGCCACCGTAGCCGCCTTTCACCATTTCTCCCATTACGTTCGGCTGCGAGAAATTCTTCGTCAATCTGACGACATCGTCCTTTCCCCAGTCGTAGCTCGACCCGTGAAACGACCACATGTCCCAGGACTGCGCCTTCGCATCCGCCAGCTTCGCGCTCAGGCGATGCCGCTGATCCACACTTTTCTCGAGCGCAAGTTCGCTCGCGCCCGTGTTCTTATATTCCACCGCGCTCAGGAGAATGTTTGGGAACTTGTCATACACTTCGAGCGCGAGCAGACGCTGGAGATTCGTCCCCGAAGGCCCGAGCGGACGAGCCGGAATTTCTACTCGCTTTCCGACTCCCATCTTCCCGACTGCTTCCAACACCTGCGCCTGCTGAAAATCGAGTGTGAAGTGAACTTCTTTGCCGCCAACCAGCACGTAGTCGCTGTCCGAGGTTGCTCCCACCCTAGGCTCGTCGAGTGAAAACCTCTGACCATCCTTCACCAGAAATGCCTGGACATACCCGTCCGGTCGTACCTGAAACTCGGCAGCGCTCGTCGTCAGGACCACGGGGCCGCCCGTGTTTACCATAACCTTAATCGACGAGGGCTGGGTGGATTCCGGCTTGGTCCTGGCTTCCTTGCCGAACGGCTGCTGCGGGAGATGGGAGCAAGCCAGCAAAAACAGCGTGGCAGCAACGAGAGGAATTCTGGCTCTCTTAAGGGTCACGACGGACCTCGCTTCCTGCGAACAGACGATATGAAACGAAATAAAAAGTAACCATTCGTAATATATACCGGCGCAGGCGCCTCGCACCAGTACGGTTCGGCGGAACGTCAGCGTGTGGGAAGCAGCGGTTTTGGCAAGGAGTCAGCCAACCTGCCACACGGTATCCAGTACGGTCCCGTCGACCCACTTGACGATCGCACACGGACGATCCCCCAGCTTCGGTCGGGCGGGCTTGCCACCGCAGATTTTCTCCACCTCAGTCTTGATGTCCTGGATCGACCGAATTGGCAGCTTCGAACCTTTGACTGCTTCAAGCAAGTCTTGCCGCCGGGGATTGACTGCGGTTCCGCGCTCGGTCACGACCACGTCAATCATCTCGCCCGGCCCCGTCAAGGTCGTGACTTCGTCCACGATTACCGGGATGCGATCGCGGAACGACGGCAGCGCCAGAATCGAGCACCCGGAGAACAAACAATTTTGCCAGCCGCCGATGCCATGCAGCAGGCGGCCATCGGAATGCGTGACCACGTTGGCGTTGAAGTTCACGTCCACTTCCGTCGCGCCCAGCACCACCGCATCCACCAACGAAGCAAAATTCCCTTTGCCATGGTAGTTGTAGGAAGTAAACGGCGAGGTGGCCACATGCCGCGGATCGTTGGCCATCGACTTCACTCCGTCGAGATCGAAGGTCTGGCCGTCGAGGATGTAGTCCGTTAGCCCTTCCTGCAGCAATTCGACCAGAAATTTCGTCGAGCCGCCGCGCACGAAACGCGCCTTCACGCCGTCTTCCTTCATCATCTGTTTCAGATACTGGACGAAAGCCAGCGCGATCCCGCCCGCTCCGGCCTGGAAGGAAAACCCATCCTTCATGATGCCCGCTTCCCGCAGGAATTTGGCGACCAGTTCCGCGATCCGCAGACGGTCGGGAGAACGGGTAATCTGCGTCGTACCCGATACGATCTTCGCCGGATCGCCAATGGATTCGACCTCGACCACGTAATCCACGTTGTTCCCCTGGATCTGCCAGGGAACGCACGGAAACGGAGCCAGGTTGTCGGTCACAACGATCACGTGGTCGGCGTAAGTTGAATCCGCAAACGCAAACCCCAGTGATCCGCACGCCGACTTGCCATGGGAGCCGTCGGCATTGCCGAATGAATCGGCGGTGGGCGCGGCGATCACGGCGATATCAATGTGAACTTCTCCATCCTGAATCGCCTGATAGCGCCCGCCGTGCGAACGCAGCACGCCCATACCGCGCATCTTGCCCTGCGTGCAGTAGTCGCCCAGCGGCCCGTTCATCGAGCCTTCAATGTGATGGATGACACCCTTCTCCATCAGTTCGATGGCGCCCTTCTGGGAAGGAAACGACGCGCTCGGAAACCACAGCAAATCCTTGACGCCGATTTTTGCCGCCGCCTCCAGCGCCATGAGCGCGACGTTGTCGCCGTCGCGCAGATGATGATGGTTGGAAATGACCATGCCGTCGCGCAGCCCGCACTTGCGCAACGCGGCTTCAAGATCGGCGACGCGCTTATCGCCGCTGTCCGGGTAATCCTTGTTCGAGCGGATCGGTGTCGTTGCCTTGCGGCCACGCGGCTGAAACTTTCCTACGCCCAGGAAAGGAATCTGGGGGCGCCCGTTGACCATCGTCGGCACCGCGCGCCCTGCGGCGTTATGTGCGAGCTCCGCCCGTTCGCTCACGAGATTACTCCCATCGCTTTCGCCCGCTCCACCAGCTTCAATGCTCGCTGCACAACCGGTGGATCGATCATCTTCGAGCCCAGGCTGACCACCGCAAGACCTTTCGTCTGCGCCTCTTCAAAGGCGGCTACGATTTTCTGGGCCTTCTCGATCTCGACCGCAGCCGGCGCGAAGGCCTCGTGCACCATCCGAATCTGCCCGGGATGAATGCATCCCATGCCTTCAAACCCCATCGCGCGCGACGCTTCGCCCCAGCGCCGCAGTCCGTCCATGTCGGCGACATCGGAAAACACCGAGTCAATCGCCTGCACGCCCGCTGCCCGCGCCGCATTCAGCACCCGTGTCCGCGCGTACTGCGACTCGTGCCCTACAAGCGTTTTCGCAACGCCCAGGTCCGCCGTGTAGTCTTCCAGGCCGATGGTCAGCGCGGCCACGTTTTCGCTCGCGGCCGCAATCGGAAACGCGTTTTCGATTCCTAGAGCCGTTTCCAGAATCGGCATGATCCAGATCGGCCGAATGATCCCGTGCCGCGCCTTGAGTTCGCCGATCATTCGATCCACTTCGGCTACCTGCTCCGGCTGCTCGACTTTCGGCATCAGGATCAAGTCCGGACTCTCGCCCACCACGTCGGCCAGATCTTCCAATCCGAGTGGAAGCTGGTTAATGCGCACCATGCGCTCACACGCGCCGAAATCAACCGTGCGCAGCGTGTTACGCACCAGAATGCGAGCTGCGTCCTTCTCGCCGCGATGAACCGAATCTTCCAGATCGAGGATGACCGCATCGGGAGTGTGCAACGCCGCGTTGATGTAATACTTGGGCTCTGACCCGGGCAGATAAAGCCGCGACCGCCGCAGCCGATCCTTCGCCGAGGGCGGCGGCAGAGGATGCTGTGCCGGCAGAGAGCGTTTGCCCAGCGCCAGGCCCGCGCGCCGCACCGCTGCCTCGATGCGGGCGGCGATCACAAAGGGCAGCGCTCCTTCATCGTGGATCGAAACCCGCGCGTGCCTCACGCCCAGTTCGTCCAGCACGGCGCGCGCCTGCTTCACAATCGAGTCGCCATAGTATGGAGCTACCCGTGACTCCAGCGAAATTTCGACTCCGCCACGGTCAAGGACCTCGAACGCAACGTGAACGTCGGAGCGAACGTCTTGGCCCCAGTGACCGGCTTCGGTGGAACGCGGAGAAGTCTCAGTTGCGCCGCTCATAAAAACCCTTGACCACGGAGGGCACAGGGGAACACGGAGAAATTCGTGATCTGGTTCTGCTCCGCGTTCCTCCGTGTCCTCCGTGGTTATCTTCTTTCTAAAGTTTTTCCAGAATCGCGTCCGTCATCTGAACGGTCGAAGCCGCGCCCCGGCTGATGGCCTTCGGTCCGCCCGTAAGACGCATCATATCGTACGTCCGAACTTTGCCTTCCTTCACCACGTCCGCAATCGCCTTCCGGATGCGATTGGCCTTCTGATCTTCGTGCACGTGATCCAGCATCATGGCCGCCGACAGGATCATGGCAATCGGATTCACGATCGGCGGATTCAGCTCCGCATACTTGGGCGCCGACCCGTGGGTTGGCTCGAAAACAGCCACGTCGTCGCCAATATTGCCGGAAGCCGCGAATCCGAGACCGCCCACCAATCCCGCAAATGCGTCGGAAAGAATGTCGCCAAACAGATTCGAGGCCACAATCACGTTGTACTCTTCCGGATTCTTGTTCAGCCACATCAGTTGCGCGTCAATGTTCGTGGACCACAGCGCAATTCCCGGATAGTTCTTGGCCACTTCCTTGGCGACCTCTTCCATCATGCCTGAGGTTTCCCGCACCACGTTGGGCTTCTCACAGATGGTCACACCCTTGAAGCCGCGCCTCTTCGCATTTTCAAAAGCAGCCGTGCAGATACGCTTCGCTGCATTGCGCGTGATGATGCGGCAACTGACTGCCAGTTCCGGCCCCGGCACGTTGGCAAACGCCTTGAATCTGGGATGGCTGTTCAGTGCGGCCCGCACGTTGTCGGGAGGATTCGTCCACTCCACACCCGCGTAGAGACCTTCCGTTCCCTGCCGGAAGACAGTCGTATCGATGTTCGGCTCGTCGAAGCCGCCAGCTGTTTTCTTACGAATGTAGTTCAGCGGATTTCCGGTAAACCCGACGCAGGGACGCATGCAGATATCGAGATTGAACTTCTGCCGCATGGTGACGATCGGCGAATAATAGACGTAGCCTTTGCCCTGCAGCTCCGGCTTCAGTTCCGCCTGCGCGGCTTTGTTGGGCTTGGAAGTAATCGCGCCGAACAGCCCCAGCTTGTGTTTGGTCAGCAGCTCGATCGTGCGATCTGGAAGGGCATTGCCGTTGTTGCACCAGCAGTCCCAGCCGATATCGGCGTGGATGTACTCGGCGTCAAAGCCGACCGCTTTCAAGACCCGCAAAGATTCCGGTAATACCTGATTGCCGATGCCGTCTCCCGGCATGGTAATGACGGTATATTTCGCCATGAATGCTCCTCAAACCAGGATCAACTTCTTGAACCGTCGAGGACGCAGAGGTCGCAGAGAAGAACCAAGTAACCTTGTCATCCTGAGCGAAGCGAAGAACCTGCTTTCTGTCTCCGCGAACTCTGCTCTCTGCGGTTAAACTCCCAACCTCTTCGCCACCAGATTCTCCACTCCGCCCGCGATCACCAGCGACTGCGGCACACTTCCGAGCGCAGGAAACGTGAACTTCTCTCCGCGCCACGTGATCGTGCTCGCCGTGAAATCAATATCAATTTCACCTCCTGGAATAATCGTCTTCTCCTTAGCGGCAATCTCCTTCGCGAACTGTGTCTGGATGCGTGCTACGAACTCCGGCACCTCAATGCATAGGAACCCGTTATTAAACGCGTTGCGCAGGTAGGTCTGTGAGAAGCTGGCTGCGATCACCAACGGAATGCCCTTCGCCTTCAGACACGTTACAGCCTGTTCGCGGCTTGAGCCAGTCCCGAAATTGAACTGGCTCACAATCACGTCGCCGGCCTGTGTGCGCGTCGCAAATTGCGGATCGTAATTCTCCATGACCACCTTGGCCATCATCTCCGGCGTCATGTCGTCGCGATACGTGTAGTCCTTGCCGTAGATGGCGTCGGTATTGACGTTGTCCTGCGGCATGAAAACGAGACGGCCCCGCACCCTCTGCGGAAAACCAGCGAGAATCTCGACTTTCTCCGCCCCGCCCGACGCAGCCGCCAGTTCTGTGAACTTGCGCTGCGGAGCGCCCACCGCGAACTCGTGCGGCCCGCGGATATATCCCGCGACCGCCGACGCCGCCACCACCTCCGGGCTTGCCAGATAACACTTGGCATCGCGCGATCCCATGCGGCCCTTGAAATTGCGATTAGTCGCCGAAATTCCAACCTCGCCTGCCTCCAGCAACCCCACGCCCAGCCCGATGCACGGTCCACATCCCGGCGGCAGCGGATTCGCGCCCGCATCCATCAGCGTCTGCCAGGCACCGCGCCGTTCAGCCTCTTCCTGCACCCACTTGCTGGCCGCTGCCAAATAGAATTTCACGCCCGGGGCAACCTTCTTTCCCTTCAGAACCTTCGCGGCCGCTTCCAGATCCTCCACTCGCGAATTCACACACGAAATGAGGTAGGCCTTCTGGATCGCGACCTTGTTCCTCTCCATCTCCGCCAGCGACTGCATGACCTGCACCGTATCCGGCCCGGAAACATGCGGTGTAACCGATCCGAGGTCAAGCACGATGCGTGCCGCATACGTGGCATCGAGATCGGGCGCCGGCGCGCTCTTCTCCCAAGTCTCGATGTCCTTTTCTGAAAAGCGTTCCACGCCGATCGCCGTGAGCCGTTGATGAACGCCGCGCAGGTACTTGATCGTGACCGCGTCAACCGGGAACCATCCCACCAGCGGCCCCCACTCAGTGGTCATGTTCGAGATGGAAAACCGCTCATCCATGGTGAGCGACGCCACGCCCAGCCCCGTGAATTCAACGGCTGCGTTCAGACATTCGTCGTGGTTGTAAAGGCCGCACAGCGTGATGATGACGTCCTTGCCGGTCACGCCTTCGGGTAATGAGCCTTCGAGCACCACCTGAATCGACCGCGGAATCTGCCACCAGAACTCGCCCGTCGCCCAGACTGCCGCCGCGTCGGTGCGCACGATCGGCGTCCCCACCGCGCCCAGCGCGCCATACATATTGGAGTGCGAATCCGACGCCACCACAAATGAACCGGGCACCACATAGCCGCGCTCCACCATGATCTGGTGCCCGATGCCCGAACCGGCAGGATAGAAATCGACGCCGTGCTCTTTCGCAAACGCCTCGATCGCGCGGTACTTTTTCTGGTTCGACTCGTCCTGATTCTGGATATCGTGATCAAGCGCGAACACTAACTGCTTCGGGTCCTTAATTTTCTTCGCGCCAATGCCCTTGAACTTGCTCATTACTGCCGAGGTGTTGTCATGCGTCATGCAGCGGTGCGGACGAATGGAGAGAAAGTCTCCTGCACGCAGCGGACGCTTCGGCCCTTCCGCCATGTGGGTTTGCGCGATCTTTTCAGTGATGGTCTGGCCCATACTTCAACCTCTCAACTCTTCCGGTTCAACTCAAACCCTAAATAGATCATCTGCCCGATATGGTGGTGCAGGTGCGTGGCGCAATGCAAAACTATATCGAACCGGTCGCGCGCATCCGAACCTGCTCCCGTATACGGCATTGACCAATCTTCGGGCGACTGACGGCGAATGGTCTGCAGCACGACGGCAATCGCATCGTCGAACTTGTTTAACGTTTCTGCCTTGGAAGGCCGCGCTGTCTCCGAAAATTCCCGCGGACGGTCCCGAACGTATCCGGTCTGCGCAATCTGCGCGCCAATGTAATAGTTCAAATTTCCCGTGAGATGCAGCAGCAGGTGGGCAAAACTGTTTCCGAACGGGAACGGCTTCTGCCAGAACTGTTCATCGCTGAGCGGCGCCGCCAGTTCGCGAACCGCGCCGGCCAGCTTTTTGAACCGCGCCTCGAATCCCGCGGCCACCGTGTCTTTAAGATCAGCCATCCCTCATCCTTACTCAGCGACGTTTCTTCCTCTTCGCCTTCGGTTTCGCGGTCTTTGCTTTGCCGTGCGCCGTTTTCTTTTTCACGTCCGCTTTCATGAGTGCCATCAGCTTCGATACCGACCCAACTTTTTCCAGGTTCCAGATCGCGTCGACCAACTTCTTCTGCGCGCCCGTGGAGAGAACTCCTTCCGCCAGTGCCGAGAACTTCTCTTCAATCTCCGCATCACTCAAGGGATTGCGCGGATCGCCCTTCGGATAATCCAGCTGCTTCGAGAACTTCCGCCCATCGGTCGTCGTGATGTGCACGATGACCCGCTGCAGCGCCGGGAACACTTTCTCGATCTCAGGATCCGCCACGACTTCAACCTTCTTCAACTGTGCCCGGATTGTTGGGTCCATGATCTTCTTCATCTCAAACTGCGCGGGCGTGACCTGCCGCTCCGCCAGGGCCGCCGCAATCACGTAAGGCAGAGAGTGATCAGCCGTCTCCTTGGTATGCGGGTCGTACTTGCTTGGATCGGACAAAATGTCGGCCGCACGCGCCAGCGAGCGAATCTGTATCTTCTCCACATTCTCGGGATGCAGGTCATTGTCTTTGACCAAATCGAGCACGGCCGAGATCGGCGCATGCGTGAGCGCCTCGGTCGGGAAAAACTTCATTCCACATTGCGTGATGCGCCACGATTCCCCCAGCCCATCCGTCAACAGGTTCAGCTTCCACTCCGGACCGTAACAGTGCGCCAGTCCTTCTTTGCCGTCGATCACGTGCTCCGGGCCGCTGTAGCCCTTTTCGGCCAGCAGCGCCGCCAGCACGCCACTCTGTGTCGCCATCGGATCGACCGTGTTCTTCATCATGGTGAGCTTGCCGGCCGTCACCGCGCCCATCGTGCAATGGCGCGAAGCTGAGATGCCGATCGCGTGCTGAATCTGCTCCCACTTCAGGCGCAATGCGCGCCCGGCGACGATCGGCGAAACGAACGCCGTCAGCGTCGCGTGATGCCAGCCGCGCTCGCGAATTCCGGGAAACGCCGCCTCGCACAAGCGCATTTCGAATTCGTGGCCCAGAACGAATCCGACGATCAGTTCCTTACCGTCGCTCTTCGCACGCTCGCAACAAGCCATCGCCGCCGAAAAAATATCCGATGGATGCGACGGGTCCTGCTTCCAATAAATGTCGTTGTAATCCATGCAGCGGATCATCAGCGCATTGGCGAGCGACGCCGAGACCGCGTCGATCTTCTGCCCGGTGCCGATGACGGTCGCCGGCCCGCGTCCCGCAATCTCTTTCAGAACTTCGAGCGCCAGGATCACATCATGCTGCTGGTAGCCGCCCAGCGCGCAGCCCACGGAATCCAGCAGAAATCGTTTCGCCTGATACACGGCGTCCTGCGAGAGCTGCTTGTACTCGAGTCCCGCAGCCCAGCGCGACATTATTGCGGTGATCGTTTCCTTGGTGGTGGCTTGCGGTGTAAACAAGAGCGCGTCTCCTTATGAGTGCGAGGGGTCGTTCCGTCCCTTCGCGGCCGGTGTCATAGCCAAGGTGCCATCCCTCACGGGACTCAATCAATCTCCATGGTTACCCGGCACTGCCGTGCCGGGCTTTCCTGTGCCGCCGCTTCACGGCTGGAAGCTTGCCCTAAGTCCTCAGACCTGACACCTAAGACCTGACCTTGATGTTGTTCGGATTCTTAAACGGCAAGAACGCCATAAAATCCGCATGATGCACGATGAACGCTTCGGTCGTGCGCTTCACCAAATCGCCTTCGGCTGCGTGGGCCGCGATAATATGGCAGACTTCGTCGGGCACGCCACACTCCATCGCCAGCGCGACTCCGGTAAAGGGATGCCGCAAAGCCTCGCCGCGTTCACTCTGGCGGCTCTTGCCGTCGGGCCCCAGTTCGTACTCCAGCAACTTGCCGACGTCGGCGAGAATGGCTCCGGCAATCACTACGTCCGCGTCGATCGGC
>Ga0326726_10001821_pt1 | contig 19850 bp, 14 predicted proteins | sample MHFenrmetagenome_2_FD_207603 | JGI IMG/M metagenome (GOLD analysis project Ga0326726, IMG submission 207603) | Lab enriched peat soil microbial communities from Michigan Hollow, Ithaca, NY, United States - MHF15MN | ecosystem: Environmental > Terrestrial > Soil > Wetlands > Peat | place: USA... | reverse complement strand
CGCGGGGACCAGGGCGATTGCCGCAAAGAACAGCACCTCGCTGACGAGCGCGATTGCAAGTTTCTCTGACGCAACCCACGCGAGAATGTCCGCGCCATTTGAAGGTGGCGGCCCCGCCACGAGGTCGAGGAGGCCCCGGCAAAGGAATAACAAGCCGCTGAGAATGAACGCCATTCCCCCGAATTTGTAGAGCCTCGTCGGGTCAGCGGACATCGTCAGGTCCTGATCGCCTCCCCCGTCATTCGCAATTTCTTATACGCTCAATCCGGCAGTTTCAACTTGCGCAGCAGCGGCCTGTAGCGCGGATCGCCGACGAGATTCTTCAGGAACGGATTGCCTAGCAGCCAGGCGAGTCCTGGATCGCGGTTGACGTAAGCGGCGTCGAGCCACTTGAAGGCTTCGTCCGTATTGCCCATGTAGCCGTAGGCCTCGGCCACCTGAAATTCCGCACCCTTCGACTGGCGCAAGAGCTCGGCGATCGCGACCCGGGTCTCGGCGACGCGATGCTGCGCAAAATAACCAAGCGGCAGACCGTACGCGACCCACGCGGGAGATTTCTCCGCCTCGAATTCCGCGACCGCGGCGTCCGTCGCGCCCTTCACCAGCAAGATCCGGCCCAGATCGTAGTGGGCGGCCGGTTGCGTGGGATTCATGGCGAGCACCTGGCGCAGCTGCGCCTCCGCCTCGTCGAGGCGGGCGGCCTGAAACAGGGTTTTCCCGTAGTAGCGGCGCACGAGCAGATTGACGGGATCGAGCTCGAGCGCGCGTTCGAAGATCGCCGTGGCTTCTTCGTCCCGACCGAGGCGGCGTGCCAGAATTCCCGCACTCATCAACAGAACGGAATTATTGGGATCGACTTCGCGTCCCTTGGCTGTCGTCGCCAATGCCTTGGTCCAGTCGAGATCAAAGAACATCTGGACAGTGGAGAGCGAGGCGTAGGCCTGGCCGTTCGTGGGGTCGAGCTCAATCGCCTTGATCGCGGCCGCCCGGCTGAGTTCGGCCCCCTCGGCGACGCCGATGTAGCCGTTGGCCAGCTGGCGGACGTACACGAAAGCAAGACCCGCCCAGGCGGGCGCGTAACTCGCATCGAGCGAGCGTGCGCGTTCGAAACAGTCAATCGCCTTCTTTAGACTCTCCGCGGTGTCCCGGTCCCTGAAATAGATGCCCTGCAGATAGAGGTTGTGGGCTTCAGTATTGTCCGTCCGCGATCCACTCGGCGCTGCGTCAAAGAGCGTGAGCTTCAACTTAGCGACCACTTGCCCCGCGATTTCGTCCTGGACCTTGAACACGTCCTTGACGTCCCGGTCGTAGGAGTCCGACCACAAGTTCACGCCGTCGACGGCGCGAATCAATTGAGTCGATACCCGAACGGTCGTGCCCTCCTTGCGCACGCTCCCCTGGAGGATGTTGGAAACGTTCAGCGTCTTCGCAATATCGGCGATGGTCGCCTGCCGATCCTTGAAGTAGAACGACGAGGTGCGCGCCGTGACCTGCAAGCCCTGCGTCTTCGCCAGGAGGTCGAGCAGCTCCTCGGCGATACCGTCGGCGAAATACTGCTGATCCTTCTTCTCGCTCATGTCGGCGAACGGCAAGACCGCAATCGACTTCTCCGGCGCCTTCGCCGGCGTCGCCGCAGGAGAAGGCTGGGCGCTCGCCTGCGCCGCGACTTCGATAGATGTTGCGTGCTCCTTCGACGTTCGGCCGTAATGCCAAAGGACGGTGCCCGCGATGATCAGCAGCACGGTGATGATCGCGAGTTCGGGGCCGCTCACCCGGTGCTGCGCGCGATGACCGTGATACCACGCGAGCGTCGCGGCCAGCGGCGCACCGAGGATCAGGAGGAGCGTCAGAATGCGGATGATGATGTGCGGCCATTCGAGCGCGTCGCTCACCATCTCCATGGCGTGGAGCAGCGTGTATGCCGCTGCGGCGTAAGCGACCGTCCACTGGACGACTTTATGTTCTTTGATTCGGTCCCAGACGCTCATTCGGCCCGAGTATTGGGACTTCCGCCGGTTCGGTCAATGGGGCGGGAGTGGGTTCCGTCGCCCCGGCACACGGAGTCTATCGCAGGTGTTCTAACGCCCTCTTCATCACGCCCTTGATCGCCTCTGTAGGGTCACCGCTCCTGCGAAGCTCGATGGAGATGAACGCTGCGCCCTTGATGACGTGAAGTTCTTCATGTTTCGCGCTGTACCAGCACGCAACGTCGCCGAAACCGACGAGACCCTCCTTGCCTGCGCGGGCACACATCTGCTTGTACATCGGCACCATGTCCGGCGACAGACGTATAAGATTCAAGTGGACACTGTGAATTCCGGATCCAGAGTACTCGCAACTCGAAACAGTCGCGCCGGGCCCCATCGAGACACCGGACTTGGATTCCGGTCCGCTGACTGTTTCGCCAAGCGCCGCCGCCGCGTCTTCCTTCGTCAATAGCGAGCACGCTTCGCTTGGAGCAGGCGTTGCCGCCTTTGTTTGCGCCGGGTTGTTACTCTCGGCCGCTGCGGCCACGACGACAGAGAGCCCAAACGCGGATGTGATGATGGTTGCAATTGTGGCAATGCTTGCCGAGCGGATTGACTTTCGCATCTTGCCTCCTAGCTAAATCTCGCGTATCCATAGAAAAGATGGTAGCGGGGCCGTGAGCTTAGGACAAACAGCTGCCGCCCATGTGCCGTGACCCTATGCCGACTCTGGGTTCACCGCTGTATCAGAGTTGTCTGCAGAGCAACCGTCCGCCAGCGACCGTCCTGGTTCACATATACGCGGGTAAACCAGTAGTCACCGCTGTAGTCCTTACCGTTTTCCATTCCTTTCTGGATCGCACGTCCAGTCACAACCACTGAATTACCGTATACGCGTATGTTCAAGTCGGAAATCGCCCGGGACTGGTACTTAATCGATCCGGAGCGGAAGTCTTTGAGAATTTCTGCCTTGGTGCGCAGTTCTCCACGCAAAGTAATGAAAGTGTAGTCATCGGAAGTCATTCGATCTAAGGCGGCAACGTCGCCCTTAAGAATAGCTTGGTTGCGTTCTTCCTCAAGCGCCCGAATCTTTTCATGAACGGAACTGCCTGACGCGAGATCAACGTTTCCGGCATATGCGTCGGCGTGCGGTATGAGAGCGAGCACCGTGGCGGCGACGGAAAGTACGAACTTCATGGCTAACTCCTGAAGGGCTGAGCTTGAATTAGACGATCGTCGATACTTCCCCGCAAGGCCCAATTGAGTGTGCTAAAGCTGCCGCTCGCGAACGCGAGTGATGAGGAGGTGCAGGCTTGCCAGCAAGCGGTAAACTGAGCCACGCACTTCCTTCAGACACCGCCACTCCGGAGCCGCCCATGAACGCCGTGAAATCCCCGTCCGCGTATTCGGTCAAGCATCCCCACTCTTTCTATATAGGCGGCCAATGGGTGAAGCCGGCGACCAGCAACCTGCTGTCGGTCATCTCGCCGGTGACGGAGGAGGTCATTGCGACCTACGCCGAGGCGAGCGCGCAGGACGTGGAGCGGGCGGTCGCCGCGGCGCGCGAGGCCTTCGACAAAGGCCCGTGGCCGCGGATGTCGCAGGCGGAGCGCGGCAAACAGCTTCTCAAGGTTGCCGAGATCATGAAGGCCCGCCATGCCGAGTTCGCCGAGATCTGGACGGCGGAAGTCGGCGCGCCGATTTCCTTCACGCGCTACGCCTCCGGACAGGGTGCGGGGCTCTTCGCTTACTACGGCGAGCTCATCCAGACATACAAGCTCGTCGATGAGCGGCGCCGCGATAACGGCGGCCTGGTGCGCGTCGTGAAGGAGCCGGTCGGCGTCTGCGCGGCGATCACGCCGTGGAACGCACCACTCGTGCTCCTTTGCTACAAGGTCGCGGCCGCGCTCGCCGCGGGCTGCACCATCGTTGCCAAGCCCGCGCCGGAAACGCCGATGGATGCGTACGTGCTCGCCGAGTGCATCGAAGCGGCCGGCCTGCCGCCGGGCGTCTTCAACGTCGTGCCCGCGGGGCGCGAGGTGGGCGACTACCTGATCCGTCACCGGGGCATCGACAAGATCAGCTTCACGGGCAGCAGCGCCGCAGGCAGCAAGATCGCAGCGGCGGCCGCCGAGCGCCTCGCGCGCACGAGCTTCGAGCTCGGCGGAAAATCGGCCGCGATCGTCATGGAAGATGCGGACCTCGGCAACGTGCTGCAGAGCCTCGTGCCCTTCTCGATGCCGATCACCGGCCAAGTGTGCTTCTCGCTTACCCGCGTGCTCGTGCCGCAGAAGCGCAAGCAGGAAATGCTCGACGCCTACGTGAGCGCGGTGCGCCAGGTGAAGGTCGGCGATCCGTCGCAGGAAGACACCCAGATGGGGCCGCTCACCATGGAGCGGCAGCTGAAGCGCGTGCAAGGCTACATCGCCAAAGGCCGCGAGGAAGGCGCGAAGATCGTCCTCGGCGGCGGCCGGCCCGCGGGCTTCAAACGCGGCTACTACGTTGAGCCGACGGTGTTCACCGACGTGCAAAGCAAGATGACGATCGCGCAGGAGGAGATTTTCGGACCGGTCGTCTCGTTCATCGCCTACGACTCGCCCGACGATGCGATCGCGAAAGCGAACGACACGATCTACGGCCTGCACGGCGCCGTGTACACGAAGGATCCGGAGCAGGGCTATGCGCTCGCGCGGCGCGTGCGCTCCGGCAGCGTCACCGTGAACGGCATGATCGTCGATCCCAAGATGCCTTTCGGCGGCTTCAAGCAGTCCGGCATGGGCCGCGAGGGCGGTATCGAGGGGCTCGATCCGTATTTCGAGCTGAAGACCGTGTACTTCGGGTGAGGCTAGGTTGACGGAGTCTCGTCGGAGGCAGACGCGAACGGCGGTTGTTCTGGAAGGAAGCAAATCACCAGGCCAGCGAGCAGGAAGGCCGCGCCACAGAGCGCGATGCCGCGAGACAGCCCCACCATACTGGCGAGCTGCCCCATGGCAAACGGAGCGAAGGCCGCGATGCCCCGACCGATGTTGAAACAGAAGCCAGCACCAAGACTGCGGATGCGCGTCGGATAGAGCTCGGGGAAATACGCGCCGAAAATTCCCGTTTGCGCAAAGAACACGGCGACGACGGGCCCGATCCAGAGCAGCGCACTGAGGTTGTCGAGCGACGCGTAGATCGGCAGCAGCACACTGACGATTACGAAGCTCAGCACCAGCGCGCGACGCTTGCCGATCCGATCCGCCAGCGCACCCAGCAGCGGGTAGCCGCAAAACATGCCGACATTCAGGACGAGCACGTACCGCCCCATGCTTGCGGCACTCAGTCCATGGTCACGCACGAGAAAGGTGGGCAGCCAGGTATTGGCTCCCCAATAGGCCGTCAGGAAACAGGCCGATGCCAGGGTCCCGAGCAGCGTGTGCTTGCGAAATCCCGGCGCGAAGATCGCCGCAACGGATGTGCGGGATACGCCGGCTGGACGGGAATGTTGTGCTCGCCAAAGCGGCGACTCCGGCACGAAGAAATATACGTAGACCGCGGCGAGCAGGCCGAGCGCGCCGAACAGAAACAGGCCGCGCCAGCCGTATCGCGGCAGCACCAAAGCCGCGAGCACCGCAGCGACGCTCACACCGACCGGCCACATGCTCAGCACCCACGACACGGCACGCGCTCGCGATTCCTTGGGCCAGCTCTCGTTGATGAGCGTCGTCACCGCGGCCCACACGCCGCCGAGGCCGAGGCCAGCCAACAACCGCAAAGCCATCACGTCCCAGCGCGAGCGGGCAAGTGCCAGGGCCGCAGTGAACAAGGCGAAGATCACGACGCCTGCGATCAGGGCGCGCCGCCGTCCGTAGCGATCCGCGAACCAACCGAGCGCGACGCCGCTCAGGCCGACCCCGACCATGCCGGCCGTACCGAGCATCCCGGCTTCACCGAGCGAAAGGTTCCACTCCGATATCAGAAATGGGAGGGCTAGGGCCAGCATCATGAAGTCCATGGCATCGAACCCGTAGCACATCGCGCTCGCTGCGAGCACGTGCCAGCGCGACGCGGGTGTCGCTTCAAGTCGGCCTGCTGGCGGACGCGAGTTCACGCTATTCACGATCTTGCGACCTCCTCCGATAGCGGCGTGTGCGTCTGCCGGCCGCTCGACTGCCCCGCATTGTAGTGCAAGCTCGCCAGACCTCTCGGGCACCGTGACATGACGTTGCCCTCGCTATGCGCGCTGCGTAGCATCGCCCAGATGGACAGGCGCGAATTCCTCACCTGGTCAATCGCCGGAGCCTGCGCCCTGACGCTGGCCGCGCGGGCGAACCCAAGCACGAAGCCACTATCGCCGTGGATCACGCTGCATGCCGACGGCACGGTCACGCTTGTCAGCACCTCGCTGGAAATGGGCCAAGGCTCGCGCACAGGGCAGGCGCAGATCCTCGCGGACGAACTCGACGTGCCCTGGGAGGCGGTCCGCGTGGTCCTCGCGCCCGAGCAAGACCCCTACCTGATCGAAGGTGCCTTGTATTCGGGTGGCAGTTCAACGCTGCGGACACGCTACGACCTGCTGCGCCGGGCGGGCGCCAGCGTGCGCCATCAGCTGATCGCTGCGGCGGCGCTGTCGTGGCGGGTGCCGGCCGCGAGCTGCGAGGCCGCGCTAGGTCTTGTGAAGCACGCCGGCTCCGGTCGCAGTCTGACTTACGGTGCGCTCGCTGCGCGCGCCGCCGCGATCGACCCACCGGCTAACCCTGTCCTCAAGCGGCCCGAGCAGCGACGCTACATCGGCAAGTCGGTGTCGACGCTCGATCAGGCGGACAAGGTGACGGGCCGCGCCCAATACGGAATCGATTTTCGTCTGCCGGGAATGAAGTTCGCGACGATCCGCCAATGCCCGTTGTTCGGCGGCGTGCTGTCCGGGGTAGACGAGAAGCCCGCGCTGGCGCTGCCGGGTGTGCGCCAGGTGATCCGTCTGAACGATGCGGTCGCGGTGGTGGCGGATACAACGTATCAGGCGTTGCGGGGCGCGGCGGCTCTCGATCCCCGCTGGTCGGTGGCGAGCCCGGTTGCGGACTCCGCTGAAATCTCGCGCCGTCTCGCGGCCGGCATCGATGCTGCGGACGCAGTTGTCAGCCCCCGGCAGGGCGGCCAGGAAGCGCGCGAAAAGCTGCGCGTCGCGTTTGCAGCGGCTGGGCGCCGCCACGAAGCCAGCTATGAGATTGCCTACCTCTCGCATTCGCCACTGGAGCCGATGAACGCAACCGCGCGACCGACCGCCGGCGGTGTGGAAATCTGGGCGCCATGTCAATCGCCGACCTGGGCGCGCGACGATGTGATGAGCATGACCGGCCTCAAGAAGGAGGCCATCACGATGCATAGGCTCCTGATGGGCGGCGCATTCGGGCGACGGCTCAAGGGCGACTATGCCGGCCGCGCGGCGCAGGTTGCGCTCGCGTATCGCGGCGCGGTGCAGGTGCTGTGGTCGCGCGAGGAAGATCTGACACATGACTTCTACCGCCCGGCAATGTGCGCCGTGGTGCGCGGCGCGCTGCCGGAGGATGGCCTTCTGACAGGTTACGAATTCCTGGCGGCAACGGCCGACGACCTCACGGGCGGCAGCGCGCCGCCGCCTTACAGTCTCGCGGGCTACGCAGCGACGCTGGCCAACGTGAAGATCGGTGTGCCGATCGGCTCCTGGCGCTCGGTCGATCCGGGTATGTCGCTGTTCGCCAAGGAAAGCTTCATCGACGAATGCGCGCATCTTTCCAACAAGGATCCGCTGGCGTATCGCGATGCATTGCTTGGAGCCAACGAGCGAGCGCGTCGCGTGCTGCACACCGCGGCCACCGCGGCCGGCTGGCCCGGGGCGCAGCGTGCCGGTACGGGCATGGGTCTCGCGCTGCTGCAGGGGTGGGATTCGATTGTCGCGCATGTCATCGAGGTCGAGGTGACGGGCACGCGCCTGCGCGTCAAGCGCATCGTGACAGCGATGGACTGCGGCACGGCTGTCAATCCGCAGCAGGTGCGCGCGCAGCTGGAGGGCGGCTCGCTGTTCGGGCTGTCGGCAGCGTTAGGCGAGAAGATCACGCTGGCCGGCGGGCGCGTCGAGCAGCGCAACTTCAACGACTATCCGCTGCTGCGCATTGACGAAGCTCCGCAGATCGATGCCATCCTGCTCGACACGCCGGACGCAACCGTCGGTGGCGTCGGAGAGCCGCCAGTGCCCGGCGTTGCACCGGCCCTTGCTAACGCCATCTTTGCGGCGACAGGCCAGCGGCTGCGGCGCCTGCCGCTCGTGCTCACCTGAGAGCGTCGCTTCAGATCGGCACTCCCTCGATGACAGAAACCGGATTTCGGGTCGGCACGATTCGCGCGAGCCGGAATCCCGCCTGCTTGAGCAGTGCGCTGTACTCATCCGCGGTGCGTTCCATGCCCCCCGCCACGACCAGCATCTCCAGGTCCAGGAGCTTTGCGGGAGAGAATTCATTCCCCGGACGAATCACGGCTTCGCAAATCAGCACCTTGCCGTTTCGCGGCAGGGCCTTGGCCGTGTTCCTGAGGATGGTGATACATCTTTCGTCATCCCAGTCGTGAATGATGTGCGACATGATGATCGCGTGACCGCCCGGCACGGAAGCGAAGAAGTCTCCGCCCACCGCTTCGCAGCGCGACGAGTGGCCGCTCGCCTCGAGCGACTTGCGGGTCCCATCGATCACGTGCGGAAGATCAAACACCACCCCGCGCATCCCAGGATTACGATCGAGAATCGACGTCATCAGCACGCCGTGCCCGCCGCCAACGTCCACCAGCTTGCCGATGCCGCCGAAGTCATAGCTGTCGACGACCGCGCTGATGTCGTTCCTGGCCAGGTTCGTCATGGCCCGGTTGAATATCTCGGAGATTTCCGGATTCTTCTGAAAATACTCAAACGCGGGCATGCCGTACGCCCGATCGAAGCCCGGCAGGCCGGTTTTCACGCTATGGAGTATCTCGGTCCAGGCGATGTCGTGCACCGGATGATTGAGGAAGATGACCGCGTCGCGCATCGAATTCGGCGCATCGGTCTTCAACGTGGAAGCCAGCGGCGTCAAATCGAACTGTCGCGGCGCGGTCTCGGTGAAGATTCCGACACAGGCCAGGGCGCGCAGGATGCGATAGAGGGAGCGCTCGTGCATGCCGGTTCGTTGAGCGAGCGCGTCGGTACGCGTGACTCCTTGGGCGATGAGATCCGCAATCCCGAGCTGGGCCGCGACCCAAAGAGGCTTGCTGATGAACTTGGCGCTCGCAAAATTCATCATCTGTACGTGAGCCGGCATTTCGCTTTGAGTCATTGCCATCCTTACCATCGTCGTTGCGGTCGGAGCAGTCGTCTAGCCGCCGGGCGGGCGCCTGGGTTCGCCGCCCACGCTCGCTTCGTCGAGCAACTGCACGGAGCCGGCGTCGAGCCGCAAGCTCGTCGAGCCGATCAGCTCTTCAAGCTGCGGCAGCGTCGTCGCGCTCGCGATCGGCGCCGTGACGCCGTGGCACACGAGCCAACTGAGAGCGACCTGCGCTTGCGTCGCCCCGACCTTCGCTGCCACCGCATCGAGCGCCGCCAGAATGCGCATGCCGCGCGGGTTCAGCATCCCCTGCACGGCCATCGCGCGCGGACGGCCTTTCAGGTCGGCCTCGCTGCGGTACTTGCCCGTGAGGAAACCGCTCGCAAGCGAGAAATAGCTGATGACGCCCAGCTCCTCGCGTTCGCACAGCTGCGCCAATGCGCCTTCGTAGTTCGCGCGGTCATAGAGGTTGTACCAGGGCTGCAGGCTCTCGTAGCGCGCGAAGTCGTTGCGGCGGCTGACTTCGAGCGCCTGTGCCAGCCGCTCGGCGCTGTAATTCGAGGCACCGATGCAGCGGACCTTGCCTGCCTTGATGAGTTCATCGAAAGCGCCGAGCGTCTCCTCCAGTGGCGTTTCGGGATCGTCGGCGTGCGCCTGGTAGAGATCGATGTAGCTCGTGCGCAGGCGGCGCAACGACGCCTCGACCGCTGCAAAGATGTAGGCACGCGACAGCCCGCGCTTGCCCGGGCCCATCTCGTGCCCGACCTTCGTGGCAATGAGCACCTTGTTGCGCTTGCCGCTGTGCTGTAGCCAGCTGCCGATGACCGACTCGGATTCGCCGCCCTGGTGCCCGGGAATCCAGCGCGAGTAGACGTCTGCCGTATCGATCAGATTGACACCGGCGTCGACGCAGGCATCGAACAACCGGTGCGAGGTCTTCTCATCGGCCGTCCAGCCGAGCACGTTGCCGCCGAGGGCCAGCGGGGCGACCGAGAGCGCCGAACGGCCGAGTTTTCTGTAGATCATGTGAGCCTCAGTGCCGATGCGACATACTAGACTTTTCGGGCTTGCCTTCGAAACCCAAATGTTCAAGACGAGCAGAATAAGCTACGGAGGAACCGCTGCGGTCGTGACCAGCACGGCCTTAATTAGCGGTCTCAGTGCCGCGGACACGACGAAACCTGTAATCGTAAGTGCTCTTCTGATCGCAGCACTCGCCGATAACCTTACGGACGCTCTGAGCGTGCACATCTTTCAGGAATCCGAGCAGCTTGACCAGAAGGATGCGTTCACCGGAACTGTGACGAACTTTGCGACACGGCTACTGTTATGCATCAGCTTCGTGTGCTTGGTCGTATTCTTCCCACGCGCGCATGCCACCGAAGTAGCCATCGTGTGGGGCGCGTTGCTTCTCGCCATACTCACTTACTTGGTGGCGCGGGAACGTAAACTGAATCCCCTGCTGGAGGTAGGCAAACACTTGGGGATTGCTTCCACAGTTGTCATAGTAAGCATGCTGATCGGACACTGGATCGGCAGAGCGCTGAGCTGACTGTCGGAGACACGCCGAGTCATGTTCCGACTAAGGTCGTTTTGGTTGCCGTTCCTGTTGATAGCCGCGCATGCATCGGCCGCACCGGAGCGCGTCGATGCCGCAGGCAATACCGCTCTGATTCGGGCCGCGTGGGATGGCAATGCACAGGAGGTGCTTCGTTTACTCGAGAGTGGTGCCGACTCCAATGCCGGTAACAAAGAGGGCCTGACTGCCTTGATGGCTTCCACCTGGGGTGGAAGTGGGCGAGGCAGCGCTGAGATCGCACGGACTCTGATTGCTCATGGCGCCGATGTAAACGCCAGAAATCGGTACGGTCGCACCGCTCTCATGGAGGTGGCGGAGAATGGGAACGTTGAGATCGTGAGCCTCTTGCTTTCGGCGGGCGCGAATCCCAATGCGGCACTGAGTGACGGTTCAACACCATTAATGGGCGCCGCACATAACGGTCGCGACGACATTGTAGACGCGCTGCTACAGGCCGGTGCCAGCCCGAACGCGAAGAACAAGAATGGGGAGACTGCGCTAATGGCAGCCTCTGCGCGGGGACATGTCAGGATCGTAGAGGCGCTATTGAAGGCCGGAGCAGAGCCCAACGCTGCAGACTCACATGGTGACACAGCTCTTCGGCGCGCGAAGGCGTGGAAAAAATGGGAGGTCGTGCGAATACTGCAGTCTGCCGGCGCACGTGAATGACGCAAGGATAGGCATGCCGAAAGAGAGTCGCGGACGGTGGGTTTACCGGGCGGCGTCGACCGCTTGTGTCCTGCCGGTACGCACCCGAATTGCGAAAACAAGCTTCCTCAGCGAGCGATACGCCAGCCTCACAAACAACAGCGTCAGCAGCGCTTCGAGCACCGTCGCCACGAAAGCGAGCAGTGGATTGAAACGGGCCGCACGCGCGTGATACTTCGCGACCGCACGATCGCGCGCGAATTCGATGCTGTCATAGAATGTCGGCACCACGAGCAGCGTCAGCAGGGTCGACGTGATCGTACCGCCGATGATGGCGAGCGCCATCGGGCGATAGAATTCGCCGCCTTCGCCGAGGCCGATCGCCACTGGCGTCATGCCCGCGATCAGGGCGAAGGTCGTCATCAGGATGGGACGCAGACGCGCGCGGCCCGCGTGCATCAGGGCTTCCTCGCGATCGATACCCTTGGCCTCTTCCTTGCGTGTGCGGTCGAGAAGCAGGATGGCATTCTTGGCAACCAGGCCCATCAGCATGATGACGCCGATCAGGCTCATGAGGTTGAGCGTGCCCCCGGTCAGCAACAGCGCCAGCACTACGCCAATGAGGCTGAGAGGCAGAGACAGCATGACCGGAATCGGCACCGTGAATGAACCGAACTGAATCACCAGCACCAGGTACATGAGCGCAATACCCAGGCCGAGTGCGGTGAACATTTCCGAGAATATCTCCTGCTGATCCCGCGAGGCGGCGCCGAGTTCCAGCCCGTAACCGGGCGGAAACTCCATCTGGCGCGCGATCTTCATGGCGTCCGCCGTGACTTCGCCCGACCCGCGGCCCTGCGCATTGGCGGACACGGCGACCATGCGCTTGCCGTCGGAGTGCTGGATGCGCGCGGGCCCTTTACCCATCGTGATGGTGGCGATCTGATCGAGCGGCACCATCATGTCGCTGCCCTCGACGGCGATGGGGAGCTGCTCGATGTTGGCCGCGTCCACGCGGTCGTCCGGATGCAGCCGCACCGCGACGTCGCGCGATTCGCCGGTCGGGTCGACCCAGTCGCCGACTTCCACGCCCGCGAACGCGACGCGCAGCGCCTGCGCGGCATCGCCGACCGAAATGCCGAGCGAACTCGCAAGACCGCGGTTGAGCGTGATCTGCAGTTCGTTCTTCGGATCCTGGTCCGAGAGCCCCACGTCGACGGCGCCGCGCACCTGCGAAAGCTTCTTCATGAAGTCCCCGGTGATCTGCAACAGGCGCCGTGAGTCGGGACCCGAGAATCGGATTTCCACGGGCTTCTGGGCACCGTTGTTCAAGTCATCGAGTACTGTGTACTCCGCTCCCACGATGCGCTTCAGCCGGATGCGCAAGTCCTGGGCGATTTCGCCGGCGGAACGCTTGCGCTCGGTGCTCTTGTGGATGTTGACCCACACGCGACCGCCGCCGTCATAGACGTTGGTATCGGTGTCCTTGGTCTCCGGGATGCCGCGCGCAAGCTCCGCGGCCTTCTCCACTTTCAGCCGCGTGTATTCGAGGCTGGCGCTCGCGGGCGCGCGCACGTCGATGACCACGGTTCCCTCGTCGGAAACAGGCAGGAAACTCGATCCGCCCAAGGTGACCTGCAACACCAGGGCGCCGACGAGGCTCAGTCCTGCGATCACGGCCATCCACTTGCGGTGATGCAGCGCCCAGGCGATCACGTTGCCGTAGCGATCCGATTGATGATCGAACCAGCGGTTGAACCTTGCGAGCAACCGACTCAGGCCCGTCACCGGCCGCTCCGCGTAGCCGACCGGGTCGCCCCAGTAGGCCGACAGCATCGGATCGACGGTGAAGGAGATGTAGAGGCTCACGAGAACCGACGCTGCCACCGTCAATGCGAAGGGCCGGAACCACTCCCCGGCGATCCCGCCCATGAACGCTACGGGGATAAAAACAGCAATGATCGAGAACGTGGTCGCGGTCACGGCCAGCCCGATTTCGCGCGTGCCGGCGCCGGCCGCCGTCATCCGGTCCATGCCGCGTTCCATGTGCCGCACGATGTTCTCGCGCACGACGATGGCATCATCGATCAGCACACCGATCGCGAGGGAGAGGCCGAGCAGCGTCATGAAGTTCAGCGTGAACCCGCATGCCCAGACCGCGATGAAGGCCGCGATCACCGAGGTCGGGAGACTCAATGCCGTGATCAGGGTTGAACGCCACGAGTTCAGGAACGCATAGACGACGAGGATGGTCAGCATCGCGCCGAACATCAGCGCTTCGATGACGTTGGTGAGGCTCTGCTGCGCGTCCTTGCCGCCGTCGTTGGTCACCTCCAACGTCGTGCCAGTGGGCAGCGTCTTGTTGAGCTCCTCGGCGAGCGTACGGATCTTGGCCGCCACGGTGACCGTGCTCGCGTCCTGCGAACGCGTGATGAAGATGCTGACGTTCGGATGGCCGTTGCGAATACTCATGTCCCGAACTTCCGCGAAGCCGTCGCGCACGACGGCGACATCGCCCAGGCTCACGATCTGCGACCCGCGGCGCTTGATCACGATATTCTCGAAATCGGCCGGCGACTCGAGCCGTCCGATGAGCCTCAAGCTCTGCTCCTCGAGCGCGCCCGTCACGCGGCCGACCGGTGCGGTCGTGTTCTGCAGGCGCAGCGCATTCACGACCTCCGTGACCGACGTGTTGTACTCGCGCAGCTTCTGCGCGCGCAACAGCACGGAGAGCTCGCGGTGCAACGCGCCGTTCACGGTCACGACGGCCACGCCGTCGATGCCGCGGAACTTGTCGGCCAGCACGTCCTCGGCCAGCCGCGATATTTCCGCCTGCGACTGTCGAGTCGACGACAGCGCGAGATACATGATCGGCTCGGCGGAAGGATCGACCCGCTGCAGGATCGGTTCGCGCATCTCGAGCGGCAACTTGTGGCGCACCGACGCAATGGAATTCCGAATCTCGTCGAGCGCTTCGATGATGTTCTTCTTGAAATTGAAAATGATGACGATCCTGGCGTTGCTTTCCTCCGCCGTGGACCGGATCTCCTTGACCTGGGAAATGCTCTGCAGGGATTTCTCGACGCGATCGATGATTTCGCGCTCCACGGTTTCGGGAGACGCGCCGGGATAGGGAATATTGACCACCACAACGGGCGGCTGGACGTCCGGAATCTGGTTGACGCGCAGGTTCTTGAGCGCGAGGAGCCCTAAGCACATCAGCATGATGACGATGACCACCGTGATCACCGGTCGCTTGATGCTGAAATCCGAAAGGAACATGGCTAGCTCTTAGAATCGGCGGCGGGCGACTGCGGCGGTTGGAGCGGCGCACCGGATGCCGCGTCGGGCGCGCTTTCAAGTTCCACCTTCTGGCCGTCCTTGAGCGCCGAGTTCGGATAGCGCACCAGCCGATCGCCCTCCGTCAGCCCGCGCTTGAGCACGTAGTCGCCCGTGCGCGCGTCGCGCGCGCCGAGGTCAAGAGCGATCTTGTGCAGCACGTCACCCTGCAGACGCCAGGCAAACGATCCCGTGTTGTCCTGGACCAGGGCGGTCGCGGGAAGCGTGAGCGCCGCGGTACTTCCCGTCTCGACTCGTCCTTCGGCATACAGGCCCGCCAACCGTGGCTCCTGCTTCGCATCGGTGAATGCCACCAGCACTTCGACCTGCCGCGTGGTTACGTTGGCGGCCGGATTCACCCGTGTGATCTGACCGGTGAATTCCTGCTGGGCGTAGCCATGCACGCGAAACACGACCGGCTGCCCGGCCTTGATCTCGCCGATCGCGTCGGCCGAGACCATTCCCTCGAAGCGCATGCTGGTCGGGTCGATGACCTTCACGAGCTCCCGGCCGATCTGCACCGTATCGCCAGCGGAAACCTGACGGTCGCCGACGATGCCATCGAAGGGCGCGCGCACTTCCGTGCGTTGCAATTGCTGGCGAGCGACCGCCACGCGGGTCTTGGCGGCCTCGAGGTCGCTCTGCGCGTTGTTGCGGCGAACCTCCGAATCCTCCAGATCCTGGGTCGACACCATGCCTTTCTCACGCAGTTGAGTGATGCGCTGGAATTGCCGTTCAGCCTGCTCGTAGGCCCTGGAGGCGGAGCTCGTCGAGGCTTCGGCGGAAGTGAGGTTCTCGCGGATCGCGGTGTCGTCCAACCGCACGATCAGGTCGCCGCGCCTTACCGCCTCACCGTTCTCTTTGACTATCTGGACCACGACGGCCGGCACTTCGGCGCGCAGGTCGGCACGCCGCTCGGGCTGCACGGAGCCGGTGATCGTGGGTCCCGTCGTCAGCGCGTTGCTGCGCACCGTGAACAGGTCCTCGGGCGCGATCAACAAGGGATCTGCGGCCGCGGTTGCGGCCGGTCCAGCACCCGAGCCCTTGCCGCAGCCGACCAACACGGTCGCAAGCACCATAAGAAAGAGTAGACGGGGGTTCATTCGGCCTTTCCATTGCGACGAATCGATCCTCGCGGACGCGCTAGGGTACGCGAGAGCGGGCCCGGTTTGAACATCGTCGTGGCGCGCCGTGGCGGCGTCTGGGCGCAACCCGATTGAGCGTGCTGCCCGACTTTCTAGCCATTACCGACGCGATCGACGAGAGATCGTGCTGAATTTTTCGAATTCCCGACCGCTTGGTTTCCGGCCATGGCCACCGAGAAGCGGATTCGAAATCGTCTTCAACCGCACGTGATGTTCGGAGGATGGGTTTTCACGATGTCCTTACTGAACAGATCGACGGCAATTTCGCCGGCCGATTTGCCGAGCACGCTCGCGTCGGCCCCCGCTTGCGCTCGAAAAGAGAACGTCGTCTTGTCGCAGGGAATGAGGTTGATCGGTCCGGACGCCAGGAATGAGCCCACGAGTATGACCTGAACGTGAGCGGCGCCCTCCGTCTTGATTGACTCCTCCGCCTCGCCGAGCGCTCCCGCTGCGAGGTCGCCGAGGAACGTTTTCTTGAACGCCTCCGCGAGCCCTGTCGGCAAAAACTTCTCGAGAGCGTCAACGATGCTGCCGGTTCCGAGTTTGAATTCCAGCCGCGGCATCGAGACGCCAACGACGACGCCAATCCCCGCATTGGTGACACCCGTGGCGTCCAGGATTTCGCCGTTTCCGTCCGCTCCCCCGTTCGCTTTGGTGCCGCTGTTTCCGCCACCGAAGCTGAAGCCGCTGAGATCGTTGTACGCCAGGTGGAATTTGGCCTTCGCCAGCTGGTGGTTCGCACCGAGACCGGGCGTGAACGTAATCGCCGAGCCAATTTCCAGCGTCAACGGCAACGCACCCAGGAAGAACGGGGCCTTCAAGATGGCCGGGAGTTTGACCTGTTTCTTGCCGAACCCTCCGGGCGCACCGGTCGTCGCAGCACTGAACGTCAGATCCATCTCGCCGCTGAGATTCTCGTTTTGCATCTGCATCTCGGTGACCGCACTCTGTGCAATGGCGATCGAGGCGAGCGTATTGAAGTCCGGTATATAGCCCGTTGCATCCATTGAAACTTCAATCCCGTTGATGCTTTTCTTCATTTTCAACCCGAGATTCATGCGTCCCGGGGCCGGCATGGCCGACACTTCATAGTCCCAACCATTTTTCTTCCCCGAAAGGCTACGACTCGTGGTGGCGGCTTCCGCTGTTGGGATAAGCGCGAGCAAACCGAGGCCATCCGTGCCTTCGCCGTTCTCGCGCGCCGTCGTTGTCATGTCAGCGAAGTGCACGGGAATGTTCCACTTGATGATGCCGTCCGTGATGGCATCGGTAAGGGCCGCCGGCTCGGTCAGTACCGCCAGATGACCGCCGTCGCGCCTGACATCGCGTACGCGGCGCAGTCCGATTCGTTCGAGCAGGATTACCTTGCCGGGTGCGACGGCTCGTAACGCTGGTTCCGCGTCGTCGAACACGAGTACGCTTTCGTCCGAGCTGATGCTCTGCAGCGATTTCAGTACCGTTGCCCGGTCGATCACAACCGTATTCGGACTGTAGGTAACCTTGTAGACATTGCCGGGTCGGCCGGTGAGATCCTGCGCAGCTCCGGCGGTAGCCCCGGCGACTGAGGACTGCGATTGCTGCTTGGAGCTGCAGGCGGCAGCGAGCAACGCGGCAAGCGTGAAGGCGGACAGGCTTTTGATTTTGAGTGCCATCGAATCTCCTTGCTGACGAGTGAATGACCAATCGATATCACCCGCGATAAAGCGCAAAATGCTCCCTCGAGACACGTCCATTCTGCCGCACCGGTGAACGGCGATGCCACCGATTGGCGAGACTGCGAAATACCCGTTCGGCCTGCTGCTCCTGGCCTTCATGGGTTGGAGCGGTCCATGCGAGGCGCAGTCCCCGCCCTTGCGCATGGAGCCAGGGCTCATCAGCGTGAGCGCTATCCACGACACCGTTCAAGACAAGGACTACGAGCAGGTTAGCGAGATCTTATCCGTCGACGCGACAGGCACACGCTTCCTGCACTCCTGGACGATTCCGGATGCATCCGCTCCCGACGGGGTGCGCCAAATGACGCACGAGGAGCTGAGTCGCGCACAGGATCAGCGAAGCGCGCGACGCATGCTGCTGTGGTACTTGAAGGGTGATCCGGAAACAATGCCTGGCAGCACCAGTGCAACCCCGTCCGAAGCAGTGTTCGATGAAATCAAGACTCAAGGCAAAGCCGACGTTGTCATCGGTTCCGTCAGCGAGAGCGACGGCGGTCTTCTCGGTGGCCTATTGGCGGGGCGCAAGTATTTCCGGGGCAGCCTCCGGTTAATGGGCCATCAGCAGGTGCGTGTCCTGGTCGACGGCATCCCAACCATGCTCGACACAGTGCACGTCGGCGGCCAGGTTTCGGTTGGCGGTGACAGTGCCAACGCAGAATTCCTGTGGCTCGATCGACGCGACCTGCGGTGGGCGCTATCGCTGACATTTCAAGGAAGCACGGTGCGCGTCGTGCGAATCGATCGCCCGCACAACAATCGACTGCAGCAAGAGCTTTCCAGCAAGAGCTGCCGCAGCGAAGTGCCCGGTGTGTACTTTCTGACCGATAGTGCGCAGCTGTTGGCTCCATCCCGCCCGGCCATCGAGGCGATCGCAGCCACGCTCAAATCACAGCCGTCCTGGACGGTGACCATCGAGGGGCACACCGACAGCATGGGCAGCGATGCGCACAACCTCACACTGTCGAAGCGCCGCGCCGAATCGCTGAAGCAGGAGCTGGTTGACCGCTACGGAATCCCCGCCGCAAGACTCAGTACCGCAGGTTATGGCCGCACGCGCCCCGTTGACACCAACGAAACTCTGGAGGGGCGCGCGCACAATCGGCGCGTGGAGCTGGCGCGCCGCTGTTGACGTAAAAAGAATGGAGAATCCGATATGACCGATCTCATCCACGCCGATGTGCCGATTCGTGCGGTCGCGCTCACGCTCGCGAGCCTCCTCGCTTTGGCAGCCTGCGAAAAGAATGCAGGAACGCAGCAAGCAACAACGGCCGAACGCGCCGCAGGGCCTGTGCCCTCAGCACAGCGCACCGAATCATCGGATCCGTGCTCATTGCTCGAACGCGCGGAGGTGGAAGCGGCGATGGGCCCATTGGCCGGGGCACCCTATCGGGGCACTGACGAAGGAGCGGCCAAACTGGATGGCACCGCCTGCCTCTACCAGACGGCGGACTACCGCACATTGACTGTCGAACCGACTTGGCGGGACGGCGCCACGGCGCTCGCGGCGGTTTCCATGATGGGCCGCATACTCGGTGATGTGAAAGGTGATGCGAAGGACATTAAGAAGAGCGTGTTGCCTGGCGGGCTGCAAATGGAGGGCGAGTGGGACGAAGCACAAAGTCAGGGGTGCTGCCGCATCTGGGCTTTGCGCGGCGATTCGCTCATCGCGATCAACTACGAAAGCTGGAAGAACGACACGCCCGCCGCGGTGGGCGTTCTTAACAAGGCGTTGCTGCGGCTCGACAAACCCTTGACGAGCGACGGCAACGCCGGCGTGGCGGCAGCACTCGAGCGCGAGAAGGCGCGGCCCAAACCGGTTCCTGCCTGCGCGCTGGTATCGAAAGCCGAAGCTGAAGCGATTGTCGGACCGCTGTTGGCGGAGCCGAAAAGTAGCGTCGACGGCAAGAGCTGCACGTATCGATTCAATATCGCGGCGTCGAAGACTGGTCCGATGGCGGAAGCGCCCGAGATGCTCAAGGATTTGATGGCGAGCGTAGGAGGTGCCAAGGGCGGCTTTGCCGCCGGCCCCCTCGATGCGGAACTCACGGTCGCCTGGAGCGGCGGCTTCCGGCAGCTGGCCAGCAACCTGATGATCGCCGGTGGGATGCAAAGCCAGATGAATTCGCCCGGCGTCGAGGCACCACCACCCCTCG
>Ga0326726_10001820_pt1 | contig 19853 bp, 15 predicted proteins | sample MHFenrmetagenome_2_FD_207603 | JGI IMG/M metagenome (GOLD analysis project Ga0326726, IMG submission 207603) | Lab enriched peat soil microbial communities from Michigan Hollow, Ithaca, NY, United States - MHF15MN | ecosystem: Environmental > Terrestrial > Soil > Wetlands > Peat | place: USA... | reverse complement strand
GAGATGCGACTTTTCATCTGCGGGTCTTACGCTGATGCTTCAGACCGCGCAGTATTCTCAGTCGCAGTTAATATAAATAATCCATATGCCAATGCAAAATCGGTGAAATATATGGTAGAAAAAGACATAACCTTTTCTAAACGGAAGGTTACCATTTATAAGACTTTTTACTCCAGTATCTCCATCACTTCGTTAGGAGAATAATCGAACCATAACCTTTAAAACATAGATTAGCTTGCCTATTTGGATTTGTGAGAAAACATGAAACATAAACTAGTCATGCCTGGTGATCAGCTCTCCACTTCTGAAGAATTGTTGCCTGGAGACGGGACATTCGAGGAAAATGGGATCATCAGAGCAGCGAGAATAGGCACCTATGTGGTCGATGAAAAACATCGTACCGCAGAAGTAAAACCAGCATCAAGTACGCCTGTGCTCCTGAAAAAAGGAGATACCGTCATTGCAAAGGTGACGAATGCAAAACCAACCATGATTATCGTTGATGTCGTTCATGTTGCGGGAAAAAACAGGTCTATCTCCGGGGATACTGATGCCACCATCCATGTAAAGGAGATCGCCCAAGGATTCATTAAAGACGCATCCACAGAGTACAAACCTGAGGATTACATCCGGGCGAAAGTCATTCAAGTAAAACCAAGTGTTCAGCTTGAAACAAGAGAAAGAAATTGTGGAGCCATCAAAGCACTCTGTTCAAAATGTCGACATCCACTCATCAAAAAAAACAATGGACTTGAATGTGAAAACTGCGGGAATAAAGAACATCGACGCATCGCAGACGATTATGGGAATCTTGACATTGAACACCTATAAATAAAAGAAAGGAATCTGTGAGAATATGGATTTGAAAACCATCCGAAAAACAAAAACCGAACTTGAATTGGAAATCACTGGTGAAGATGAAACCATTCTTCATCCGATCACCCATATCTTACTTCAGAACGATGATGTTGAGTACGCTGCGTGTATGGCGGACAACCCTCTTGCTGTGAAAAAGCGATTATTCATCCGTGTAAAAAAAGGATCACCAGAGGACGTGTTAAAAAAAGCGGTGAAATACCTTGAGGATGAGATTAAGCTATTTGGTAAGAATTTTGAAAAATAACAGAGCAGCCCGGTGATGAAAACCCCTGATTTTGAACACGAAATCGGTATTGATAGCTATTGTACAGACCATCCTGGTATCACTGGAAAACTTCGTGTCCGTATCGATGATTTCCACGTGACAGAGATCTGCTTGTATCCACCGAAAAAAGATCAGGGGAATTTTACTATCGCTGAGGTCAGCAGTCGAAATTGGGAGACCCATACTCTCGTCCAAGAAATAGCACACCGATTGCATTTCTCACAGAGACGAATCAGTTTTGCTGGCACCAAAGATAAACGAGCCTGGACGGTCCAGCTGATGTCTTTTGATCATGTTTCTCCCGAGCAAATGTCTACACTTCACATCAAAGATGTTTCTTTCGAGAATATTTTTCAATCAGATGTTCCAGTGCGAATTGGAGCGCTCGTAGGCAATCGCTTTGATATCACCATACGCAATATCTCCGAAGACGTTGTCCCAGAACAGGTCATTCCTCTGATTTCTCCTTTTAAAAAATGGGGTGGTTTTCCGAATTTCTATGGAATTCAGAGATTTGGGGTCATACGACCAATCACCCATCTTGTAGGAAAATATATAATTGAAGGAGATTTCGAAAAAGCAGCCATGACCTATATTGGAAATCCTCTGCCAGGGGAAAACGAAACGACCTACGCATTACGAGCAGAGCTTGAAAAAACACGGGATTACAAAAAAGCATTCCAGACTTATCCTGAGACATTGAATTTTGAAAAAGCAATGCTGAATAAACTCATCCAGGATCCCCATGACTTCATCGGTGCATTTAAAGAGCTACCAAAGAATCTCTTGATGATGTTTGTGAATGCATATGAATCAGTGTTATTTAATAAGATTCTCAGTGAAAGGATCCGACGAAACATCCCGATTCATCAGGCGGTCATCGGTGATATCATTTCTCCAATGAGAAAGGATGTTATTGTGAATGAAGCCATCCCGGTCACCGAATCAAACATTGATAAAGTCAATACACAGATATCCAAAAAAAAAGCGGTTGTCACCGGTCTTCTTGTCGGATATGATACGACGTACGCAACTGGTGAAATGGGGGAGATCGAACATGCTATTATTGATTCGCAGAAGATCGACATACGGGATTTCATTATCCCTGAGATCCCGTTCCTTTCATCCTCCGGCACAAGACGACCATTGCTTGCGTTACTCTCCTGCCTTGAATGGACCTTACATATTGATGAATACGCTCAGGATCATCAGGCGCTTACCCTACGTTTTGAGCTCCAAAAAGGATGTTATGCAACCTCCCTTCTACGAGAGATAATGAAGTCAAATGACCCAAGGAATTATTAGGGGAATCTATGAAGGGAAACGATTTTAACGACGTTGTGTTATTACCTGACCACTTTCATTTATCCTGATCCTTATTTGGTGTATACTAATGATCGAATCTCCTCAACAGAAATACAACCCGAAAGAAGTAGAAGAACGTATTCAAAAATTCTGGTACGACAACACCATTTTCAAAAAATCAATAGAACAGCGAAAAGAATGTCCCCCCTACATCTTTTTAGAAGGGCCGCCGACCGCTAATGGACTTCCTCATCCTGGTCATGTCCTTACAAGAGTCATGAAGGATTTGATCCTGCGTTATGAGACGATGAACGGTCATTATATCCTGCGGAAAGCGGGATGGGACACCCATGGGTTGCCTGTTGAAATAGAGGTTGAAAAAAAACTTGGTCTTGAGGATAAACAAGCAATCGAGATCTATGGTGTCGCAAAATTTAACGAGGAATGCAAAAAAAGCGTCTTCCGCTATGAACACGCATGGGTGGAAATGACCCAGCGAATAGCGTTCTGGCTTGACATGGACGACCCCTATATCACGTTGAAGAATGAATATATTGAATCAGTCTGGTGGTCGCTGCAGCAGGCCTGGAAAAAGAAATTATTGTACCGTGGTCATAAGGTGGTTCCCTATTGTCCTCGGTGTGGGACCGTACTCTCCACTCATGAGATCTCTCAGGGGTACAAAGTCGTCGAGGATCCATCGATTTTTGTGAAATTTAAAATAAAAAACGAGGAAGGATATTTTCTTGCATGGACCACAACACCCTGGACGTTAATTTCCAATGTCGCTCTCGCGGTTCATCCTAAGGAGCATTATTTGAAGATACGATCAAACGGTGAAATACTTATTTTAGCTGAACAACGTGTAACAGCTCTCCTCAAAGGCCAGGAGTACGAAGTACTTGATCGTTACACCGGTAAAGAACTGGAACATAAGGAGTACGAGCCACTTTTTACCTATAGTTCTCCTGAGAAGAAAGCATGGTATGTCGTCCTAGCGGATTTCGTCACCATGGAAGACGGTACTGGCATTGTCCATATCGCTCCTGCGTTTGGTGAAGATGATTATAATATCGGTCGCGTCTACGACCTCCCTGTTGTTCAACTGGTGAAGCTTGATGGCACGTTCCCTGATGAAGTCACACTCTGGCGTGGTCAATTTGTCAAAGACGCTGACCCAAACATCATCCAATATCTTGAGGAACGAGGCTTGCTTGCTGGTACAAAGAAACATTCCCATGAGTATCCGTTCTGCTGGCGATGCGATTCTCCCTTGTTATATTATGCAATGGAATCCTGGTTCATCGCGATGTCAAAAGTCCAGGAGTCTCTAGTGAAAAACAACAATCAGATTGCCTGGTATCCACCACATCTACAGCAAGGACGATTCGGTGATTTCATCAGAGACGTCAAAGACTGGGCGCTCTCACGGGATCGATATTGGGGGACTCCCCTACCGATTTGGACCTGTACGAACAAGAAATGCCATCATATCATCTGTGTGGGAAGTGTCCAGGAGCTTCGAGATATCAGCCAGAGTTTCCCTGAGAAATACGATCTGCATAAACCATTTGTCGATGATCTTGTTGTAAAATGCCCGAAATGCCATGGAAGGATGATACGGGAAAAAGAAGTCATTGACTGCTGGTATGATTCTGGTTCAGCATTTTTTGCTCAATGGCATTATCCGTTTGAAAACAAAGAACTCTTCAAAGAAAATTTCCCAATTGATTTTATCAGTGAAGCCCTCGATCAGACCAGGGGATGGTTCTATTCATTACTCGCCATCTCTACGTTTTTGTTTGACAAAAACCCATACAAGACCGTTCTGACCCTCGGGTTGGTCCTTGATAAAGACAATCAGAAAATGAGTAAAAGCAAGAAGAACTATGTCGATCCGACAATTATCTTGGACCATGAAGGAGCGGATGCGTTACGATGGTATCTCATCTCTGCGAACGCACCATGGATGTCCACCCGGTTCTACGAAGAGGCGGTCAAAGATACGCTTGGGAAATTCTTGCTAACGTTTTGGAACTCCTATAATTTCTTTGCCACCTACGCGATTTTAGATGCATTTGATCCAATGAATGGTCGTGTTTCTCTTTCAAAACGTGGACTTCTCGATCAATGGATCGTGAGTCGTTTCAATAATCTCACCAAGGACGTCCAGAATAATATGAAAGGGTTTGAGAGCCATAAGGCTGCTCGGGCGATTGAGGATTTTGTGATCGATGATTTCAGCAACTGGTACCTCAGGCGGTCTCGAAAAAGACTGTGGAACGAAGAAAAAACATCTGATAAACTTTCCGGGTACCACACCATGTATGAAATCTTTATTGGGTTATCTCAACTGCTCGCTCCGTTCATCCCGTTTATCACCGACGAGATCTATCTGAATCTTAAAACCGCCGAGATGCCTGAAAGTGTCCATCTCTGCGAGTATCCTGTTGTTGATACAAGTGCAATAAACAAGGATCTCGAGAGTGGGATGGAGCAGATTCGAGCGTTGGTCGAATCTGGTCGGGCGCTTCGATCGAAAATAAACATCAAGGGAAGACACCCGTTACCAGCCGCATATATCGTATGTTCTAAGGAAATTGAGAAATCAACAAAACCATTACTCGATCTCGTTAAAGAAGAGCTTAACGTAAAAACTGTGGTTTACGCACGTGATACGACTGCGTTTCTCATAAAAACCGTCAAACCAAAATACTCTCATCTAGGTCCCAAATACAAAGAGAAAGCAAAACATATCGCCCAGGCACTTGAATCGCAGGATACGCATGTTCTCTATGAACAGCTCCAGAAGAAAAAAGAAGTCATCCTTGTTGTTGATACGGAGAAGATCCGATTAACCTCTGATGATTTTGAGATAGTAGAACATGAAAAACAGCAGTATGCGAAGGCAACCATTCAAAATGTCACCTTGTTTTTAGATACAACCATAACCCCTGCGCTCGAGGCAGAAGGCTTAGCACGAGAACTCATCCGACGCATCCAATCCATGCGTAAAGAAATCAACCTTGCTGTCGAGGACCGGATCATCACAGAAATCTGTTTAGATGCAACAAAACAAGCGGCGCTGGAGGATTGGAAGGATCATATCAAAGAAGAGACACGATCGAAAACCGTGTCGTTCGTGGTTACACCCACGGGGATTTTACGAAAAAAATGGATGATTGATGAACTCTCAGTTGATATTGGCATAAGAAAATAAAGTATAGTACAAACACATGCCAACAAAGTTTATATACAACGAATTTGATTTTTATATGATTACGGGATGCAGAAAAAAACACAAGGTAATATCGTTAGCGGTAAGAAGAAAACCTTTCGATCGTTCTTTAAAATGCTCTTTGTGATTTGTGTCTTTTCAATGATGAGTGGCCCTGTTTTCTTTGCCTCGCCAATCGTTTTTTCTAAGACACCGATGTATCTCCCCTCTGCCCCCTTGGGGACTTCATTTGGTTATGTCGGGATCGATTATGAGTACGCCATTGTGACATTGAATCCTGATTCTTTCTGGATGTTTGATTGGGGTGATGGGACGAATAGTTCATGGCTCCAACTTGAACAAAATCAAACCAGTATCACCGAGACACATCACTGGGATGCAGTAGGCACCTATCAATTGCATGTGAAATACAAAAGCGATACCGCCCCATACGGCATCTGGTCTGATGCGAAGATAGTTGAGATTGCCACCTATTCGAATGATGATTTTCCCTATACACCTATCGTGTACACCGGGAAAATCCAAGGGTTCAATAACACGCTGTATACATACTCAGCGTTGACGACCGACCCGAATGATTATCCGGTGCGTTATCGGTTTGATTATGGGAATGGCACATTCTCAGATTGGACACCATTTGTTCCCTCTGGTACGAGCTCATACCTTTCTTTTGCATGGGAAACACCAGGTGTTTATGGATTACGGACGCAAGCACAAAACCAATATGGCCTTGAATCAGCATGGTCTGAACCAGTCCAAGTGGTTATCACGGATAAATCAGCGGCGAATAGCGCATCTATCGATCTTCTTGTTCTCAATAACATCACGTATCAGATTATCTATACATCAGAGCATGAGGGAACATTCTATAATCCTGCAAACGGGGCTTCTAATGATATCCAATGGAAAGGTGGTGGCGTGTTCTTGATCGATGATGATAGCGACGGACGATCGGAGTATCTCTACATCCCGTCCATGGGTCAGATACAGCCGTATGTTGAGCCTATCCCGTCACAAGGTAACCTCTTTTTTCAGGTTCCCTGGTTGATTATTTTTATTATTTTAATCATCATTTTTGGGGTTGTCGGTGTCGTACTTGTGTTATTGAAAACCGGTTATCTCTATTTATATGAAGAAGAAGTCGAAGTGGAAAAATAGATGGTTTTTTAACGTAAACCAAATGTATTTTATAGGCCTGTTATTACTCAGTGATGATGATTTGTCTTGGCATTGAAGGCACTGCTCATTCCATCGGTGTTGGTATTATTAAAGACGTGAAAGGAAAATGTCGGATCCTATCTAATCTTATAAAGACCTATCAACCAGAGAAAGGTGGGATTCACCCCCGAGAAGCAGCGAACCATCATGCCTCGTATATCGCCGGCCTAATCTCCGAGTCTGTTCACATGGCGGGGGTTGATTTTTCTGATATCGATTTGATATCATTTTCTCAGGGTCCTGGTCTTGGTCCATGCCTTCGCACCGCAGCCACTGCAGCCCGCGCGTTATCACTCACCCTTGAAAAACCACTGATGGGCGTGAATCATTGTGTTGCGCATCTGGAGATCGGTCGTGGCACAGTGACAAGGTGTCAGGATCCCGTGTTGTTGTATGTGTCTGGGGCGAACACGCAGGTGATTGCGTTTGCAGAAGGAAAATACCGTGTGTTTGGGGAGACGCTTGATGTTGGTATCGGGAATTGCCTTGATAAATTCGGCAGAGGGCTGGATCTTGGGTTCCCTTGTGGACCGAAGATCGAGGAGTTAGCGAAAAAAGGGACACAGTATCTTGGACTCCCGTACTCTATTAAAGGAATGGATCTGGCGTTTTCTGGTCTTCTCACCGCTGCAGAAAACTTTGTACGACAAGGAAAACGACTCGAGGATGTCTGTTATTCTCTGCAGGAGACGACTTTTGCGATGCTGACGGAGGTCACTGAGCGGGCGATGGCACATACCGAGAAACAAGAGGTGCTTCTTGGGGGTGGAGTCGCATCCAACAAACGACTTCGTGATATGGTGCAGACCATGGCAAAAGATCGTGGTGCACACTTTTTTGTTCCATCAAGAGACGTCTGTGTCGATAATGGTGCCATGATCGCATGGCTTGGGTTCCTCATGTATGAGAGCGGTCTTCGGATGAGTCTTGATGAGAGCCTCATTAATCAACGGTTCCGGACCGATATGGTGGAGGTCACGTGGCGTGACTAGCAAAATCTTGTATCGAGGAGCTGAAGCAGAAATCCGTTTGTCACAATATATGGGAAAAACGGTTGTTCAGAAGCAGCGTGTCAAAAAAGCGTATCGGATCGAGGAAATCGATCGTCACCTTATTGCGTACAGGACAAAAGAAGAAGCAAAATTAATCGCAGAATCCCGGAGTTATGGCGTGTCTGTTCCCCTGCTGTATGATGTTGATCTGGCGAACGGAGTCATTACGATGGAATACCTTGCTGGCAGTCGCATCAAAGATATCCTTAATGGACTGGAAGAATCAGAACGCAAGCGGATCTGCTTCAAAATCGGGGAAAGCATCGCACGGCTTCATAACCATGACATCATTCATGGGGATATCACCACATCGAATATGATTTTTCTTCATGATCGGATTCATTTGATTGATTTCGGGTTAGGATGCAAAAACAGTGAACTGGAGGCCAAAGGAGTTGATTTACACGTCCTTATGGAGGCTTTTGAGTCCACTCATTCGAAATATTCTCATTGTTTTCAGGATGTCCTTACAGGATATACAAAGCAATTCAAAGGAGATGCATCCGCTGTGGTCAAAAAAATTGAGGAGATCGTACGACGAGGAAGATATCGATGAAAGAAATATTTTTTATCACAAGTAATAAAGGAAAAGTTCAGGAGGCGACAGAAAAACTGCGATCGCTAGGTTTTTTAGTGGTGCAAAAGGACCTCGGGTATCCTGAGGTCCAAGCGGATTCTCTTGAGGAGGTCGCCATCTGGGGTGTATCCCATGTCCAAAAAAGATTTGACAGTCCCTTCATCCTTGAGGATGCAGGGTTATTTATTGATGCACTTCAGGGGTTTCCTGGAGTGTATTCAAAATATGTTTTCTTCACTATTGGTTTAAAGGGGATCCTTCAATTACTTGAGGGAGTGGAAAAGAGGGAGGCCGTGTTTCGATCGGTGTATGCGTATTGCGAACCAAAAAAGAAACCTTTGATCATGATTGGTGAATGTAAAGGAATCATTTCCACGAGAAAACAAGGGACTCGTGGGTTTGGGTACGATCCGATATTTATCCCTGATGGTGCACAAAAAACCTTTGGGGATATGACAGTTGGAGAAAAAAATCGATTTTCTCATCGAGGTAAAGCACTCGAAAAACTTGTTGCTGTATTGAGAGATTCACACTAGTTTTAATTTACTCCTTAAAAAGAGTGAAGTGTTCCTTCTGATGATCGATTTTCCGATACTATTATATAAAGATTTCAGGTTTTGGGGCTGAAAAGACAAAAATATTGAATATCTCAGAGAACATAGCTCTTTAGATCAAATGGCCCGAATAGTGTAGCCTGGTAACATATGGGACTGTGGATCCTCTGTGCCGGGTTCAAATCCCGGTTCGGGCCTGCCATTTTTTATCATAGTAATATTTGCCCGAAAAAAAATTTCTTTTAGAATTAATTAAATATTAAGTCCCTACTGGGGACATGAATGCCTTGCAGCGAATAACTCAGTCGGCTATCATATCATTTTTTCTCCTGTTGACGACTCCCGAAAAACCTCAACTTTTTTTAAGTCCGTAAGTGAAACTTCTTAGGATTCTCAAAAGTCACAACATACACATCTATTGATCCCGATTCTCTAAGGATGTGATCCATGATATCATCTTTGAATAATCGTTTAAACCAAGGATGCCATGTTTTCCCCACAACAATTTTTCCGATTCTATTCTCCCGCGCATAATCAAGGATTGTATGCGGTACAATTTCTCCTTTGAGTCTCACAGCCTTTGCTCCAAGTGACCTAGCAAGGTCCATGTTGTCATTTAAACGTTGTGATTCCTCAATCGTTCGTGTCCTTTCATTATCCTTCGAAGACTCGACAGAGACCGCATCCCAATCAGTATTAAGCTCTCCTGCTAATCGCGCACCTTTCCGAATTAACAAGCATGCATTTTTAGAATTCGAACTAATGGCAACTAATATACGCTCCTTTGGAACCTCACCACGAGATTTCTCAGACAGCGTAGCTTCCCTTTTTGCGGCTTTTGCACCAACGCTCTTCGCTACTTCACGCAAAGCGAATTCGCGAAGCGAAGTGAGCTTTCGTGATTGAAAAAAATTATGAAGCGCTGTTGCAATCCTATCTCTTGGGTAAATCTTGCCTTCTTCAAGTCTGTCCAAAAGCTCATTGACAGGTAAATCCACATCAACGATTTCGTCGGCAAGCGTATCAAGGAATCTATCAGGAACGGTCTCAGTCACTCTTACTTTCGTTGTCCGCGCAACGTCGTCATTAAGACTGTCAATGTGCTGGACGTTCATGGTAGTCATCACATTGATACCCATCGCCAGACATTCTTCAACATCCTGCCATCGTTTCGCATTATGACCACCGGGCGCATTCGTATGCGCTAGTTCATCGATCAGAACTAACTCAGGGAGACGCACAAGAACTGCATCCATATCCATATCCATGAGCTCATGTCCTTTGTAGTTTATTTTTCGAGGTGGGATTTGTTCGAGTCCTTCGAGGAGTTTTTCCGTTTCTTTTCGACCATGGGTGTCAACGATACCTATGACAACATCGACACCTTTCAGTTTTAGTTGCTGTGCCTCCTGGAGCATCCGATAGGTTTTACCGACGCCTGGCGCAAAACCGAGGAATATTTTAAGATTTCCGCGTCCTTCCCGCCGAATAAGGTCGAGAAATGACTCAGGACGAGGACGTGTATCTTTTTTTATTTCATGCATAAAGGACCGCTTAATACATTTTGAAATACATAGTTGTTCAACACTATATTAATCATATGTTTGAATCACTACTCCATCATGCTAACCCGACTGTAGTGATGAGGATATCAATTAATTTAATCCCGATAAATGGGACGATCATCCCACCAACCCCGTAGATTAATGCGTTTCGTCGAAGGATACTCGATGCTCCTGCAGGACGGTATGCCACCCCTTTCAATGCAAGAGGGATAAGAAGGATGATGATAATAGCATTAAAAATAACTGCACTAAGCACCGCACTTTCAGGGCTGTGAAGACGCATAATATTCATGGCATGAAAAATTGGTAATGCAGGGAACATCGCCGGGATAATAGCAAAATATTTCGATACATCATTCGCGATACTAAACGTCGTCAAAGCGCCTCTTGTGACAAGAAGTTGTTTCCCGGTTTCAATAACGTCAATGAGCTTGGTTGGTGAGGAATCAAGGTCCACCATGTTACCAGCCTCCCTCGCTGCATCAGTTCCGCTATTCATGGCTAAACCCACATCCGCTTGAGCAAGGGCGGGGGCATCGTTGGTTCCATCACCAATCATTGCGACCAACTGGCCCTTCGCCTGCTCCTTCCGTATGTACCCGAGTTTATCTTCTGGTTTTGCTTCAGCGATGTACTCATCCACCCCTGCTTCATCGGCAATGGTTTTTGCGGTAATTGGATTATCACCAGTAATCATCACTGTCCGTATTCCCACTCGTTTCAGAATACTTAACCGATCTGCGATCCCCGGTTTTACAATATCCTTGAGATGAATGATTCCAATGACATGTTCATTATCTGAGATCATGAGGGGAGTACCGCCTTTTTGAGCTATGCGTATAACCGCCTCATCAACCTCTTTTGGTACAGACCCTCCTAAGCTCTGAATGTATTTCGTCACCGCCTCAGGTGCCCCTTTGCGAATCTTCCTATCAGGAAGGTCAATCCCACTCATCCGTGTATCCGCGCTGAAATCAATAGGTTCCCCGCAAGATGCCACCTTCTGCGGAGCTCCTTGAGCAAAAGCTAATTCAACGATACTTCGACCTTCAGGAGTACAATCTGACAGTGAACTCAATACGCACATATCCCGAATTTCAACGGTACTGACTCCTGGTGCAGGGATGAACTCAACTGCTTGCCGATTCCCTAGGGTAATCGTTCCTGTTTTATCAAGAAGGATCACGTCGATGTCCCCAGCAGCTTCAACCGCGCGACCACTTTTTGCAACAACATTTCTGGCAAGTAAACGATCCATCCCCGCAATACCGATGGCACTCAGAAGCGCCCCGATCGTTGTTGGAATAAGACAGACCAGAAGCGAGATAAGGACAACGGTACTAACTTCTGTTTCTGTGTACGATGCAAACGCGACAAGAGTAACGACCACAACCATGTACAGAAGTGTTAGTCCTAAGATTAGGATAGTCAATGCGACTTCATTAGGAGTTTTTTGCCGCTCAGCACTCTCAACTAAATCGACCATTCGATCCATGAATGATTCGCCAGGATCGACAGATACTTTGACGCGGATGCTATCACTCAGAACGCGTGTACCACCAGTCACCCCACTTTTATCACCACCACTCTCTCGTATCACAGGAGCGCTTTCCCCGGTTATAGCGCTTTCATCGATGCTTGCGACGCCTTCGTCTACTGTACCGTCAGCCGGGATGATATCACCCGCAGTGACGAGGACGATATCTCCTTTGCGAAGATCTATTGCTTTTACTATTTTGATTTCCCCGTTTTTATCAATGAGTTTTGCCTGTGTATCTACTTTCGTTTGTCGGAGGCTTTCCGCTTGTGCCTTCCCTCGCCCCTCAGCCATCGCTTCTGCAACATTCGCAAATATAACAGTAAACCACAACCAAATAGCTATCTGAGGGGGAAATAACAAAACATGACCGGTAAAGAGATTAAATAGAGAAACTAAAGAAACAAGGATTGCACCGACTTCAACGACGAACATGACAGGATTGCGTAATTGAATTCGAGGATTCAGCCGTATAATTGATTGTTTTAAGGAGAACGAGATTATTTTTTTATCAAGAAGTGGCCTTGTACGGGCTGCTCTGCGAATTTCTTTTTGCTCTTGGGTGAGCGCACTTCCATTTTTAACCTCGTTTTGTATCATATCAATAAACCTCCAAATAAAAAGAGATGTCCTCCAGACAATAAAAGATGTTCAAGAATCGGACCAAGGACCAAAATAGGGAGGAAGGAGAGACCAGCAATAATGATAATAACCCCGATGAGGAACGCCCCAAAGGTGGCGTTATCTGTCGGTAAGGTTCCTGCTGTTGGTGGATAAATATATTTCTCCGCGAAACTACCCGCGATGGCAAGCATGGGAACGATGATGAAAAACCTCCCGATGAACATCGCAAGAGTCATCGTGATGATGTACCAAAGTGATGCAGCATTAAGACCTGCGAACGCACTTCCGTTATTTCCGACACCACTCCCAAATGCGTAGAGGATTTGGCTGAGCCCATGAGGTCCTGGGTTGGTGATCGATGACAATCCATCAGGAGTTACGACAGACAAAGCAGCAAAAACGAGAATGGTTGTCTCTATGGAAATAAGAATGAGTACCGTCATCTTCATATCGAACGATTCGATTTTCTTCCCTAGATAGTTTGGAATACGTCCGACCATAAGGCCAGCGATAAATATGGTAATGAGCACATACATGAACAGACAGAAGAAACCAGCTCCGACCCCGCCAGGAACCACTTCACCTAAGAGGATTAAGACCATAGGAATCATCCCTCCAAGCGGCGTATAGGAATCATGCATACTGTTGACAGCCCCGCATGCAGTTGACGTCGTAGCGATCGCAAAAATGGTAGATCCATAGGTACCAAAACGAACCTCTTTTCCCTCCATGTTTCCGCCTGATTGAAGACCGCTAGGTGATTGGTTCACCCCTAAGGTATTTAGCGAACGATTCCCCATTTGTTCCTCAAACGTGGTCACTGCTATCGCAGAAATAAGAAAAATAAGGACGACAATAAAAAGCACCACACCTTGTTTCAACTGGCGTGCCATACGTCCGAACAGAACTAAAATAGAGAGGGGCAGCAAGAGCAGCAGGAATATCTGGACCGCATTTGACAAGGGAGTCGGATTTTCAAAGGGATGGGCACTATTCGCATTAAAAAAACCGCCTCCATTTGTACCGAATTCTTTGATTGCTTCCTGGCTTGCAACGGGACCAACTGGAATGATTTGTCGGGCACCTTCTAGAGTAGTCACATGAATAGGGCCATTGAATGTCTGGGGAACACCTTGACTGACAAAGAAGAGAGCAGCAATAATGGAGATGGGTATAAGAACGTACAGGACTATTTTCGTCATGTCAACCCAGAAATTACCAAGGCCTTTGCCTTTTTTTCTTTTCGTTATAGCACGAATAAGCGCTAACGCGACAACAATGCCAACCGCCGCACTCATAAAATTCTGGAAAGTCAACGCAAGCATCTGGCTTAGGTAACTCATTGTCTGTTCGCCAGCATACACTTGCCAGTTCGTATTCGTGCCAAAGCTCATTGCAGTGTTAAAGGCAACATCAGGTTGCACATTGGCAAGTCCTTGAGGGTTGAGAGGAAGTCCCCCTTGCAACCGTAAAATCGCATACGTGAATACAAAAGAAATGAAGCTGAACATAAGCACACAAAAGGCGTACGTCTTCCAGTTCATATCCTCTTTGGGATCGATGTATAAAATACGATAGAACCAGGATTCTACGCGTTCAAATCTTTTTGTTAATTTGGTTGGTCGTCCCGTAACGATATTATAAAGATACGTCCCGAGAAAATATGATGCAATGATGAGAATAACAAAAATGACGACTGCTTGGATGATGCCGAAGAATTGAGGGTTCCCGTGATCAAAGGAATAAACATTGGCACTTGGGGCAGTCTTACCGGTATCTAAGGCGATATTCAGTTTGAGAACATTGATCCGTGGTTCACCAAACACCCCCAAATCTCGATCTTCAATGTACTGTGCGACGACATCCCTGAGAGTTTCCTCAGATATGTTCCGCGCTTTCGCAACTCGTGGGATTTGATCCAATGCATTTGCAAGGGTGATATGGGGATCCAAACCGCTGCCACTGGTCGTAACCGCATCAATAGGAACCGTACCATCTTTGTTTGTCTCTCCACCCAAACGACTCTCGTTGATCTCTGTTTCAATTCTTTGACGTAAAAGCGGATTTGACGGACCAAGATTACTACCGCCCGAAAACATCGCATCGTACCCAGCACCAGCTGCACTGGGACGGCCATGGAAATACTTGTCTTGCGTGAAATTTTGACCGATAAGCTCGCTCCCAACGATGGTCTCATTATGAACAATGGTGCTGCCGTTCGCTTGATAAGGGAACATCACCTGGGCGACTCCGGTTGTAAATGCTGGGTAGAACAAACCAGTAATAACAGCAAAAATAACGGTGGAAAGGATAGCTGGTCCAATATATTTTTTCAGAACATTTCGCATATGATTACCTCAGAATTTTTCTGGTTGAAGAAGAGCATAGAGAAGATAGAGAAAGAGAACAATACAAACAACAATCAAGATAATTACGTCTATTGCCATCTGAAAATCCTCCTTATAACCTCTCACATGCTTGAGCATATGCCCATGCTGCCAGGAATAATCCGACGAAAATCAGAAGAACGACCCAATCATCCATACCAAGCACCTCAGGATATTCGGGGCTCAGCTATCTCTCACGTCCTATATACGTTTTTCTACATTGTAGGAAATAGGAAGTAACAGGAGTAACCAAATGGAATAACACCTGCGAAAGCCTTTGATAATAAATAAGTATGTCTTGTTTGATATTGCCCTTTGGTCGAATATCTTTCAACAGTAGAAGGTTAGATTCAGAAAACCATTATTGCTGAAGGAATAGACATCTGAATGAGGTAGTATGATCGAAAAGTCTGATTCTAAACATCCAACCAAAGAACATCTACTCGTCTGCATCAGCACAAACGCTGCTCTTTCAAACCGACTGATTGAGAAAGGACGCGTCATGGCCGACAAACTTCAAGCTGACTGGACCGTTATCCACATTCAACGACCAGCATATCATCGCTATACAAGCACAAGAAAAGACCAGATGAACCAAATGCTGAACCTCGCTGAGTCCTATGGTGCAAAAACAGAGTCGATATTTGGCAGTTCCATTGCTGAAGAAATCGCGAACTATGCAAAGAAGCATAATATCACAACGATCATCATCGGCCGACAGGAAAAATCAAGGATACATGACGTTTTATTTGCTCCGTTTTCGGTCAGTGAGGACGTTCTTCGTTACAGTAATACCATCGACGTCCATGTCATCAGGGAGACCGAACCGACATCACAAGAACAGAAACATGAACGGAGAACGTTTACCATATATAGTTACCTCTATGCCACCGTAATAGTGGCCTTCGTCAGTCTCGTCAGTTATTTACTCACAGACTTTCTTGAACCGACGAATATCATCATGTTCTACCTCCTCGCTGTCGTGACCGCTGCAGTCCTTTGGGGGCTTTGGCCTGCGATTTTTACTGCAGGTCTAAGTGTCCTTACCTATGACGTGCTTTTTGTTCCCCCTCGTTTCTCGATCACCGTTGCAGATTCTCTTTCGATTATTACTTTTATTGTTCTTTTTATCGTCGGTGTTATCATAAGTGTCCTCATAACCCGAGCAAGAGACAACGCCACTGCGGCTCGACTTGGGGAACAACATATCTCAACCCTTTATCAATTAAGTGAAGATCTCACTGCGGCTGTGACCATTGACGACATCGCGAAGGCACTGCTCGAAAACATTGAAAAAAACTTTGTGTGGAAAGTCGCAGTGCTGTTTGTAAAGAAAGGTACACTTCACATGATCGCCTCAAGTAAGGAGATAACCCTAGACGAAAAACAGTGGGCAGAGGCAAATATGTGTGTGAAAACAGGAATTGATATTGGACTGAAGACATCACCATTTGTCAATTCAGGCCTGCGATTCCTGCCGATAAATACTGCAACTGATAACCTTGGCGTGCTCGCTATCAAACCACTCAAACCAGATGAAACGGTTACTATTGAACAGGAAAGGATCCTTCATTCGTTTGCCTCACTGGCGGCGTTAGCTACAAGTAGGGTTCAATCTGTTAATCAACAAACCTAAAAAACCCATCGTCCAGTAGATAAACCTTGAGAAGGATAATTTTCATCAGAACATGATGTTTTTTTAAAGTTGCGACTGGGAATACTGCGTGGTCTGAAACGAAGTGAAAGACCCACAGATGAAAAGTCGCAACTATAAAAAGGTAGTTTTTTTATTTTATCCATTTCGAAGCATATACTGCAGGGATAATACAAAACGCTGCAATGACGGAAAACAAATAGAGCGTAATGACAATAATGCTGAACTGATGAAGCACTGGGATGTTGACAGCAAAGGTTGCAAGTAAAGCAACCATGGTTGTCGAAGAAGCGGTCACAATCGCCCATCCACTCGTTTCAATCGTTGTTTTCATTGCATCAATTTTCGAAAAACCTTTTTCTCGTTCTTCTTTGATTCGCTGGGTGATCACAATCCCATAGTCAATTCCGGAGCTGACAACAATAGAAGCGACTGTCACATTAAGGAGAGAAAGCGGGATTCCAAACATAACCAAAGCCCCGGGTTCCCAGGCGATAACAACCAACACAGGGATAAGTGACAAAAAACCAATCCTCGCTGATCCAAAACCAATAATAAGACACGCAAGAATGAGTAACAACTCAGTGGTCAGAGACGATGCCTGTGTCCCCATGATTTGTTTGTTAACTTCGACGGTGACAACATCTTGACCCGCTAGCTGTGACGCACGTCCATTATACGGCAAATTCGTCTGTAGGGTAATCTCATTGATTTGTGTAATAGATTTTTCTAATTGTTCAACACTTATATCTGCCGGGAAGGACACAAGAATAAGGGTTTTCGAATAGTCTGTATCAACCAATCCTTTTTTAGCTACCTTATCAAGAATGATTTGATCAATACCTACGAAATCGCTGATTTTCCCTACAATCATACTGCGATCGAGAATATCATTGATTTTTTTCATTTCATCAGCAATAGAGTACGCTGATCCTCCCGCTGCTCGGATTTGTATCTCCATCGAGTAAATCCCATCAATGACCTCTGGATATGTCAATCCTTGAGGATCAGTTTCAATGAGAATAGCGTTAAAATTTGCCCCTTTCCCAAACTTTTGTGAATATTCAAGGAGTTTTTCTACCTCGGGGATTCCTTTCGGCGCCATCTCAATGAAATTGACATCTGTTTTTACTTGTGGAAGAACAATTAAGGAAAGAATGACAAAAAAACATCCGATAACAAAAAGTCGTTTTCTCTGATTTACCACAAGATAGGCAAATCGTTTCCAATGATGATTGGTTTCATGTTTTCCATAATTTAAGATGAGACAGAGACAAGGAACTAAAATTGTAGCAGTCAGAAAAACCATGACTGTGCCAAGTAAACAGACAAACCCAAAGGAAACCATCGGGGGCATAGATGACGTCATTAGAGACCCAAAACCAATCATGGTTGCCACAGCACACATGAACACTGCTTTGCCGGTTCGTCTCAAGGTACATTCAACACGCTCAATTTTATCCTGAATAGAACATTCTTCAGCGTATCGGTTCGCATAATACACGGAGTAGTCATCACCAAGTCCGATGAGAAGGGCGGCAGCAGCAATGGTAAGAATCGTTAACTGGGGTTGAACTGTTCCAAGAATCCCAAATGTTAAAACAAGTGAATATCCTAGGGGGATTAAACTGATAGCAAAGCTTTTGACGTTTCTATGGAAAAGAAACATGTTGATGAGGACAAAGATAAGCGCTAAGAGAAACACAATGTTCAGAGAATGCATTGTTTGTGCTCGCATGGCTTCCTGCATCGCGATACCACCCGTCACCGTCATATCTGAATATTGAGCGTCTTTCTCGATAGCATCCTTAACATTTTTAATGATTGTACTGTAGCTAGCATTTTCATCAAGTTGAAAGATAATAACTGCATCTTTGTACGTGTTCAGAAACAAGATGCCTTGCATGGATTGAATGCGTGCAAAATAGGTAGTGATTAACGCAGGGTCATCAGGGATCTCATATTTCCCTGTCCCCCCAAGACCTTCAGGGAGCGGTGGTTTTGCGTTTTCCTCTTTGATTAGTTGCGCGATGCTACTGACCGAGAAGATTCCATCTGTTTTTCCTTTATCAAGTTCATAGGTATTGATCTTGGTGGTGACTCGATCCATCTCTCGTAAAATGTTGGGGTCGCGTATATCATCAGCGTTCACATAGACAATAATGGTTGAGCCGATTTGGAACTCTTGATTTATCTTATTCCAGAGTTGGAGGGTAGGATCATTCTGTGGCAGGTATTGAGTCAGGTTGGATTCCATATATAAGTTTTGAATTTGTAGTCCGATGACGATGGTGACAATAGTATAAATAAGAAGGACTGTTTTTGGTCGGGTTACAATAAGTTTTGCGAGAGAATGAGTATTCATGTCTCCTCTATTTGTTCATGAATTATGATTTGAACGTATTTTGTGTCCTTCTCCGATTTTTTTGTAAGATGTGCAATTTTATTGAGTGTTCCCTCTAATTCTATGACATATTTTTGTAGAAGTTTTCTTGGGGGAACTGCGTCATATAAATAGGGGTTTTTCCCGATGATTCCGTTCTTGAGTTTTTGACGGGAAATAATCTTATGCGCATACATTTTTGATAGTAATTCGCGTACGGTACTTGGATAAAGTTTGGTGCCTCGTATGATGTCTTCACTTCGTGCTTTGTGTTTTCGTAAAAGGTAAAGGTAGATGCGTGCTTCCGCTTGGGATTTCAGGATGTCGTTGACTGCTCGTTCGGTTGTTTTATCGAAACGCAGATTGTTTTTCTCCATACACACACCTTTATTTTAATATTATAATAAAAATTGGTTGTTTTCCTAGTTTAAATACTTTTTTATTTTGTCGCCATAAAACCGACAAAACATTTAATCGGATTGTACACGACAATATCCTGTGCAAATCATAAGAAACATATAGGGTATTCAAAATGACACTTCTGTGAATGATGCGAACAGAAAATCAAGAAAAGTAAAACTCTCAATGTTATCTATCAATATCCTTTATGTATCT
>Ga0326726_10001819_pt1 | contig 19853 bp, 14 predicted proteins | sample MHFenrmetagenome_2_FD_207603 | JGI IMG/M metagenome (GOLD analysis project Ga0326726, IMG submission 207603) | Lab enriched peat soil microbial communities from Michigan Hollow, Ithaca, NY, United States - MHF15MN | ecosystem: Environmental > Terrestrial > Soil > Wetlands > Peat | place: USA... | reverse complement strand
ACATTATGCGAGCATCATAGGAAGAAGAGTCGGTAGGCAGATAACTGTCTTAAGTCCGTTGTTGGATGCGCATCTCGGATCAGGAGACAGAGTAAATGCGACACTCAGTCCTGTATCAACAAACGGCAATACTATAACAATAAGAAAGTTTTCTAAAGATCCGTGGACCATTACAAAATTTTTGAAGACAAGAACTATATCTCCAGAAGCTGCGGCCTTGATATGGACAGCAATACAATATGAACTTTCTGCCCTTATAGCCGGCGGAACCGCTTCAGGGAAGACTTCTGCATTGAATGTCTTTGCAAATTTCTTTCCACCAAATCAGAGGATAATAAGCATAGAAGATACCAGGGAGATAGTCTTGCCGAAATTTTTACATTGGGTTCCACTCAACACAACACTCCCGAATGCAGAAGGCAAAGGAGAGATAAATATGGGCGATCTGCTGGTAAATAGCTTAAGGATGAGGCCGGACAGGATACTTGTCGGTGAAGTGAGAAGAAAGAGAGAAACAGAGACATTGTTTGAAGCAATACATACAGGACATTCAGTATATGCAACTTTTCATGCAAATAGTGCGAAAGAGACTGTCGAAAGGCTTACGAATGCACCGCTTGAGGTGCCGCAAGTGATGCTTCCAGCAATATCATTGATAATTGTGCAATTCAGGAATAGGCGAAGCGGTAAGAGAAGAACTTTCCAAATCGCAGAGATACTGCCGTCAGGCGAATCGAACGTGATAATGCAGTATGACATAAAGAAAGATGTGCTTGTTAAGTTGAGCAAGTCAAGATCTTTGTATGACAACATATCATTATTTACAGGGATGACGGATTCTGAGATTACTAAGGAATTGTTTGACAAAGTCAAGGTTCTAAATTATCTCGTCGAAAAAAATATTGATGATGTGGATGGTGTGGGCAGGGTGGTTGCAGAATATTATACAAATAAAGATAATATCATGCATTATGTGAATACCAATAAAGATTTCCCTCTAGCTTCGCAACTTAAGTTAGAGATACCTGTTCAGAGAGAGACTCAACAAGCGGAAATTCCCGAAACTATCGTTAAAGAGCATGATTCGAAAGACAATTCAAAAGACAGCGCTTCCAAGGAAGAAACTCCTAAGGATGCAGAAACTGAACCAAAAGAGAAAGATGTGCAAGAGAATGCCCGGAAGGGCGTAAAAAAAGCGCAATCAAAACAACCTATCTCTAAGAATGTAAAGGATGAAGATATAATCAAGTTGTTGAAACCTATAAAATCAGATAAAAAGCTTATTGACGGAAAGACGAAAGAAAAGGATGCAGAAGCTATAACCTCTCCTAAAAAACCAGGTTTGAAGATGTCAAAATTGTCAAAGTTCAATTTTTTTAAGAAGAGATAATACAAGATAAATCTAATACAGGATATATTTCAATCTTGCCAGATTAAATTGTTCGAAGAGATATTTAAGAAAAAAACCTATACTGAAGAGTGATATTATGATGTATTCGTACCTTGCCAAGATGTTTCCAGGATTGAGATTGAAACTTAGGCAGGCAGGAATATTCCAGGAACCTGAAGGATATGTAAAGTCGATACTCGGGACGTGTCTGCTCCTTTCTTTCGGAGTATTTTTCATATTCTTCTTTTTTACATTATCGGCCTGGTCGGTAATCCTGATACCTTTAAGCATTCCCTTGTTGTTCTTGTATTTTGTGAAGTTTGTGGATGTGAAGATTGAAAAGATAAAGAAAAAAATCGATGAGGAGATAATATTTGCTGGAAGGTTCTTGATAATAGGATTAGAGTCAGGCGTACCTATGCACAAGATATTCGAAGATATGGAAAAAAATTATGAATATATAGGATATTATTTCGGAGAGATATTGAATAAGATGTATCTGGGTACAAGCATGGAAGATGCGATAAGCGATACACTCAATACATCTCCTTCTCCAAATCTTACGAGAATTTTATGGCAAGTTATGAATTCCCTGAAGACAGGCACAGAAGTTGGGTCAGCGCTTAACTCTGTGATTGACCAGATAGTACGCGAACAAGCAATCTCTGTACAAGAGTATGGTAAAAAGTTAAGCCCTCTAGCCATGTTTTACATGACCATTTCAATAATAATCCCATCATTAGGGATAACGATGTTGGTCATACTTTCAGCATTCATAGGTTTGAAAGTAACGATGCCAGTACTAATATTTTTGGCAGTACTTATAGCATTCGTACAGTTCATGTTCCTGTCATTGGTCAGGTCTTCTAGACCATCCATAAGCACATAGTTTGGAAGCCGTCAGGATTGACACGAGGATAGAGTATAAAAATCACATAGAGTAAAAATGATTAAACCATTAAATAAGGAAAGGTTCAACCCAAAGAAGTTCAAAGAGGACATTATATCTGAGCAGAGCAAGGTTTTTGCCTTCAAAGAATCTTCGACCTTCAAGAATTTCAAGAACAAAATCAATACAGCGTTGAACAAGCATTTTGACCAAAAAGCATTCGAGAAATCACAAAAGGAACAGGTCAAGCTATCTTCAGGAAATAGATTCGACAGGGCCTCCAAGAAAAAGAAAAAATTAATAGGCCTATTGGCAGAATTTGCATTAAAACTAGGATTTGACTCGAATGCGAGAGATGTAAATAAGAAACTATTGCGGATAGTTACGATAATATGTGTCGTGCTCTCTATAGTGGTTTCAGAGTTTGTGGTGGTGAATGATAAGTCCATTGATGTATTGATGACGTTTCTGATATTCATTTGGACATTATTCTTCGTCGGGACATATTTGCTTATAGCGTTGTCTGTCTTTGTATACTTAGATTTGAAGATGTATCAGAATGTGCGTCAAATAGAGGAATCCTTACCAGATTTTCTACAATTAGCTTCAGCAAACATAAGTGCAGGGATGACTGTCGATAGGGCATTATGGTATGCTGTCAGGTTAAAATTCGGTGTACTCGCTACAGAGATGGAGGATGTCGCAAAGGCTACCATCGCAGGAGAAGATCTAGAGAAGGCATTAATCAGGATGGGTAAGAAATACGATTCCAGGATACTGAAAGAGACGGTAAATCTCATAGTAGAAGGTATACAGAGCGGTGGAGAGATGGCCCAATTGTTGAGCAAGCTCTCAGCCAACATAAAGGAAACGCAGCTGATGCATAAAGAAATCAGCGCTAGCGTGACTACATATGCAATATTCATAGGCGCAGCCACGATACTTGCGGCTCCGATACTGTTTGCGTTAAGCACTCAATTGCTTTCGATAATACAGAAGATATTCAGCACGATACACATAGATAATACTGCAGGATATTCTGGGCTATTCAGCTTTAATTTTTCTGGCGAAAGCATAAAGATAGCCGATTTTAAGAAGTTTGCATTATTGGTCTTGGTCATATCATCATTCTTCTCGGCATCAATAATAAGTGTGATACGTAAGGGAAGTGTGAGGGAAGGCTTGAAGACCATACCTGTATTCGTGATTATATCAATACTGATATATTTCGCGGCCTCAAAACTGTTCGCGATACTTATGGGCGGGTTGTTCTAGAAGTGCTCCGCAAAGAAATGTTAGCTCCATATCAATTCTTAGGATACTTATCTCTATAATCTAATCAGAATGCGCTATAAAGAAATTAATAATAAAAAATAAAATAAAAATAATAAAACACATTTATTGTGTTATGTGTCTTATCGTTAGGTCTCTCTCGACATGCTGTAAGTATGCATAACTTAATGACACATCAAGTGGCACTTGTACGACGTTGCTGCTTCCAGAGACATCTACAGTACAATAAAGTGTCGTCGTCTCCCTTCCGCTAGAGTCTTTGAATAGTCTGATGTATCCATCGCCTAATCCTTGACATGTTACCGGAACATTTCTTCCAGAGATCTGTACATCCCTGAATACGACTCTTACTTTGCCCCTGTCCAGGTTGCTCTCTACATCATTACAGTTTAGCACATTATCCATGAAGAAGTTGTCTCCGTTTCCGACATGCTCGATTGTCAATGTAAGGCCAAGTCTTCCATTCCCTGCATATGATTCTTTCAATGATGTTACATGTATAGGTGCACCACTGTTCTGTGGATTCTTCTCTCCCTCAACTTCACATATCTGCTTTCCACTGAACGCTTGCTCGACATTGTTCTTTACACATAATTGTGTAGTCGCCCTAGTCGTATATCTGTAACATATGTTTGCCCATACCTTCTGCTGAATGTCTCCTTGGATGGTAGGCATGTATCTTAGGTCGCCAAAATCTATCGTGGCTACGCCACCGTTCAGCACACTGCCGTCGAAATTCATTACAGCACTCCTTAGCTCTGTACCGAATCCTTGTTGCTGATTGAAATATTTCCTGAAGTCAGGTATGTTGGATCCGTACGTGTTGGCGTCTAATCCCCATATCTGTACATATCCATCATTTGCGTTGACATTATTCTCTCCGACATTCTCTGCCTTTACAACGATGCTGAACCCGCTTGTTCCGCCATCTGTTGTTCTGTCAGGAGGACTTCCAGGCAAGAAAGTCGTTCTTAAGCCTTCAGTTCCGCCGATAAATGCGGTTCCAGTAGACGTTTGCTGTTGTGTACCACAACCTATCAATAAGACAGTTGCGGCCAATATAACCAATAAAACAATACCTTTATTCATATTATCACCTTTATTTTTATTTTATTTGATATCTGTATTTTTAAATTTTAAGATTTTGCAGCCATATTTTAAGCTATATCCTCCTTATAATCATATCCTTATATATTGTTTTCGAATATCCGTACCATAATTCGATCTCCAAAGGCGCCTCATATGCGCTTGTCGTCAATGGCCTTCCATCGACGCCTGCCGGGAACACTATGGAGCATGTTATCTGTCCTCTTCCTGCATCGTCAAGCCTTATCATCTGGTCAGGTATGCATGACATGGTGATGTCAAAGTTTGACAAGTATACATATCCTATGTACACCACATTCTTGTCTGTCGTCTTGACGATCTGTCCTGATGCAGGATTGCATTTATACAGGCTCCAGTAATCATATAACTCATCATATGTGCCTCTTTTACCGAGGTTTACGTTTATTATAAAAGTCGTCCTTCCCCTCCCAGGCCTTTGCTCAACGGTAGTTATTGCAACAGGGGCACCTTGCCCTCCGCCTACTGCAACAGTTACTGGCCTGCATGCTTTTTTAACGTTCGAATAAGGCTCAGGGTCTAGGCACACCATTGTCGATGCGTGTGTCGCATAATCAAAACATGAGGTTATCATTATCCTCTGCCTGAACTCTTCCAATGACGGTGGTAATGTGAGTATCGTTGCCGGGAATTCTATGACTTCAGTCCCTCCTCCAGGATTGTTTCGGTTTCTTCCTTCTAGAGCAAATTTCTTCAACCAACCATAATTCCATCCATATGCGGAAAACATCCCTTCAGTTATTGGATTGAGCGCCGCCCCGATATTTGCCTGTACAACACCAGTGCTTATGCCTGTGTATCCTGAATAAGGAGTAGTCGCTGTAGCGAAACGCATTTGATTGAATAAGGCACTCCTGCTAGCAACATTGAATGATGAGAAAGATATTATCCTCCTATCACCCAATTGTGTGAATCCTATATTTACTAGACTATTGCCGATAGGTATGTTTAAACCACTGACCGAAAAAGCATTAGCGCTAGAGAACCATCCAGTGAACATTGTGCTGCTCCATAATCCGCTATTCCCATAAGCACTATTCGGATAATTTGGAGAATAACCGTCTACAGAAATTATGTTAGGGTCGAATCCATGGACGAACAATGCACCGAATGTGTCTGAAGAACCCCTATTGTATAACTGCACAAATATAGGTATGGTGTTAGATTCATAATCACTCGCTTGACTGTCATAATAGAATATTAGAGGAGGACTGTCTTGCAGGAAGCTCATCTCTACGCTGCCATATCCTGTATAATATTTCCTGTTAGCATTGGTACTATTAGTTGTAGAGTCGCATCCAGATATTAAAACCAGCATGACTATGATAGTCAACATTAAGAACGTCTTATTCCTCAACTCACGCACCATTTTATCTGACTCCCGCATTTATAGTATATAAAGATTATGTTTTTATATTGTCTATCATATTGTTTTATGTATCACGATATTTTTTGAATTTTTCATTAATTATTATGATATTAATCTTGTTGTTAATCTAGTCATCCAGTACTGCAGCAATATGCATCGTTGTCGCAAAAATTCTGCTGTGGAACAAATTTGTAGTTTTCCAAAATTTTCTCATCCTCGATATCACATGTGCAGCCGAAACTTCCATCAACTCTCGCAATCACTCCATTATTATAGAATGTACATCGCTCGTCTTCAGATGCCTGACTTAAATCTTGTGCCGCACAATAGGCACATAAGTTTTGACTGGTCGCTTCATTCAAAACCGTCAAATATGCTCCTCCGACAGGATTTCCAGTAGTGTTCAATAAAATTTGTCTTATCTTGTTATCGTTTGCACAATACATCGTGTCCATATTTGCACCACCGCAATATCCGAAGATGCATGCCCCATATGCAGAATATTCACTACATTTTGCATAATCCATCGTTTGGCATCTGAATCCAGAAAAATTGTAACTGGTGCATGTCATAACGTCTCTGGGATGGCTAGCGCAATATTCGCATTTATTGATGCATGTGCCTCCAAATTCTACCTGATATGCATCGCACTGCACAGAACTGCAACAATACCTATCTCCTGGGCAATACCCTTTGATACAACTGCCTTTCTCCAATTTGTCATTACACTGCTGTAGATTGCAGGTGCAGCTGAAATTCTCTCCGAAGGAGAATCCCGCATAAGGTTTATTGTCCTGACACATCGCATTGCTAGAATGATTGCTGCAATACTCGCATTTAGTTATACATCTGTCATCATATTCTACCTCATAAGTGTTGCATAATCCTTGGGTCGGTTCTTCTTCTCTAGTATCGTCACGTTTAATCTCCACCTTTTGCTCTTCGATGAGTACATATGTATATGACAAGGATATAGTAAGAGGAGTGATATAATTCTTTTTATCGCGAGCATATCTATTTATGTTTGCGGGAAGATAACATCTTATGAAAGATTCTGAGTCTACAAGCCTCAATACGCCACTATTATCCGGACCGCATTCAAGCCTCAGCCCAGGCAATTCTGCTCTTACATTGACAAATCCGGAAGTAGTTCTATCATTGATATTTGTCGCACCGCCCTCACATTTTTGAGAGCTAGTAACATATCCTTTTCCGCGATTCTCTACATATATCTTAAATTGTGGTCTCACATAATCTGTCTGGAGCATGATTTCTGGGACTATCTTAGTTATGACGATAGGTGCGCCCTGCCCTGCTGCCCCGTTATAGTCCTCACTCGCGCATGCTGCGGCACTTTCATCCCTGTTGGCGATTTTAGTGTCTATGCATGTCATCGTTGTAAGATTAGTCATATACGGATAGCATAAGTTATAGTTTATGTAAGTCGTGGCACCTTCCCTGAGATGAGTAAGAGGTTTAGACTGGAAGTATGTCTCGACAGGTGCCTCTTCCCCGACAGGATATTCTATGCTTTTACCATGTATCCCTCTCATCTCTGTCTCATTGGCATTGCCGCGTACCATGCTGACCCTATAATCATCATAGCTTATCTTAAGGATTGCAGGATTGTCTGAGGGTATGGTATAACTTCCTATGTTCTTGACAAATAATGCTGTGCCGAATTCTTCACCCTCATATATGCTTCCCGGATTGGATTTAGCAAATTCTATGACGAGACCTTCTGTTCCTACATTAAACTTTTGCGGAGTAGTTGTAGAAGTACATCCAACCAAGAAAAGCATTGTAAATATTATTGTGATTAGGATTTTATTCATGTGCAATTGTTCTCTTTATCATATTACTATTATATTGCCATTACTATTCGGTGCTTTCCACAATTATCTGCGTAGACTGTTCTATCATGTATTCATATTTTGCCCTTGCAGCAAATGTCTTTACACTTTTCATGTCTATACCTAACAGCTTTGGTGCATCGACAAATTTCATCCTGCATGTTATGGCATCAAAAACATCCTGTGCATTCGAAGTATTCATCTCGAAGACATATTCGTTCCTTCCATTCACCTGGTTACGTGTCATGCTTATATAATTTCTGCTGCAATATACCAATTCCACCTCAGGAGGCACGCTTAGCATATATCTTATCCCTCTAGTGACCTTCCCTTGAGACCATTTATTCTTTAAGCTGACACCGAACGGATAGTTCACTATTCCTCCATCCATCCTCGTCGCATCTATGCGCAATGGCTGGGACAATGCCGGCAACCCCAACTCTACAGGTCCTCCAGTATATGTGGCTATTGTCTGTGGATCGATATTCAATCGAGCATATTGATCGCTCTTTATATCATCGCTTACGAATGTGTACTGAATATCTGAACTGCTCTCGAACTCGAATATCGCCTGAACTCTCGCTTCATAATTGCCAGCAGGCAATTGTCCAAGCTCGCAATCTATGGTGTTTTGATAATTGTCTGTGACATTCGCCAGTATAGAAGGTACGACTGTGCCTTGGCGAACATTTTCGATATAGCAAAGTGTCTTTATATTGATTTTTTCTTTGATATTCTCTGCAGATATCTTAGCTTCAACATATATATTCGACCAAGTATTATATCGTGATTCCAACGACTTCACATCCTCAACATATATTCCAACCCTGCTCTCTTCCTCTCCTTCGTAAGCTTGTCCTGTCGCTTTTGCGACTGCACGCTCAAAAGCGGTATCGATACTATCTGCGACTTTCCCAAAAGTCCTGTCCGCAGTTGTTACAAAAAATCTTACTCCGGAGAATGGGTCTGTTATCATCGCTTTTGATGTCTCCCCAACTCCGAAACTCGTCATAAGATTAAACAACATGAATATGAGGAAACCAAATATGTATACTTTGGTGAGTTTTGAAAAGATTGACTCACTCGGGAATTGTAATCCGATATATAGCGGGAGTATAGGAAACATAACTATCACCATTGTTAGCCAAAGTATAATATTACTGTCCTTAATTAACATCAGTGCGATTGGCAGACAATATGCTACTAATATTATTATAAACAAAGCAATCTCGTTAGAATCTTTCACACGCATATGAAACAGAAAAATAAACGCATATAGAAACATTCCGACATATACGAATATCATAAATCCCGGTCTGTTGAAGTCTGTTGCCCAATCAAGAAAATGAGTAAATATCGCTATTATGAGAAGAAATGAGAGAGCGTTCCCAGGGTTGCCTTCAAATACCGATTCTCCGGCGTTTCCTATTGCATTTCCTGCCTTCTTACTGGTTGCTATTGCTGCTGCTCCTGCGGCGATTGCTGCTCCCTTAACTACTTTTTTCATACCTTGATTGAGCTTATTAGGTTCACTACTATTTCCTGCGGTAGTTTTTGCTTTTTCCTCTTCTAATGCCTTGACTTTTGCAGCATCATATCGTGTAGAGACAAATGATACAGGAGCAGATGCGAATTTTTTTACCGTTTCTGTCGTCTCTTTAGTCAATTTTACCGTAGAATCAATTTGATCTGATATTTTATCTAACGCTATATCTTTCTTAGCTCCCACTTTTGCGGCTAATCTTATCAGTCCCATTTTGAAATTAAAAGAATTACCCCTTTTTGTGATTTTTTAATCAGTTATGCAAGTCTATCCAACATTCCTCAGTTCTACACGGATCTCTGCAATCTCTACATCCTCATTTGCAGGCCTTATCTCTATGCTGTTCGTGCCTTCTCTTGCATAATCGTCTATTACCTTGGTATATTCTACGCCTGTCGTATCTATCCTGAACGTATTCCCATTGATGTTGAGGTCTACACGCTTGCGCTCTGTATCATCCACAAACCGCACTATTATTTTCAGTTCATAATCGTCTAAAAGCACATAGTCATCATCCCATGTTATCGTGTTTAAGCTATCGCACGAATCAGGTCTTGCTCCATCCTCATTTTCATATCCTGATGGGCATAGGTCACATTCTCCAGGGCTTACGCTTGGCTTACATTTATCGCTTATGCCCGTGATAGGCGTCTCTAAACACCAATAATTGTCCTGGTTCTGAACGAAACAGCAATCTTTATCATAGTATCTGCTTGGCTGCGGACAATTCGAATAGCATTCATCATCATTATTGTCTCCACACATCTCTTCACATCTTTCTGGAGCATCATCATATCTGTCGTAGTATCCTGTCTTGCATAGGGTACAGTCATCAGCAGAGACATAGAATCTGCATCTATCATTATAGTTCAGGGTAGGTAATGCACACCAATATCCGTTCTTGTCAAAGCAGCAATCAGCATCCTGTGTCTCATCACATCCTGATGGGCATTGGCTATCATAGTCACCACACCTTGCCTTCTCTGCCTTCACAGCAAAATATTCCTCTTTCATATCAAAATAATATGTCTTATATGTCGGTTTATCCATTGTGGTCTTGATATACATATTGTCTAGCGTATATGACCCTTTTGTGCTATAGAACCTCAACTCGTTGCTACCAGATATTATTTCGCTAGTATCAAGCACTGCAAAGGTCCTTGTGCCGCAGTCAGCGACTCCATTATATATGGCCTTTCCATTCAGTTCAATCCTTAAACTCCCGACATCTTTAAGGTTGCAGCTTGGATAAAAGAATAGCCTGACACTTTCAAGATTCTCTTTCTCTGCCTTGCCGATCACGAAATGTTGTACTGCCAACGCATTGCTATAGTCAGTAACATCGCCTGTGACCTGGAAGTTCTCTATGGTATATTTGTTGACCTTCCAGAATGCCAAGCCTACAGGAGGCACTGTAAAAGTTATCGTGTTGGAGTCCGTTAGGTCTTCATGATTCAATGCAATAGGTTTGGGATTTACAGATAGGACTTCACCGCTATATATCTCTCTCCCATTCAGTGATATGCTTATTGGGCCGCGATGATCACGTACGCTGAATGAGAGCATAACATTTTTTGTAGCGTCTCTTTCTATGTTCAGTTCTGTCTCATACTGTGATTTTTCTGTATCAAATAATGCACTTTTCAGAATGATGCTTGGGACATTTTTCAGCACTTGACCTCCGGTAGGAGAATATATCCTGATTGCCGGCAAGTCATAAGTCTTCTCATTCGTGTTTATGTATGTCACTTTTCCGACATTCTGCTCCAATAATACGGTTCTTCCTGAATTGCTGCCTGTGCTATCGTTCAATATGGCATTCTTATCTCCTAATAGTTCTGTCCTTATGTCAGGAGGCAGGAATAATATATATAATATTATCATCACTGTAAGAATCGCTATAAATGCTGCAGCGTTGCTAGCAAACTGTGCTCTTTTATGAGTCATAATATTCACCTTGGAATGTACACCATCAAGTGTAGATAGTTATGCTTAAATGTTATAACTAAACTTGACCCACATGTTTATAAATCTTACTATTGTTATTGACAAAATATAGACATGTTATAGACAAGTTATAGACAATAGGCATAAATCCCTTAAGAAGGATTAAATTTAAAACTGAAGCGTTCCTATCATCATCATGAAAATAATTCATAAAGATTTGAAGCACGGAATCATAAAGGTTAAGGCAGAATCACCTCAAGATTTGTGGTATCTGTCGAATATTGTAGAGCCAGGTGATTGTGTCAGTGGAATGACTGAAAGAAAGATAAAGATAGGAGGTTCCGACGATAAATCAAAGATAACTAAGCGTATAGTATTCTTGAAGATATTGGTAGAAAAGGTGCTTTATGATACATCTTTGAGGATGTCAGGAAAGATACTTGAAGCACCTGATGATATCCCTATGGGAGATTATCATACGTTTGATGTGAATGCCGGGACTATTGTGACTCTGGAAAAAGAGCATTGGACCAAATATTCATTAAAAAAATTAGATGAGGCGATGAGCAGCATAATGACAAATGTATTGATAGTCGCGTTTGACAGAGAGGAAGCCATATTCGCTATATTGAAGAATCAAGGTTATGAAATGCTCTTGACGATGAAGGGTGATGTGTCAAAAAAGGATTTTGAGGAAAAGAAGACAAATTTCTATCAGGAGATATATCTACAGATACTGAATTATGACCAAAAATACCTGTTTGACAACATAGTCTTGGCAAGCCCTGCTTTTTGGAAAGAATACTTGCTGAAAGAAGTAAGGGATGAGCGTCTGAAAAAGAAGTTCGTCCTATCGACTTGCTCAAGTGTCGATGATGGGACACTCAACGAGATATTGAAGAGGCCGGAGTTAAAGACTGTTTTGGATAAGGATAGGGCAACAAGGGAACTTAAGCTTGTCGAGGAGTTGTTAGGGCAGATAAGCAAGGACAATGCCGTATATGGATTGAGGGATGTGAATGAAAAGATAAATTCAGGAAACGTCTCAACACTACTTATCTCGGAGAATCTTATACTCAGGATGCGCTCAGAAAAGAAGTATTCATTGTTGGAAGAATCGATGGATAATGCCGAGGCACTTAATGCAGAGATAAGGATGATAAGCAGCGAGGAAGCGATGAAGAAACTAGATGGACTTACAGGCATAGCTGCATTGTTGAGATGGAAAGAGAACTATTCTTAAAATGTTACCGCACGAAAAAGAGTTGGTAGAGGATATCAAGGACAAGAAGGAATTACGTACGCTAGATGATGAATTTGTACAGAACAAGCTCGATATATTTTTCAAAGATAAGCATCATGAGCAGGCAAAAGAAAAATGTCTCAAAAAATTGGAATCATCCAAGACATATAAGCAGTTCACGAAGAGTAAGGAATATAGGTTCTTGATCAAGGAGTTGCGCGCAGAATTACGGAAAGTGTATGGAGTATTCATTCTGGAAGGATATGAGCGGAGAAAAAAATTATTGGAAGAACTGAAGGAAACAGGGGATGCTGAAGACCGGATGGAGATACATAAAAAATTGCTCATGCTCCATAAGTCGACGAAAGAGCGCATGGACCATTATGAACAGCTGTATCAGACAATATTCGATACTGTTGAAAAGTTTGAGCAGTCAGGGAGCCTTCTTGATGCATCCGTCAAAGGATATGTCATTATGGACTTGGCCTGTGGGATGAATCCGCTGAGCAGCATTTTTTTCAGGGATAAGATACGAAGATATTATGCGTCAGATATATCTACGGAAGACTGCGAGTTCTTGAAAGAATATTTCGATACCACTGATATCGATACGATAATATTCCCTGCGGACCTGACGGAAAGCAAAATATTCTATAAACTAGAAAAAATCAAAGTTGACGTATGCTTCATATTTAAGACGCTTGATGGATTAGAGCGTATAAGGAGAAACATCAGTGAGGATCTGCTCAAGAGCATATCAACAAAATATTTTGCGATAACATTCCCTACATTATCAATAGGCGGGCACCGGGAAATAAAGGAGCACCGGAGGCTGTGGCTTGAAAAACTCCTGGACAGATTAGGATGGAACTACGAGAAATTCACATTAGGGAGTGAACTATTGTATGTGATACGAAAAGAATAAAAGATAAGAAAAAATTATTTAATAAAAACTTAATTCAATTTCACGACACTTTTTGCCGGCTTCAATTCTTTCCATGCCAAGTCGAATAGGTCTTCTAATGCACTTGCAAAGAATGGTGTGTTTACCCAGATGCCCACATCGTATGTCGGATGAACATCTTTGTCATCTACTACCATGAATAGTATCTCTTTCCTATCGACTAAGACGAACCTGGATCTGCTATCTGTATGCCTTAATTCGGCAACATTCCCTAAATCCTTAATTGCAGGGATGGCTTCTTTCGTCAAAGGTGCAGCAATCCTTATCTTTACACCGCGCTTTTTGATCTGTTCGAATACGGGTTTGAGACCTTCAATCTTCCTTAACAATCCTTCAGTAGTGGTCATTATCGTTACAGATTCCTCAGCATTCTTTATCACCAATTCCATGTGGTTGTATAGATTATGCCTGCCCTTTAGGCTTCCGCTCAGGTCTGAAGGCTCAATGATCTCAACACCTTGAGTATGTAAGTTATTCAATTCATCGACGACATCCGTCCCTTTCAAATCTTCTAATCTTTTTATCTTCTCATCAGATTCTATTCTTACGTTCTTCTTTACTCTCTCGACTATCTCTTTAGGTGGTACTGCGATATATTTGATGGGTTTGCCTATTTTCATGACGACAAATCCCTTTTTTTCCAATGATTCTAGAATGTCATAGCTCCTACTCCTCGGGACATTTGCTATGTCTGAAAGCTCTCCTGCAGTCGACACTCCTCTGCTCAATAATGCTGTCCAAATCTTCACCTCATAAAGATTTAAGCCGAAATACCTTCTTAATTTGCTCAAAAACTCGTCTTTAACTATCATTTTAACCCCCCGACAATTACTTAGTCGGTACTTCACCCCTTTTTTTACCAGACTGTCTTTTTAATTAATAAAAAATGAAATATGAATACTACTTTAAATATGTTACGGTTTTTAACCCTTATAGAATAGTTATATATTTGTTGTTGACAGGCAGGAGTGAAATTTATTTGTATGATTTATTTTTTTATATCTTCATGTATAACAACAATAACAACATTGTTCTATTGTTGCAATATTCTGCTATGTTGATATAATCTATTGTATAATCTATTGAGATGGTTTGTAAAGTCTATAGATAGTTTTTTCTAAATGTTGGATTTTTATCTTTTTCTTATTTTTGGGATTGGATTAATTGATTTAAAATGATTTGTTGCTAATGAGTGGTTAAGCCTTTTATTCATTTTTGTCCTCTTAAAATGGTTTAAAAACTATATAAATGTACTTTTCAAATAATAGATAGGTTTATATATTGGTTATGTGTATGTATAGAAACTTTGGGGGTCTATGCATTGGATTTAAAGAAGATAGCTGAAGGGTTACACCCTCTAGAAAGGAAGATTTTACCATTGCTAGCTAAATTTAGCTCCTTTTCTGATTTGGAGTTAAAATCTGGTTTAAAAGAAGTCGAAGTCAGTAGGGCGTTGCAATGGTTAAAAAATAAGGATATTATTGATATAAAGGAAGATTCCAAACAACTGATATTGTTGGATAAGAATGGAAAGTTATATCAGAAACAAGGACTTCCAGAAAGATTATTCTTGAACGTATTAAATCATGAAATGACACTGAAAGAAATAGAGAAGACATCAAAACTTTCCAGGGAAGAAATATCAGTATCGTTGGGATTATTGAAGAGAAGGAGCGCAATAAATATCGCAAAAAAAGGGAACGATGTACTAGTATCGTTGACAGATGTTGGAAGGAACATATTAAAGAAAGAGATGTTAGAAGAATCTTTCCTCAAGAAGAATTTCCCCTTGGATCCAAAGACCTTATTATCGGAGGAGATTTATGCATTCAATGAATTGAATAGAAGAAAGAATATCTTGAAAGTTGACATGGAAAAAATCAAGACAATAACATTGACTTCATTAGGGCAGGAGTTGCTTCAGAATTTCGATAGTACAGACAAGGATGTCATAGACGTGCTTACACAAGAAATAATTAGGAACAAGTCTTGGTCAAACAAAGAATTCAGGGCATATGATATAAAATCTGCAGTACCAAAAATAAGTTATGGAAAAAAACATTTCGAGAATGAGGCTATAGATTATGTAAAATCTATCTGGATGAATCTTGGATTCAAAGAGATGTCTGGAGCAATGGTTCAGACAGCATTTTGGGACCTTGACAGCCTGTTTGTGCCACAAGACCATCCTGCAAGGGAGATGCAGGATACATTTTATCTAAAGAAACCTGCAAAAGGAAAAATTCCTGAAGACCTAAAAAAGAGAGTCAAGACCGTACATGAGAATGGCGGAGATACAGGCTCAAAAGGATGGGGCGGCGTTTGGGATGAAGAGAAAGCAAAACAGTTAATGCTACGTACGCATACAACCGTACTATCTGCACAGACCATATCACGATTGAAAAAGGAAGACCTTCCAGTCAAATATTTCAATGTAGGAAAAGTCTATAGGAATGAGACTGTGGATTGGAAACATGCGTTCGAATTCTATCAGACAGAGGGAATCGTTGTAGATCCTGATGCAACATTTGAAGATCTGGTAGGATATCTCAAGACATTCTTTAAGGCCATGAGTTATGATAAGATACGGATAAGGCCGGGGCATTTCCCTTATACAGAGCCGAGCATAGAAGTGGAAGTCTTTAATAGGGAGAAAAATGAATGGATAGAATTGGGCGGCGCGGGAATATTCAGGCCGGAAGTCACGAAGACGCTGATGGGCTTTGAATGTCCGGTGCTTGCATGGGGACTAGGATTCGGCAGGATAACGACACAATATTATGATATAAAAGATATGAGAGATTTCAACAGGAATGATATGAAGCAGTTACGCTCGATGAAGAAATGGCTGCTCCAGCCGCAGTGATTTATATTCGGTAAAAAGAGGATGATGGGAGAACAAAATGGTAAAACTTTCAGGAGTGGAACAAGATGTGTTAAACATCCTTAATCGTTCATTATCGAATTTTTATAGGGCTCCTCAGAATGTTAAAGATGCAATCCTTGACCCTGATTTGTTGGGGCCTGCTAAGATGAAACGTGCTAATGCTCCGATAGAAAATTTTACAATAGGTTTGATATATTGTTTGGGTGAATCTAGGAAAAGCAATGAGACTAATATTTCAGGGATAATACTTGACTCCTTAGGTATAGGATATATCAGCGGCATTAAGTCCGATATTGCAGGGTTTCAGGGATTGAAATTCAAAAGGCACGTCTTGGGACTGTCAGGAAAATTTGAAGATACAAGCCAATTATGGTATGAATGTGCGACGCCGATTGCTAATACTAATGAATATGAAGGAGTTATAATCGGCTCGCGTGCAGATGGCTCACGAATAGGGAAGTTTGAATTGATTAAAGGCAAGCAAGACAAGAACAACTCTTTGCATGAAGCGCTTGAGCATTATTATGATTCGTTTATCGAAAGATTTCAGAACGAAGAGGTATTGGGAGTAAAGAATGGATGATAAGAAAGTTTTCGAGCTTAAGCGCTTGGAACTCGCATACAATAAACAGTTGCTATTCATGTTCGGAATGACGCTGATAGCATTGATGGGATTGGCACTGTATATATTCAATATTTATAATTATCAACTCCAACTGCTGCTTGTCGCGATAATGTTGATTGCTGTAGGAGTGATATGCTTACTGCATATCGATTCGCGTATGAAAGAGATAAGCAGGAGGATGAAGGAGTTATAGAAGAGCTACAGTTAGGAAAAAATCTGATGAGAAGAAAATGCCGACATTAAAATATAATAAAAAGACGATTTTGGAATTGCTAGGAAAGAAGGTTTCTGATGAGCAGTTAGCCGACAGAATATCTTTCTTAGGGACGGGATTTGAAGGGATCAATGCGGAAGAGATTTCTGTAGAAATATTTCCAAACAGGCCAGACCTGCTGTCTGAGCAGGGGATGGCACGAGCACTTTCATCCTTTATGGATATAAAGACGGGATTCAGGAAGTATGATGTGAAGAAGAGCGGTGTGAAAGTGATTGTAGATAAATCTGTGAAGGGCATAAGGCCTTACACTGCATGTGCCGTCGTGAAAGGATTAAAACTGACTGATGAAAAGATAAAGGAATTGATACAGATACAGGAAAAATTGCATATAACATATGGCAGGAACAGGAAAAAGGCGGCAATAGGAATATATCCTTTAGAGCATATAAAGGCACCGATATACTATAAGGCATCGCATCCCGAGGAGATAAAGTTCAAGCCTTTAGATTTGAACAAGGACTTGACTGGATCGCAGATATTGGCTATACATCCTACAGGAAGGGAGTACGGTTACCTACTTGAAGGAAAAGAGAAATATCCTATATTCATAGACTCCAAACAGAATATCATGAGTATGCCGCCGATAATAAACAGCAATAATGTTGGAAAGATAACGTTGACGACCAAAGATGTGTTTATCGAATGTTCAGGGTTCGAATTCGAATATCTACATACTTGTCTGAACATGATAGTTACTGCAATGGCAGATATGGGTGGGCAAATATATACTGTGGATTTGCAGTATCCTGAAAAGAAATGTGTCACACCTGACCTGAGCGGGAAAGAGCTGAAACTGGATTTAGATTACGTGAATAGGATACTCGGTACGGATATGAAAGAGCTTGACCTGAAGAAATATTTAGGGAGGATGGGCCACGATTATAAGAACAGGAAGGTCAGGATACCTAGCTATAGGTCTGACATATTGCATCCGATAGATTTGATAGAGGATATAGCCATAGCATACGGTTATGAAAATTTTAAGGGCACACTTTCAGAATTTTCTGCAACGGCACATGAAAAACCTTTGGAAATATTCAAGAACAAATTTAGGGAGATACTTACAGGGATAGGATTCATAGAGGTAAAGAACTATCATTTGACAAATAAGGATGCACAGTCAAAACTTATGAATTATTCTATAGATGTAGTAGAATTGGATAATAGCGTAACACAAGATTATAATGTACTAAGGGCATGGATTACGCCTTGCCTCATTGAAACATTTAGGAACAACAAGCATTATGATTATCCACAGAACATATTCGAGATAGGGACTGTTTTCAAGATCGATGAAAGTCAGGATACTTCTGTCCATGAGTCAGATCGGCTAGGCATAGCATTATGCGGGAATGATGCGAATTTTACGAAGATAAAACAGATAATGGATGTGATTGCTGAAGCATTGAACATAAAATATGAATTGACCGACACGGAACACGGCTCATTGATTAAAGGCAGGAATGCACGTGTTCTCATCAATGGTTCAAAGATTGCATATATAGGCGAAGTGCATCCACAAGTCTTGTCCAATTGGACAATTGACATGCCTGTGTCGATATTAGAGATAAATCTGACAGAACTGTTCAGGCTACTGCATCATTCAAGAGAGTCTATAGAAGACGAGAAGCTGGAGCATAGGCAGGAAAAGAAAGCTGTTACGAAATTGAAAGTCTCACCAAAAAAGAAACATCTTAAACCGAAGAAAAAAAGTAGGAAATAAGAGAGTCATTCTATAGTTCATATAGTTCACTTGAACAGTATCGCTGCATAGCTCACTGAATTCTTGAATGTCGACTCTTCATCCAATTCTGCACTAGTATAATAATGCAGCAATTCGACCTTTGCGCTTTTCAAGCTCTTCAATAATACAGCTATAGGGAATGCTCCGCATACTGTCCCTTGATTGGCATCTATCTGTCCTAAGAATTCATTTGCATTCAATGCCTTTATTGATTCTATATATTTTCCGTCCATATCATAGATGTTCTTCTTTACGTCAGCACTGAACGGTATATAGTGATAATTATGGCCGTAATGTGTGAAATCGCTGCTGACTATTATGACTACTTTCTTGCCGCTCTCTATTATGGCCTCTTTCAGGTCCAATCCCAGTTTCGCATAGTCTATGCCGCTCAATATTATTGGAACTATCTTCAATCCATGCATATTGTCCTTGGCTGCGAACTGCAGGAAAGGTATCTGCACCTCTATGCTGTGCTCATGATTATGCGCTTCATCATTCTCTTTCAATTCATCATTCTTTTCCAGCAACAGTTTTGCAAATTCCTGATCGACACGTGCAACCCCGAATGGCGTCTCATATCCCTGCATTGTGAGGCAGTTTCCTGTACCTTCATGATTTGGACCGATAATCACATACACGTCAGCATACTCTGCTTCTGCTATCTCTTTATATGCCCATGCCGCACATGGTCCAGAATATAT
>Ga0326726_10001818_pt1 | contig 19869 bp, 22 predicted proteins | sample MHFenrmetagenome_2_FD_207603 | JGI IMG/M metagenome (GOLD analysis project Ga0326726, IMG submission 207603) | Lab enriched peat soil microbial communities from Michigan Hollow, Ithaca, NY, United States - MHF15MN | ecosystem: Environmental > Terrestrial > Soil > Wetlands > Peat | place: USA... | reverse complement strand
GCGCGCGAAGCTAGAATCGCGCCATGGGCACCGTGGTGGCATTGGGCGGTCAAGTCGGCGGCGCGAAGCTCGCCGAGGGCCTGTATCGCCTGCGCGGCGCGAAGCTCGCCGTGATCGTCAATACCGGCGACGACTACGAGTACCTCGGCCTGCCGATCTCGCCCGACGTGGACACCATGCTCTATGCGCTCGCGGGTATCGCCGACGCCAACAAGGGTTGGGAGCCGGCCGGCGAGAGCTATGGCTGCCACGGCATGCTGACGCGCCTGGGCGGGCCGGTCGACGTGCCGCTCGGCGACCGCGCGCTCGCGCTGCAGCTGCTGCGCGCAGACGCCCTGCGCACGGAGCGCTCGCCGACCGAGATCACGCTCGAGCTCGCCCAGCGCCTGGGCATCGAGGCGCGCGTGCTGCCGATGAGCGACGACCCGGTGCGCACCATCGTCCACACCGAATCGGGCGCGATCAGCTTCCACGACTACTTCATGGACCTGAAGTGCGAGCCCGCGGTGCGCAGCTTTCAGTACGGCGGCGCGGACGAGGCGCGGCTCTCGGACGCCGCGCTCGATGCGCTGCACGCGCCAGACCTCGAAGCCGTGGTGCTCGTTCCCTGCAACCCCTACCACACCCTGCTGCCGATGCTCGCGGTGAACGGCATGCGCGCAGCGCTGCGCAAGCGCGGCGCGCCCGTGATCGCGGTCAGCCCGATCATCGGCGGGCGCGCGCTGCAGGGCTCGGCGGCAAAGATGATGCAGGAGCTGGGGCGCGAGGTGTCCGCGCGCGCCATCGCCATGGAGTTCCACAAGTTGATCGACGGCATCGTCATCGACAGCGCTGACCAGGCGCTCGCCGAGGGCATCCGCGCCAGCGGCATCGAAGTGCTCGCCGTGCCGACCTTCATGCGCAACGCCGACGACCGCCTGAAGCTCGCGCGCGCGGTGCTGGACTTCGCGCGCGCCGTGCGCATGCGCCGCGAGATCGCCGTCGACGCTTAGGGGAGGCCCCGAGCTGGTTGCGCGTGCGCCATGGCGCCGCTGGCACGCTCGATGCTTCAATAGCCGCATGCGCCACGAAACCCTGCATTGCCTGGGCCCGAACGGCTTCCATCGCATCTCCTACACCGAATGGGGCGATCCGGGCTCCGCGCGCGTGGTGGTCTGCGCCCACGGCCTCACGCGCAACGCCCGCGACTTCGACTTCCTCGCGCGCCGGCTCGCCAGGCGCTCGCGCGTGCTGTGCCTCGATGTCGCCGGCCGCGGGCGCAGCGACTGGCTGGCGAACAAGGCCGACTACGGCTTCGACCTCTACCAGTCCGATGCGGCGGCGCTGATGGCGCGCGCCACGGCACCCGCGCGCCGCGGCTTGCTCGCCTGGCTGCGGCGCCTGCTCCCGGCGCGCCCGAACTCGGTGGACTGGGTAGGCACCTCGATGGGCGGCATCATCGGCATGCTGCTGGCGGCGCGCGCCGGCAGCCCGATCCGGCGCCTGGTGCTGAACGATGTCGGCGCGACGATTCCCTGGAGCGCGCTCACGCGCATGAAGGGGCTGATGCGGCGCCACGAGCCCTTCGCCGACATGCCTGCGGTCGTTCGGCACGTGCGCGAGACCTATGCCGGCTTCGGGCCGCTCAGCGATGCGCGGTGGCGCCACCTCGCGCGGCACAGCGTCAAGCGGCTGCAAGACGGCCGCTACCAGCTCGCCTACGATCCTGCGCTCGAGGCGTCTCTCTGGAGCGGCTCCGATCTCGACATGCCGATCGGGCCAGCACTGGTGCGCGGCATCAACCTGTGGCGCCATTGGGACGCGATTCGCGCGCCCACGCTGCTCCTGCGCGGCGGCGACTCCGACGTGCTGCCGCGCGACGTCGCGCGCGAGATGCTCGGCCGCGGCCCGAAGGCGCAGCTCGTCGAGTTCCGGGGCGTCGGCCATGCGCCGGCGCTCATGGACGAAGAGCAGATCGCCGCGATCGAGCGCTTCCTCGCCGCCTGATCAGCGCATCAGCGCGTAGGTGCCGCCGCGCTCCACGGCGCGGCGATAGGCCGGGCGCGCGTGGATGCGCGCGAGGAAAGCCATCAGCCGCGGGCGTCGCTCGTCCAGGCCGCCGCGCGCCCGCGCGGCCTCGAGCGGGAAGCTCATCTGGATGTCGGCGGCGGTGAACTCGCCGCCCGCGAACCAGTCCCTGCCCTGCAGCTCGCTTTCCATGAAATCGAGGTTGCGCTCGTTGTTTGGAAGGATGAAGGATTCCTTCGCCCGCCGCGCGATGGCGCGTGCCACCGGCTTCACGAAGAACGGCATCGGCGCCTTCTCGATGCGGTTGAAAATCAGCAGTAGCAGCAGGGGCGGCATCGCCGAGCCCTCCGCGAAGTGCATCCAGTAGACATAGCGCAGCCGCTCCGGGGTCCCGCGCGCGGGCGCGAGCCGCCCGCCGCCATGGCGCTCCACCAGGTACTCGAGGATCGCGCCGGACTCGGCGAGCGTCACCTCGCCGTCCTGGATCACAGGCGACTTGCCCAGCGGATGCACCGCTCGCAGATCCGGCGGCGCGAGCATCGTCTTCGCGTCGCGCTGGTAGCGCTTGATGTCGTAGGGAACGCCGAGCTCCTCCAGCATCCACAGCACGCGCTGCGATCGCGAGTTGTTCAGGTGATGGACGACGATCATGGCGCTCCCTAGGTTTGCAGTTCCAGAATGTCGCGATACACCTCGAGCGCTTCAGGGTTGGCGAGCGCGTCGGTGTTGGGCACCGGCATGCCGTGCACCACGGCCTTCACCGCCAGCTCCACCACCTTGTTGTTCTTGGTGCGCGGAATGTCGGGCACCTGCACGATCTTCGCGGGCACGTGCCGCTTGGTCGTGTGATCGCCGATCTGGCGGCGAATCTTCTCTTCCAGCGCGGTGTCCAGCCGCAATCCCTCGCGCAGCTTGACGAACAGCACCACGCGCGTGTCGGTCGGCTTGTCCGGCGGCCACAGCTGGCCGATCGCCACGGATTCCTCGACCTCCGGGACCTTCTCCACCTGCCCGTAGATCTCGGCGGTGCCGATCCGCACGCCGCCGGGATTGAGCGTGGCGTCCGAGCGGCCATAGACGATCATCGTGCCGCGCTCGGTCAGCTCGCACCAGTCGCCGTGGCACCAGACGTTCGGATACCTGGCGAAATAGGCCGCGTGGTATTTCTCGCCGCCGCGGTCGTTCCAGAAGCCGAGCGGCATCGACGGAAACGGCCGGGTGCACACCAGCTCGCCCTTCTGCCCCACGACCGGGCTGCCCGCCTCGTCATAGACCTCGACGGCGAGGCCGAGCGAGCGACATTGCAGCTCGCCCGCGTACACCGGCAGCACGGGGTTGGCGTCGGCGAAGGCCGCCATGATGTCGGTGCCGCCCGAGATCGAGGACAGGCACACGTCTTTCTTCACGTCGCGGTAGGCGTACTCGTAGCTCTCCGGCACCAGCGGCGAGCCGGTGGAGACGATCATGCGCAACCCGGGCAGCGGGTGCGTCTCGGCCGGCTTCACGCCGCGCTTGGCGATGGCGTCGATGAACTTCGCCGAAGTGCCGAAGTGGCTGAAGCGCTCGCGCTGCGCGTAATCGAAGAGGATGCTCGCGTCGCGCGCGAAGGGCGAGCCGTCGTAGAGCATCACCGTCGCCTCGGCGGCGAGACCGTGGAACAGCAGGTTCCACATCACCCAGTTGCACGTGGTGTAGTAGAAGAAGTGATCGCCCGGCCGCACGTCGAACTGCAGCTTGTACATCTTGAGGCCGGCGAGGAGCGTCCCGCCCGCGCCGTGCACGATGCACTTTGGCTTGCCGGTGGTGCCCGAGGTGTAAAGGATGTAGGCCGGGTGGTCGAACGGCAGCTGCGCCCAGGCGATGTCGCCCGGCGTGTGCCGGCGCAGCCACTCCTCGAGCAGCACCGCTTTCGGGATGTCCGAGATGTCCGGGCGCGCCTCAAGGTAAGGCACCACCACCACCTTGCGCAGGGACGGCAGCCGCTCGGCGATCTCGCGCACGCGCTCGAGCACGTCGTGCGCCTTGCCGTTATAGATGTAGCCATCGGCGACGAACAGCACCTTCGGCTCGATCTGGCCGAAGCGGTCGATGACGCCGTCCACGCCGAAATCGGGCGAGCACGAAGACCACACGATGCCCTGCGACAGCGCGGCAAGCGCGAACATCGCCGTTTCGGGCAGGTTGGGGATGAAGGCCGCCGCCCGGTCGCCGGCGCGCAGGCCCAGCTGCGCGAGCGCCTGCGCGGCGCGCGACACGTCGCTCGTCAGGTCGGAATAGCTCACGCGCCGCTGCGGACCGCGCTCGTCCCAGAACACGAGCGCGTCGCCGCGGTCGCCGCGGCGCAGCAGGTTCTCCGCGAAATTGAGGCGCGCCTCGGGAAACCACTTCGCCCCCGGCATCTTGTCGCCGTCGGTGAGGACGGTCGAGCCCTTGCGCGAGGCGCGCACGCCGCACCACTCCCAAACCTCGTTCCAGAACAGCTCCGGGTTGTCCACCGTCCACCGGTAGAACTCGGGGTAGGTATTGAGGTCCAGCTTGTGCTTGCGGACTGCGTGGCGCGCGAAGTGGGTGATCTGCGCCTGCTCGATTGCCTCCTGCGATGGCTGCCAGACGGGTTGCATGCGCGGCTGCATGCGGCGATTATCGCTCGGCTGTCGGGCGCTGCACGCCGCCGTAGTGCGGGCGGGTCAGGGCCTCGGGCCTGAGCAGCTCGTCGAGCGCCTCGCGCGTCATCCAGCGCTTCTCCAGCACCAGATCGTAGACCCGCCTGCCGCTGCGCAGCGCCTCCTGCGCCAGCTCGCTTGCCCGCGCGTAGCCGATCACCGGATTGAGCGCCGTCACCAGCGCGGTGGAATCATCGAGCAGCCGCCGCGCACGCTCGGGGTCGGCGGTGATGCCGCGCACGCAGCGCTCGGCCAGCGTGCGGCAGCCGGCCGCGAGGTGGTCGATGCTCTTGAACAGGCTGTGCGCGATGATCGGTTCAAAGGCGTTGAGCTGCAGCTGCCCCGCCTCTGCGGCCATCGTCACCGTGATGTCGTTGCCGATCACCTCGAAGGCGATCTGGTTGACCACCTCGGGAATCACCGGGTTCACCTTGCCGGGCATGATCGAGGAGCCCGCCTGCACCGGGGGCAGGTGGATTTCGCCGATCCCGGCGCGCGGCCCGGAGGCAAGCAGCCGCAGGTCGTTGCAGGTCTTTGAGAGCTTCACGGCAATGCGCTTGAGCACGCCGGAGAGCTGCACGAAGGCGCCCGCATCCTGTGTCGCCTCCACCAGATTGGGCGATACGACGAACGCGAAGCCGGAGAGCTCCGACAGGCGCCGCGTGACGAGCGCGGCGTAGTCAGGGTGCGCGTTGATTCCGGTGCCGATTGCCGTGGCGCCCAGGTTGATCTCCCGTACCAGCGCAGCCGCCTCCGCGAGGCGCTGCTCGTCCTCGCCGATCATCACCGCGTAAGTGGAGAACTCCTGGCCAAGCGTCATCGGCACCGCGTCCTGCAGCTGCGTGCGCCCGACCTTCAGCACGCTTTGGAACTCCGCCGCCTTGGCCTCGAATGCCGTGCGCAGCACGCGCATCTCTTCGGCAAGGCGCCGGATGCCGAGCTGCAGCGCAAGCTTCACCGCGGTCGGATATACGTCGTTGGTGCTCTGCGACATGTTGACATCGTCGAGCGGGTGCAGGTGCCGGTATTCACCCTTGCGGTGTCCGAGGATCTCCAGCGCGCGGTTGCAGATCACTTCGTTCGCGTTCATGTTGGTCGAAGTGCCGGCGCCCCCCTGGATCACGTCCACCACGAACTCGTCCAGCAGCTTGCCCTCGCGCACCTCCTCGCAGGCGGCCCGGATCGCCTGCGCGCGCGGCTCCTCGAGCAGCCCCAGCTCGCTGTTGGCGATCGCCGCCGCCTGCTTGACGCAGGCAAGCGCCACCACCAGGTCCGGGTAGATCGAGATCGCGGTGCGCGTGATCGGAAAGTTTTCCAGCGCCCGCAGGCTGTGTACCCCATAGTAGGCGTGCGCCGGGACTTCGCGGTCGCCCAGCAGGTCGTGCTCGGTACGGGTGCTTGCAGCCATGGGACCTCCTCGCGCAAGCGCGATTCTAGGCCGCCTTGCTTGACACGCCGCGCTCGGGTTGTCGAGAATGGCCGCTCCACGACAGGAGCCCCCATGACCTACGCACGTTTCGCCCTGGCGCTGCTCGCCTCGGCCACCCTCGCCTCCCCGGCCCTCGCCCAGGACGGCACGCTGAAGAAGATCAAGGACAGCGGCAGCATCACCATCGGGCATCGCGACGCCTCGATTCCCTTCTCCTACTACGACGACAAGCAGCAGCCCATCGGCTACGCCATGGACCTGTGCTACCGCATCGTGGACGCCGTGCGCACCGAGCTGAAGATGCCGAAGATCGACATCAAGTACCAGCTGGTGACCTCCGCCAACCGCATCCCCCTGATGGCGAACGGCACGATCGATCTGGAGTGCGGCTCGACCACCAACAACCTCGATCGGCAGAAACAAGTGTGGTTCACCATCACCCACTTCGTCACCGCCAACCGCTTCGTCGCCAAGCGCTCGGCGAGTCTGCGAACCCTGGATGACCTCAAGGGCAAGACCATCGTCTCCACCGCGGGCACGACCAACATCAAGCAGATCACCGAGCTGAACGCGCAGAAGAACCTCGGCGCGAGCATCATTTCAGCCAACGGCCATCCGGAGGCGTTCCTGATGGTCGAGACCGGGCGCGCCGCCGCGTTCGTCATGGACGACATCCTGCTCTACAGCCTGGTGGCGACCTCCAAGACGCCCGGCGACTACGAGATCTCCGCCGACGCGCTCTCCGTGGAGCCGTACGGCATCATGGTGCGCAAGGACGACGTGGCCTTCAAGAAAGTCGTGGACGCGGCGATGGTCAACACCTACAGGAGCGGCGCGATCACCGGCATCTACAGCAAGTGGTTCCTGACGGCGATCCCGCCCAAGGGCGTGAATCTCAACGTGCCGATGGGCGATGGCTTCAAGAAGGTGATCGCCAATCCGACCGATTCGGGCGATCCGGCGGCGTACCGCTAGAGGCCGCAAGCGCGAAAGACGGGGAACCCAGGTTCCCCGTTTTTGTTTTGGGGGGCGCGTGAAGTACAACTGGAACTGGGGAATCTTCTTCGATCTGGAGCCCGGGGGCTCCGGCAGCTATCTGCAGTACCTGCTCGCGGGATTGGGCTGGACGCTCGCCACCGCGCTCGCCGCCTGGGCGATCGCGCTCACGCTCGGCGCGCTCGTCGGCACGCTGCGCACGACGCCCGCCAAGTGGGTCGTGCGCCTGTGCACGGCCTACGTGGAGTTCTTCCGCAACATCCCGCTGCTGGTGCAGATGTTCCTGTGGTACTTCGTCCTGCCGGAGCTCTTGCCGAAGGCGGCAGGCGACTGGATGAAGCAGTTGCCCCCGCCGTGGGGTTCCTACTTGCCGGCGGTGCTGTGCCTGGCGCTCTACACCTCGGTGCGCGTGGCTGAGCAGGTGCGCGCGGGCATCCAGTCGCTGCCGCGCGGGCAGATGATGGCCGGCACCGCGATGGGCCTCACGCTGCCGCAGACCTACCGCTACGTGATCCTGCCGATGACCTTCCGCATCATCCTGCCGCCGCTCACCTCCGAGTTCCTCAATTGCATCAAGAACTCCTCGGTCGCGCTGACTATCGGCGTGATGGAGCTCACGGCGCGCGCGCGCTCCATGCAGGAATTCAGCTTCCAGGTGTTCGAAGCATTCACCGCGGCCACGCTCATCTACCTCGCCGCCAACATTGTGGTGGTGCTCGGCATGCGGCAGCTCGAGCGGCGCGTGCGCGTCCCGGGCTACATCGGCGGCGGCGGCGCGCCGCAGGCGGGGCACTGAGCCATGTTCACCGGCTTCGACTTCGACGTCATCCAGCGCTCGTTCGTCTACCTGTTCCGCGACGGCATGACGTTCACGCTCACGCTCACCGCAATCGCCATGGCGGGCGGCATCGTGTTCGGCACGCTGCTCGCCATGATGCGCCTCTCCAGCGTCGCGCCGCTGTCGGCCGCAGCCGGCGCCTACGTCAACCTGATGCGCTCGGTGCCGCTGGTGCTGGTGATCTTCTGGTTCTACTTCCTCGTGCCTTGGATCGGCGGCTGGCTGATCGGCGCCAGCGGCACGGTCAAGGTCGGCGCGTTCATGAGCGCCGCGATCACCTTCACCATGTTCGAGGCTGCGTACTACTGCGAGATCATGCGCGCGGGCATCCAGTCGATCGCGCGCGGCCAAGTGGCGGCGGGCTACGCGCTCGGCCTCAACTACTGGCAGACCATGGGCCTGATCGTGCTGCCGCAGGCGTTCCGCAACATGCTGCCGGTGCTGCTCACCCAGACCATCATCCTTTTCCAGGACACGTCGCTGGTCTACGTCATCTCGGTCACCGACTTCCTCGGCGCGGCTGCCAAGGTGGCGAACCGCGATGGGCGCCTGGTGGAGATGTATCTCTTCGCGGCCCTGGTCTACTTCCTCGTCAGCTTCACCGCCTCGCGTTACGTGAAGAAGCTCCAGACGCGCATCGCCGTCATCCGCTAGAGGGATTCATGATTTCGCTGAAGAACGTCAGCAAGTGGTATGGCAGCTTCCAGGTGCTCGCCGACTGCTCCACCCAGGTGGCGAAGGGCGAGGTGGTGGTGGTCTGCGGGCCCTCGGGCAGCGGCAAGTCCACGCTCATCAAATGCGTGAACGGCCTCGAGGCCTTCCAGAAGGGCGAGATCACGGTAGACGGCATCTCGGTGGGCGATGCACGCACCGACCTGCCGAAGCTGCGCGCGCGCGTGGGCATGGTATTCCAGCACTTCGAGCTGTTCCCGCACATGAGCGTGCTGCAGAACCTCACGCTCGCGCAGGTCAAGGTGCTCGGCCGCAGCCAGGACGCGGCGCTCGACAAGGGCCTGAAGCTGCTCGAGCGCGTAGGCCTTGACGCGCACAAGGACAAGTTTCCGGGCAACCTTTCCGGCGGCCAGCAGCAGCGCGTGGCGATCGCGCGCGCATTGTGCATGGACCCGATCGCGATGCTGTTCGATGAGCCCACCTCCGCCCTCGATCCTGAGATGATCAACGAGGTGCTCGACGTCATGGTCGAGCTGGCGAAGGAAGGAATGACCATGATGGTGGTCACGCACGAGATGGGCTTCGCGCGCAAGGTGGCGCACCGCGTGATCTTCATGGACGAGGGGCGCATCGTCGAGGACGCGGCGAAGGAGGAGTTCTTCGGCACGCCGCGCTCGGAGCGCGCGCAGCTGTTCCTCTCCAAGATCCTGCACCACTGAGCGTCCGGCTCAGCGCGACTTGTTGCAATTTGGCGCGAAGCCCGGCGCCGCCGCTCTCCCCAGCGCCGCGAAAGTCCCTCGCGTCACTGCCGCGATTGTCGTACGGCTGCGGAACTCGCCCCTCGCAATAGCGGCTCAGGGCTCAGACAATCCTCGCCGTCCTCCTCCGCCCGCGGCCCGGCTCGGCGCGGCACGATGGGGACCCCTAGCGGCGGCGCCGGGCCTCGCGCTGAAGCCTGGCAGCGCCGTCGCGACTTCTGCCTAGCTAACAGTCGAGCGACGATTGCGTATCAAGAATTGAATTATGAGTTGTAATGGCACCCATGCCCGTTGAGATTTGGGTGATTGGCGTTGCAATTACGACAATCGGCGTCTTGATCGCCGTGTGGGTCAACTTCGTTAGGCCGTTCTTGCGCAACAGAAAGCTACGTCGACCATGCGAGGTGCATTTCGTCATTAGGCCGGAATCAAAGAATACGAACTACGTACTTCACGACGATAGGCAGCACCACACGAGGGTCTTAGTACTGCCTGCGTACTCAGAGCTCGAGATTGAAATCGGCCTAAGAGCAACCGTGTCTTTCAAGGAAACGGAATTTGTATTTGGGTGTGACGGACAGGAAGAAGCGAAGCCGTACGCAAAGCAATGGATCGACCGATTCTCCGCGACTGCAACCAAGAACACCTGGACCCCGGGAGAGGATGACGGGCATTCATTGGACATACACAAGTTCTACCACCGCAGAAAGGAGGTCTACAGAAATACTGGTACGCACTACGTCAATTCTTTCCTGCTCGTTACTCGCTCGCCTGGGAAGTACACGACCTACATCTCGTTTCTGACCGACGAGATGGAGGGAAATGCGGCATTAGAAATCGTTGTGGAGGATGTGCCGCGTACCAGGATGCAATGTATCGTGCACAAGGACTGCTACGTCAGACCGCTCGCAAAGCAAAGTGCGTGAACTCATGGCAACGACGCAGTCTCCCGAATTGCATGTCAAGTTCCCACGAGAACCTGGTGTCACGGCGGCGGCACGATAGGAGTTGCCCGGCGGCGGGGCAGGCGCCGCAGTCAAGCGACGCCCGTTGCGGCTACACTGACGCGCCAATCGAACTCGACCGGGAGCAGCACATGAGCAACGTAGCATTCATCGGACTGGGCGCGATGGGCTCGCGCATGGCGGCGAACCTGCTCGCCGCGGGCCACAAGCTGCGCGTGTACAACCGCGACCGAGCGAAGACCAAGGCGCTCGCCGACAAGGGTGCCGCCGTGTGCGATTCGCCGGCGATGGCGGCGATAGGCGCGGAGTTCGTGGTCTCGATCGTGGCCGACGACACGGCGACGCGCGCCGTGATGCTCGGCGCCGATGGCGCGATCGCTGGCGCCGCCGCCGGCACCGTGCTCATCGATTCCAGCACCAACACGCCCGCGACGGCGCGCGAGGTCGCCAAGGCCGCCGCGGCCAAAGGATGCCAGTACCTCGATGCGCCGGTCTCGGGGTCGCTCGCCCAGGCGCAGGGCAAGGAGCTCGTGTTCATGGTCGGCGGCGACAAGGCCGCCTTCGACAAGGCACAGGCCCTGTTCGGCGCGATGGGGCGGCTCTCGAAGCGCATCGGCGGCGCGGGCGCCGGCGCCACCATCAAGCTGATCAACAACATGCTCTCGGGCACGGTGACCGCGGCGCTCGCGGAGGCGGCACAGGTCGCTGAAGCGGCGGGCGTCGAGCGCGATGCGGCGCTCGAGATCCTCGGCGAGGGCGCGGCAGGCTCGCGGCTGCTCAAAGCGAAGCTGCCCAAGATGTTCAAGCGCGATTTCACGCCGCAGTTCCAGCTCGAGCTGATGGAGAAGGACTTGCGCTATTTCCTCCTGCTCGCGCAGGAGCTCGACCGCCCGGTGCCGCTGGCGTCGCTGGTGCGCAGCCAGTTCCAGGCGGCGCGCCGCGGCGCGCTCGGCAGGCTCGACGCCTGCGCGGTGTTCCTCCAGGCCGCGGGCGAGAAGCCGGCTTCCTGAGCGCGGGCGCCCCGGAGCCCTGCATCGCCGACTGGCGCTAGCGCAGCAGCGCCTCCGGGATCTTGTAGTCCGGGTAGCGCTTCTTGAACTCGGCGAGGCTCTCCTGCGCCTCGCGCTCGCGCCCTTGCTTGCGCAGCTCCGCAATGCGCTTGAGCCACGCGTCGGGCGTCAATGCCGATTCCGCGAGATTCGCCGCTGCCGAGGCGCCGGACGCAGGCGGCGCCGACGCAAGCGCACGCAGCTTGCCTTCCGCCGCGGCTCCAGCATCGCGCCGCGCTGCGCCCGCGACAGGCGCCGCGGCGGCAGGAGCGGACGCCTCGGCCCGTTTCTCGCTGTCCAGCGTATCGGGCACGGGCGCACTGGCCAATCGCGCGGGGGCTTCGTGCGGCTTCGCACGCGCACCTGCAACGATACGCGCTGGAGTCTGCGCCGCGGCAGACGGGCCGGGCGCATCCTGCGCAAACTTGCCGGCCGGCTCCGCCACAGCCGTGGCAGGCTTCGGCGTCTCGATCACCTGCGGCGCCAAGGCAACTGATTCCGCGCCGGGCCGCTGCGGCAGCATGCGCAGCGTAACGCCCACGGCGAGCACCAGCACAGCAGCGATCGAGAGCGGCACGCGCCAGTGCGACTGCGTGCGGCGCGAGGCGGCGAGGATCGCCTCGTCCAGCGCGCGCGGCGGCTCCTCGCCGCCCAACGCGCCGTAGGCCTCCTTCACCTTCTTGTCGCCATCCGCCTCAATCATCGTCCAATGCCTCGCGCAGCTTGGCGAACGCGTATCGCAGGCGGCTTTTCGCCGCCTCTTCGGTGGCGCCCGTAGCCGCCGCAATCTCGCCCACCGTCATGCCGGCGTCCTCGTGCAGCAGGAACGTCTCACGCTGCGCTTCGGGCAGCGCGGCGAGCGCGGCCGCGAGGCGCCGCAGGTCCTGGCGCCCCTCGGCGCGCGCTTCCGGTTCGAAGCCGCGCGGCGCCGGCGGGTCCGCGTCGTCTGCCTCCACGAGCTTCAGCCCGCGCTTGCGCCAGTGGTCGGCGACCCGGTGGTGCGCGATGGTGTAGAGCCAGGTGGTGAACTTGGCCCGAACGGCGTAGCGCGCGCGTGCCTCGATGACCCGCATCCAGATCTCCTGGTAGAGCTCCTCCGCCAGCGCGCGCTCCTTCACGGCGCGCAGCACGAAGCGGTACAGCGGCCCCTTGTGCCGCGCGTAGAGCGCCTCGAAGGCCCCGGCATCGCCCTGCCGGTAGGCGAGCATGAGCTGTTCGTCCGCGGCCTCCACGCCTCCAGTTTACGCGCCCGAGGACGGCGTCACCTCCGGGAAGGCGCCCACGGGGTCCGGCACGAAGCCGGGAAACGGCCGTGGGTGCCGACCGCGTTCGCGGATCACGCCCGTCGCGACGAGATTGCGGTAGCTGTCGTAGTGGATGGCGATGGTTTCCGCAGGCTGCACCGAGGCACGCTCGAATTCGACCTGGCGCGCGTGGGAGGTTTCGCTCCTGCCGTGTCCCGTGGCGAGCGGTTCGCCGCTCATCGCGCCGTCGGCAGTGGCCTCCCGGACGCCGGAGCGCGCTTCGGCGCGCGCCGCGGACGCGGGCCCGGGCGCGTACTGGCTGATGGGCTGCGGCGGCTCCGCCTTCCTGCGATACAGCGCGATGCCGATCACGCCGACTTCCGCTGGCCGCCCGGTGCGCGCTGCGTAGGAATCGGCAAGCTCGGTGAAATAGAACGCCGCGGTGCGCGACAGGCTCTTGCGCCAGCCCTTCACCTCGACGCTACCCCGGGAGCCCAGCACGTAGCCGCTTTGCTGGGGCTGCGCCGTCTCCCCGGTGATCACGTTGATGCCGTCGACCGACATCACCGCCAGCAGATCCCCGCCCTGCCGGCTGTGCACCGACACCTGGTACTCGTTGCCGGGCTTGCCCACCACGTAGGCGCGGCCCTCATGCCAGTAGACCGGCAGGCGCCGCTGCTCGGTGCGGTCGAACACATTCACGTCCGCGAGGCTGCCGACCGCCAGCGCCTGCGTCGAGAGGGCGAGCGCGAGAGCCGCGCCCGCAAGCTTGAGCGTCTTCATGCCAACTCCTTTGCGTCTAGCGGCCGGCCCCCATGGCCGTCCGTCATGACATGAAACGAAGTGGCGCTCGAAAAGGGTTAAGATGCGCGCCTTTTTCGCACGCAACCTCACCCGCCATGCCCGCCTACGACTGCTCGAAATGTCCCGCCTACTGCTGCAGCTACCCTGAGATCGAGGTGTCCAAGGCGGATGTCGCGCGCCTCGCGCGACATTTCGGCTTGAGCGAGGAGGCGGCCGAGGAACGCTTCACCAAGCTCGAGCGCCAGGAGAAGGTGCGCATCCTGCGCCACCGCGAGGACGAGCACTTCGCTTCAGTGTGCATGTTCCTCGACCGCAAGTCGCGCAGCTGCACGGTGTACGAGGCGCGCCCGCATACCTGCCGCGGCTATCCCTACGGTGCGCGCTGCGGCTATTACGAGTTCCTCAAGTTCGAGCGCGAGCACCAGGCGGACGAGAGCTTCGTCGCCACCACCTGAGAAAATGGGGTCAGGGCCGGATTTCGTCTCGCAAGCGAAATTCGGCCCTGACCCCATTTTCTTCGCCGTTCGGCGCTAGGCCTTCTTCGTGCGTTCGAGCGCCTGCGTGCGAATGGCGGACAGGGTGCTGGTAGTCGTGATCGCGTCCGGATCGATCCTGAGCTCGATCAGCGCGGGCTTGCCCGAAGCGCGCGCGCGCTCGAAGGCCGGCGCGAACTGATCGGTCGTCTCCACCACCTCGCCATGCCCGCCGAAGGCGCGCGCATAGGCGGCGAAATCCGGATTCTTCAGCTCGGTGCCCGAGATGCGGCCGGGGTACTCGCGCTCCTGGTGCATGCGGATGGTGCCGTACATGCCGTTGTTCACCACCAGCGCGATCACCGGCGTGCCGTACTGCATGGCCGTCGCGAGCTCCTGCCCGGTCATCAGGAAGTCGCCGTCGCCAGTGATCGCGACCACGGTGCGGCTTGGCGCGACGAGCTTTGCCGCCACCGCCGCGGGCAGCCCGCAGCCCATCGAGCCGTTGGTCGAGCCGAGCTGCGTGCGAAAGCCCTTGTAGCGGAAGAAGCGGTGCACCCAGCCGGAGAAATTGCCCGCGCCGCCGCAAATGATGGCGTCCTCGGGCAGGCTCTGCGACAGCCATTGCACCACTTCCGCGTACTGCAGCTTCCCGGGAATCGGCTTTGGCGCGCTCCAGGCGAGGTATTCCTCGCGCGCTTGGCGCGTGCGCGCCGCCCACTTCGCGCCGTCGATCCTCACCTGCGCGAGCGCCTCGACGAAGCGGGCCATGCCCGAATTGATCGGCAGCGCCGCGTGATAGACGCGCCCCAGCTCCTCCGCGCCGCCGTGCACGTGGATGAGCGCCTGGCTCGGAACGGGCGCCTGGAATAGCGAATAGCCGCCGGTCGTCATCTCGCCCAGGCGCGCGCCGATGACCAGCACGACGTCCGCCTCGCGGATGCGCTGCGCGAGCTTCGGATTGATGCCGATGCCGACGTCGCCCGCGAAGCTGGCGCTCCTGTTGTCGAGCAGGTCCTGGCAGCGGAACGAGGTGCCCGCGGCGAGCTGCGAAGCCTCGAGCCAGGCGCGCAGGCCGTCACAGCTCGCTCGGTCCCAGCCGCCGCCGCCGATCACCACAAAGGGCCGCTCGGCGCCTTGCAGCATGCGTTGCAGCTCGCGCGTGTCGTTACTCGACGGCGCGGGGCGCACCGTCTTGTAGTGCGGCACGTCGGCCACCGCGGCCTCCGCGAACAGCATGTCCTCGGGCAGCGCGAGCACCACCGGCCCGGGCCGGCCGGACATCGCCGTGTGGAAGGCGTGGCTGACGTACTCCGGGATGCGCTCGGTGCGGTCGATCTGCGCCACCCACTTCGTCATCTGCCCGTACATGCGCCGGTAATCGATTTCCTGGAACGCTTCACGCTCGATGAAGTCGTTGCCCACCTGGCCGATGAATACCACCATCGGCGTCGAATCCTGGAAGCCGGTATGCACGCCGACCGCGCCGTTGGTGGCGCCGGGGCCACGCGTGACGAAAAGCACCCCCGGCTCGCCGGTCAGCTTGCCGTAGGCCTCCGCCATGTAGGAGGCGCCGCCCTCCTGCCGGCAGACGACGAACTTGAGCTTCTCGCGCACGTCATAGAAGCCATCCAGCACCGGCAGGTAGCTTTCGCCCGGCACGCCGAAGGCGAGCGTCGCGCCGTGGCCGACGAGCGCGTCGGCGAGGATGCGGCCACCGTGACGGACTTTCAGATCGTGTCGCATGCAATCGCTCCGCGCATCGTCTTGCCTGTCCTCAGGAGCGCCCGAACAGGAGCGCGACGGCGTAGGCCGCCGCCCCCAGCGCAGTGCACGCGAGGATCCAACCCGAGGGCCCGGGATGCGCTTCAACCAGCTTGTCGAGTGTCAGACGCATGTCATCGCCGCCGCGCAGCACGTTGCGGGGAGAAATCCAGCGGTTGGCGTAGGTTTCAAGGGTCGCCAGGGCGCCCGGCGAAAAGCAGAGCATGTAGCCGATCACCACACCGGTGACGCTGCCGACGATCAGGAACCACCTGAGGGTCGCGACCACGATCGCGACCACGCGAACCATGTCTCCCTTGGCGAAGACCTTGCCGATGGCGGTGGCATCGAATCCGGCAACCAGCCCAACGATCGCAAAGGTCCCGCCCGCGATCAGCGCCCAGCCGACCCAGCGCCGATGGCGATGCGAAAAACGCTCGGTGCTGCGCGGCACGTCCAATGCCCTCAAGGCGCCGCGAGTGGAAACCCATCGATTCATCAACTGGAAGAACCGCAGGGTCCGCGCGCTTGCAACGATCAAGCCGATGCCCGCGGCAACGCCAACGCTGGCGAACACCAGCACGACCGCGATGCAAGACTGGAACAGGATCCGCCAGATCAGATCGTTATGCAACGACATGTGCCCCCATCTTCCGGGATTGGCGCAGTCTCTCGCAGCACTCCGCAACCGCGGCATTCGCCGTGTCGAGCACGCCGCCGAACAGGATGAAGCCGTGCATCATGTCGGGGTACTCGCGGTAGGCGACCTCCACGCCCTCCTTCGCCATGCGCTCGGCGTACTCACGGCCTTCGTCGAGCAGCGGGTCGTAGCCGGCGGTGATCAAGTAGGCGGGCGGCAGTCCCGCGAGGCTCTTCGCGAGCAACGGAGAGGCGCGCCAGTCGACGTAGTCCTTCGGGTTCGGCAGGTAGTAGGCGCGGAAATACTCCATCGCCCTTTTCGTCAGGAGGTAGCCCTCGCCATTGCGCGTCACCGACGCGTGCCCGGCGCGCTGGTCGGTGCCCGGGTAGATGAGGAGCTGGAAATCGATTTTCGGCCCGCCGCGGTCGCGCGCGTCGAGCGCCACGACCGCGGCGAGGTTGCCGCCAGCGCTGTCGCCTCCCACGGCGACCTGCCGGTGCCGCGCCGCGACGTACTTCACCGCCGCGATGCAATCCTCCACGGCCGCGGGGAACGGATGCTCCGGCGCGAGGCGATAGTCCACCGAGTACACCGCGCAGCGCGCGCCGTTGGCGAGCTGGCGGCAGAGCACGTCGTGCGTGTCGAGGTCGCCGATCACCCAGCCGCCGCCATGGAAGTACACGAGCGCGGGCAGCGCTTCCTCGGGCTTCGAGCCGGCGGGGCGGTAGGCGCGCAGCGCCACGGGGCCGGGCGCGAGGAGCAGGCGTGCCTCGGCGACCTCCGGGGCCTTCGGCGCCACCGCGCTGCGCGTGTCGCGGTAGATGCGCCGCGCGATGTGCGCGGGCACCTCGTAGTACGGCGGCAGCGGCGATTTCGCCGCGCGCTCGAGGAGTTGAACGACTTGCGGATGGAGGCTCATGGCTTCCCTATCGCACGGCGGCGAGCATCTTCTTGAGGCGCTCGACGAAGAACGGTGCGCACTTGTGGATGCGCGTTTCCTGGGAAATCATCAGCGGGCGGATCTTCGGCAGATAGGCCTGCCACTCGGGATCGGCCTGCATCGCCGCGCGCATCTTCTCGCGCTGCAGCAGGTCGTCGTACGCCCACATGTGCGTCACCAGGTTCTGCATGCCGACTTCGGTGACGTAGTAGCCCACGAGGTTCGGCAGGTGCCGCAGCTGGATCTTCATGCCGGTTTCCTCGTAGTGCTTGAAGTACTCGGGTGCCTTGCCGATCTGCAGCAGGTACATGCGTTCTTCGACGTACATGGGGCCTTCCTCCTCGATGGCGGTCGACTATAGTATCCGCCCGATGGACGATATCAACACGCTGCGCCGCATCCTTTCGCAGAACCGCGTGATCGCGGTCGTCGGCCTCTCGGCGGACTGGTTCCGCCCGAGCTATTTCGCCGCCAAATACATGCAGGAGCACGGCTACACCGTGATCCCGGTGAACCCGCGCTACAGCGAAATCCTCGGGCAGAAGTGCTTCAAGTCCCTGCGCGACATCCCGGTCAAGGTCGACATCGTGGACTGCTTCCGCAAGACCGAGGACATCATGCCGATCGCGGACGAAGCGATCGCCATCGGCGCGAAGGTGCTCTGGCAGCAGCTGGGCGTGAAGAACGAGGCGGCCGCCGCAAAGGCGCGCGCCGCAGGACTGGACGCGGTGATGGACCGGTGCGTCAAGATCGAGCACGCGCGCCTCTTCGGCGGGCTGAACTGGGTGGGGGTCAACACCCGGGTAATTTCGGCCAAGCGCCCGCGCTGGCTCGCGTACTGACCGCCCGAGAGCGGCCCAGGTATCTGTTTTTGCGATTATTTGTGGAATAATTCCACTAGCGCGGCGCGAGTACCCCCGTTATCCTAGCGTCCATGCTCAAACCCATCCGTGTTTTCGAAGGCCGCTTCGGCCGGGTCCTGCTCGCCGACGCCTCGACGCCGGATGACGCACGCAGCCCCACCGAACCGCTCATCCTGCTCAAGTACGACGGCGCCGACTGCGTCGTTTCCATTGCCGGGGCGGCGCAGCCGCTGACGCGTGAAGAGGCGCTGTTCGCCAATCCCCGGGAGCCGTCGCAGCTCCAGGGCAGCGCCAATGGCGCACCCGCGCGCGTCATCAGCTTTCACCCTTCGACGGCGTGGCTGCACGCGAGCTTTCCCGCCGCCTTCGAGGACACGGGCGGCGGCGTGTTCCCGCGCTCGCGCGAGACGATCACGCCGCGCCTGCGCCAGCTGGCGGACACGCTGGCGATCGAAGCGCTCAACGACCAGTTCCTGTCGCCCGAGCGGCTGGAATTCATGCTGCAGGAGCTGATGCTGGTGGTGGTCGAAACCTACGTGGCGCGCCGTCGCGCCGGCATGTCGCTGTGGCGCGGCTCGCCGTTCGCCGACACGCGCATCCGCAAGGCGCTCGCACTGCTGCGCGCGCGCCCCAACAAGGACGTCAACATCGACGACCTGGCGAGCCAGGTGGGCCTGTCGCGCTCGCGCTTCTACGACCTGTTCCAGATCTGCACCGGCCGCTCGCCGCGGTCCTACCTCGACATGCTGTGCGTGGAAAGCGCCATTTCCAAGCTGTCCACGAGCCGGACCCGGATCGCCGACGTCTCCGCCGAACTGGGGTTTTCCGCGCAGAGCAACTTCACGCGGTTCTTCCTCAACCAGGTCGGCATCCCCCCCTCGGAATACCGCCGCGCCGCCGCCCGCCCGGAGGCGACCGCGGATACTCCCCCGGCGCCCGAGCCGCGCAGCTAGCCGGAACGCCGCTCTGGTGAGTGGTCAGGAACTCGCCAGGCTGCGCGCTCTCCAGGCCGACATCACGACGCTTGCAGTAGGCGCGATCGTCAATGCCGCCAATGCCTCGCTTCTCGGCGGCGGCGGCGTGGACGGCGCGATCCATCGCGTCGCCGGTCCGGAACTCCTGCGCGAATGCCGCGCCTTGCGTGGCTGCGAGACCGGCGACGCCAAGCTCACCAAGGGCTACCGGCTGCCCGCGAAATACGTGATCCACACCGTGGGTCCGGTCTGGCACGGCGGCGGCAGCGGCGAGCCCGCGGCCCTGGCGTCCTGCTACCGGCGCTCGCTCGAAGTTGCCGCCGCACACGGCATCGCGAGCATCGCCTTTCCCGGCATCAGCACGGGCGTCTACCGCTACCCGAAAGGGCCTGCGGCGAAGGTCGCGGTCGCCACCGTGCGAGAGCAGCTTGCCCGCTACCCCGGGATCCGCGAGGTCGTATTCTGCTGCTTCTCGCGGGACGACCTCGCGATCTACGAAGCGCTGTTGCTCGGCTAAACTTGGTGCTGCGCCGGGCAGCGCCGGCGGCAACCGCGCGAGAGGATGAACAGCGATGGACACCGGCAAGCAGCTGTACTTGGACTTGATGAAGCGGTGCCTGACCAACCTGATCTACCAAGACCGCAGCACGCTGTTCGGCAAGGCCGAACCGTTCGACCTGCGCATGCGCGTCGAAGGGCGCGACTGGCCCGCGAATGCGCACACCATGATCGGCATCCACCGGCTGGACAACCTGCACTTTTGCGTCGAGGACGTGCTCTCGCGCGCAGT
>Ga0326726_10001817_pt1 | contig 19876 bp, 13 predicted proteins | sample MHFenrmetagenome_2_FD_207603 | JGI IMG/M metagenome (GOLD analysis project Ga0326726, IMG submission 207603) | Lab enriched peat soil microbial communities from Michigan Hollow, Ithaca, NY, United States - MHF15MN | ecosystem: Environmental > Terrestrial > Soil > Wetlands > Peat | place: USA... | reverse complement strand
GGAGTTATCCAAACTGAAAACTGAAAACTGAAAAGAGAAAACTGAAAGGCGAGTCTCATTTTTCTGTTTTCACTTTTCTGTTTCGAGTTTACGTTCAACCGGAACGTCGACCGCGACCGTCGTGTGTCCGGGGCGACTATCAATGGCAACCGCGGCGTCGTCACCGTACAGCATCGACAGGCGCGAGCGCAGCAGATCGAGGCCGTGTCCGCCGGGCAGCGACGTCGCGTCGAAACCGGGACCGTCGTCGTGCACGTCAAGTCGCGCGCGGCTCCCGTGGCCCTGGGCGCGGATCGTGATCGTTCCGCCTTCGCGGCGCGGTGACACGGCATACTTGACCGCGTTCTCCACCAGCGTCTGGATCGCGAGCCGCGGCACGCGCACGCCGTCAACCGCGGCGTCCGCGTCGATCGCGTAGCGGAGGCGATCGCCGAACCGCACCCGCTCGATCTCGAGATAGCTCCGGACGACCTGCAGCTCGTCGGCGAGGGACACGAGCGGCGACTCGTGGTCGAGCGACGACCGCAGCAGAGAGGCGAGCTGCGTCGTCATGCGTTCTGCGCCCGCCGGATTGTCGTGGACGAGCGCGGCGATCGAGTTCAGCGTGTTGAACAGGAAATGCGGCTGCACGCGCGACTCGAGGGCCGCGAGCTGCGCTTCCGCGGCCAGCCGGCGCGCCTCCGCTTCGTCGCGCTCCTTGGTCCGCAACGCCATCCGCGCATCCTCGAGTCGGGCGCGCATCCCTTCGAATGCGGAGACGGCGATGCCGAAGATCAGCGTCATGATGAGCGACTGCTTCAGCGCGGCGAGAAACCACGTTCCGGTCTGACCGGGCCGGATGTAGCCGATCGTCCTGAGCACCGCGATCGCGATCGTGCTGCCCGTCAGCCCGAGGGCGGCCATCGCCGGGATCAGCACGACCCAGTCGTACGGAAAGCGGAAGCGGCACGAGACGCCGCGCATCAGCCGCGGCATCGCGAACGCGACCAGCGGTACGATCGAGCACGTGAAGATAAAGGAGATGGTGAACGGCTGAACAAGATCCCGCCAGGGTGTCTGCCAGGTCGCGCCGCTGAACAGCGCGACCGCCGTCACCGCCGCGACGATGCTCCAGCCCAGCATCCGCAGCCAGTAGCGGCGGTCCCACCTGCGTCCTACTTGTGGCATCCGACGCAGCTTGTCCCGTTCGACTTCGGGATCGTTCCCGACGTCATCCATTCCTTCGCCTTCGGCGCCTGGCCGGACGTTGGCGCATCCTTTATCAAGCGATCGAAGTACATCCGCGCCTTGTCCTGCTGGCCCAGGCGCGCGAAGCCTTCCGCCAGGCCGAACAGCAGCTCGCCCTTCGCATGGTCGCCGAGCGTGGCCCATCGGGGCGCCTGCACGTCGAGCACGTGCTCGTAGTTCGCCACGGCGGACTGCACGAGCGGCCGCGAGACCTCGGGCGGCATGTTTCTCGTCGCCTCGAGCAGCACGGCGGCGCGCGGGATCAGCACAGCCGGATTATCGACTGCCAGCGCGACGGCGTCGTCCATTTCTTTCAGCGCGCGGCCGAATAGCGGACCTCCGGTCGCCGCGTCGCCTTTCGCAAATGCCTGACCGGCCCGCGCGAGCAGGGCGGCGCCGTGCCAGACCAGCGCTTCAGCGTGTTTCGGATTGTCGGCCAGCGTGCGCTCGCACAGATCGATCGCGCGCTGCAGCCTCGCCTCGTCGCCGGCGATGCCGGCGAAGAAATCCGCGCGGACGAGATAGTCGAACCGCTGCGGCGCGGACGGCGCCTGCGCGGCGGCGAGGACGAACGCGAGCAGCCAGGTGATCAACGTCATCATGTTCCCTCCACGGAGACACTACGTGACAGGTGTCGCTGCGATCGGCGTTCGCCGACGAAAGGTCGAAAAACCCGACCGAACGGGCTAAGATCGCGGCTTATGAAACAGTCGATCACCATTGCCGTGGCTGCCGGCGCGCTCGCGCTTCTCGTCTGGACCGGCGGTCCGGTCTGGAACGTGCGTGTTGATGCGCAGAACCGGATGGCGTATTCGGTCGTGTCGCCGGAGAACGGGCACGTCGCGCTCGGTCTGGCGATCAGGAAGCTGAACACGTCCGGCACGTTCATGCAGGCGCCGGCGCATCCCGATGATGAGACCAACGCGCTCTTCGCGTTGTTCACGCACGGCATGGGCCTGCGGTCTATCGACGTGCAGAACAACCGCGGCGAGGGCGGACAGAACGAAATTGGTCCCGAGCTGTTCCGCGACATCGGCGTGCTGCGCACGTCCGAGCTCGTGGCGGCGCACAAGATCGACGGCGCCGAGCAGTACTTCACGCGCGCGATCGACTACGGCTATTCGTTCGATCCAGAGGAAGTGATCAACAAGTGGGGCCGCGAGGCCATCATCGGCGACTACGTGCGCCTGATTCGCGCGCTCCGGCCCGACGTGCTCGTGACGATGAACATTCAGGGCCGCGGCGGCGACCGGGCGCACGAAGCGACGACCGTTCTCGTCCGCGAAGCCTACAAGGTGTCCGGCAACCCGGCGATGTATCCGGAGCAGCTGCGCGAGGGCCTGCGCCCGTGGCAGCCGCGGAAGCTGTACTTCTCCGCGGGCTTCGGCGTGATTGGAGCCGGAGGGCGGGGTGGGGCAGGTAGGGCGGGTGGGGCAGGTGGGGCAGGGAGGGCGGGTGGGGCAGGTGGGGGAATTGCGCCGCCACCGCCGGAACCAGCGGCGGGCGTCAAGATCACGCGAGTGAACACCGCCATCTACGACGAGCTGCTCGGCCGGACGTATGCGGAGATTGGCGCCGACGCGCACAGCAATCACAAGTGTCAGGGGACCTCGGGCCTGCCCGCGCTGCCGGGCTTTGGCGGCGGACGCGGCGGCGCCGGCGGCGGGCAGTATCAGCTGATCGACTCGACGATCGCGGGCCAGACGCAGAAGGACGAGACGTCGATCTTCGATGACATCGACCTCACGCTGGCCGGCATCGCGCAGTTCGCGGGCGCGAATCCGCCCGACGCGCTGCAGACCGGTCTCGCCGCGGTCGTGGACCAGGCGCAGAAGGCGAAGGCGGCCTTTGACGGCGGAAACGATGCGGGAACCGCGGCGCCGATCGAGACGGGCCTCGCCGCCCTGCGCGCCTTGCGCGCGCAACTAAACACGTTGCGATTGAGCGACGCCTCGCGCTACGAAATCGATTTCCGGCTGAAAAACAAGGAGCGCGACTACGAGGACGCGCTGCTCGCGGCGCACGGCCTGACGTTCGACGCGGTGGCCGACGACGGGCTCGTCGTCGGCGGACAGCCGGTCGCGTTGTCGATCGCCGCCGTCAATCGTGGCGCTAGCGACGTCAGCGTCAGTGACGTGACGATCGCCGGCTTCGATGGGGCACCGACCTGCGCGCCCGCGGCGATCAAGAAGGATGCGGTCTTCACCTGCAGCGCGAGCGCGAAGGTGCCGGCGAACGCGAAGCTGACGTCGCCGTACTTCACGGACGAGTACTGGAAGTCACCGGCGAAGCCCGCGATCAGCATCTTCGATCCGTCCGTGCCGTTCGGCGTGCCGTTCGCGCCCACGCCGTTCCGCGTCACGTTCCACGTGCGCGCGGGCAGCGCCGACGTGACGAAGGAACTGCCGGTCCAGTATCGCTACGTGAAGGACATCTACAACGGCGACAAACGCATGGAACTGAACGTCGTCCCGACTTACTCCGTGCGCGTGACACCGCCGCTCGCCGTTGTGCCCGCGCCGTCGGCTGGCGCGACCGTCGCGCGCGAGATTCACGTGGCCGTGACGAACGGCGCGAAGTCCGCCAGCGACGTCAGCGTCACGCTCGAGTTGCCTGCCGGCTGGAGCGCGACGCCAGCGAGCGTGCCGATCGCGTTCGCCCACGAAGACGAGTCGCTGTCGGCGCGGTTCATGGTGACGGCGCCCGCGACGGTGAAGACCGGCGACTACGCGGTCCGCGCCGTCGTGACGACATCGTCCCCGGGGGCCACCGGAACGGCGCGCTTCGACAACGGCTATCAGGAGATCGAGTACCCGCACATTCAGCGGCGGCAAATCATCAAGCCGGCCGAGACGACGGTCAAGATCGTGGACGTGAAGATCGCGCCGCGGCTCACCGTCGGTTACGTCAACGGCGTCGGCGATCAGGTGCCGCCCGCGATCGAGCAGCTCGGCGCGAAGGTGACGTTCGTCGATCAGGACGAGCTCGCCTGGGGCGATCTCTCGAAGTACGACGTCATCGTCACGGGCGTGCGCGCGTACGAGCGGCGGATGGATCTGCGCGCGTACAACCGGCGGCTGCTGGACTATGTCGAGCGCGGCGGGACCGTCATCGTGCAGTACAACAAGTTCGAGTTCAATTCGGGACAGTACGGCCCGTATCCCGCCGTCGTCAGCGGCAATCGCGTGTCGGACGAGAGCGTGCCGGTCAAAGTACTGGTGCCGAATCATCCGGTCTTCAACTACCCGAACAAGATCGGCGCGTCGGCGTGGGCCAACTGGGCGCAGGAGCGCGGGCTGTACTTTCTCGGCGAGAAGGACTCGCACTATGTGGATCTTGTCTCGATGAACGATTCCTTCCAGGACAATCCCGGCGAGAAACTCGGGTCGCTGGTTGAAGGGAAGATCGGCAAGGGCCGCTGGATCTACCTCGGCCTCGGCTTATGGCGTCAGTTGCCGGCCGGCACCGAGGGCGCGTATCAGTTGCTCGCGAACTTGCTCAGCTTGCCCAAGGCGCCGGCGGGAACAGCGGCGCCATAGGTGAAACGGGGAGTTGAGTAATTGGGTATGTGGGTAATTGCTCCTCGGACGATACTCAATTACCCAACTACTCAGTTACTCAATTCATCTCGTCATCTCGTCATCTCGTCATCTCGTCATGGCGTCGAGACGATGAGGCCAGCAGGAACACGTCGGACGCGAGCGTGACCTCGAGTTCATCGAGCGCCTCCACCCCAGCCGCCGCGCTGCGCCGCTCGCCCCGGTAGGTCCCGCGCAGCAGGTCTTTCAGGGCGTTGCGGTCCAACCGCGGCCGCTCGCGGACGATACCGCGCTCGCGCAGCGTGAAGAATGGCGCGTGTTCGGCGAGCAGCGCCTCGCCGCGATCCCGCTCGACGCGCGCGCCCTGCACCTGCTCGCGCAGTTCGACGAGATCATCCGGCGCGGGGATGGCCACGACCAGCCAGCCGCCCGGCTTCAACACTCTGGCGCACTCGGCAGGATTCCGCCGGCCGTGGATCGAAATCACGAGCGACGTGCTGCGATCGACGAGAGGCAAGCGCCGATCGGCATTCGCGACGACCCACGTGAGGGCGGGGAATCGCTTCGCCGCATGTTCGGCGGCCGCCGTGGACAGATCGATCCCGATTCCTTCGATCGGGCGCGCGCGCGCCAGTTCGCCGAGCACGTCGCCCGATCCCGATCCGAGCTCGACGACGACCGATTGAATACGTAGGCCGGGTCCTTTTGGACCTGGCGGCCCAGGCGGGTCCGAAAGGACCCGCCCTACATCTTCTACGACTTCCTGGACGAGCGCGCGACCCACGCCGCGCGCGAGCAGCCGCGCGCGTGCATCAACCGACGCTTTCGAATCGCCCGCCGACGCGGACTTGCGATCTTGCGGCTGCAGCAGGTTGACGTAGCCGCTGCGCGCGACGTCGAACGTGTGGCCGCGCCCGCAGGTCCACGTGCGATCACCGCGCGTCAGCGGCTGCCCGCACGCGCGAACCGTACACGCGAGCGCGTGAGCGGGTGCGTGATTACCCACTTACCCAACTACTCACTTACTCAATTCACCATCGAATATGCTGCGTGCTTCTCGCCCTTCAACCACTCATCCATCCAGCCGACAATGTGCTGCAGGCGCTCGATGCGGTGCCAGGGCTCGCCGGAGCGCGAGAGCTCGTGCGTCTCGCGCGGGAAGCGCACCATCACGGTGGGGATCTTCCGATACTTGAGCGCGCGGAACATCATCTCGCCGCCGTCCGCCGCCGGCGTGCGGTAGTCCGCGTCCCCGTTGACGAGCATCAGCGGCGTCGTCACGTTCGCGACGTGCGTGATCGGCGAGCGCGCCGCGAAGTCCTGCGGATCCTCCCACGGCGCCTTGCGGAACCACGTCGGCTGGAAGAGCGTGAAGTCCGCCGTGAACCAGAAGCCGTACCAGTCGGCGATGTCACGCTGCGCGACCGCGGCCTTGAAGCGCTGCGTCTGCGTGATCGTCCAGTTCGTCAGCAATCCTCCGCCGCTGCCGCCGGTCACGCCGAGTCGGTTCGGGTCCACGTAGCCCTTCTTCAGCACTTCGTCGACGCCGGCCATCAGGTCCTTGTAGTCGTCGCCGGGGTAGTGGTACTGGATGATGTTGCCGAAGTCCTGGCCGTACGTCGTGCTGCCGCGCGGGTTCGTAAACAGCACGACGTAACCCTTCGCGGCCATCCACTGGAACTCGTGCGTGTAGACGTTGCCGTACGCGCCGTGCGGCCCGCCGTGGATCTCGAGGATGAACGGGTACTTCTTCGACGGATCGAAGTCCGGCGGTTTCAGGATCCAGCTCTGGATCTGCTTGCCGTCGAACGAGCGATACCAGAGTTCTTCGGGCTCGCTCTGTTGGATGTTCTTGAAGAGATCTTCGTTGACGTGCGTGATCTGCACGGGCGCGCGATGTTGCGGGCCCGACTCAGGCGCGTAGTCCAGGAAGAAGAGGTCGCCGATGTTCGTCTGCGTCGAGAACGTCGCCGCGAACTTGTTGCCTTGCGGTGTCGCGCTGTAGGCCGCGATCTCCTGCGTGCCTTCCGTAAGCGGATTGATCCGGCCGCTGGCGACGTCCACGATCATCAGGTTCGAGCTGCCGTGTTCCGCCGAGACGACGGCGAGTTTCCTGCCGTCGGGGGACCAGACGATCGGCTTGCGATTCTGCCCGCGCGGGGCGGCCTGATCGCCGCCGATCCCGCCGGCGATGTCGAAGTCGTAGCTCGCCGTCAAGTTCTTCGGCGTGCTGTCCGGCGTCGCGTCGGTGACCCAGAGGTCCGGCTGGCTGTAGGAGCGGATCGGCTTGCCGTTGAGCGTGCCGACGAACGCGATCTGCTTGCCGTCAGGCGACACGGAGATGTTGCCGATCGATCCCTCGATGCTCGCGACCTTGGCGATCGCGCCGCCTGCGGCGGGCACGCGATACAGCGAGTCGCCGGTTTCCGTCACCCACGGCTCTGGCACGCGCGTCGACGTGAAATAAATTGTCGACCCATCCGGCGACCATCGCATTCCGTGCTCATCGAACTCGCCGTCGGTGATCTGTTTCTGCACCGGGGTCCGACTCTGGTCTGACCCCGGTCCGACCCCCATCCGACCCTGGTCGGACCCCGCATCAACAGTGAAAATGTGCGCGTGATGCTTCGTATCCACGTACGTCGGATTGCCGTTCGCGCGATAGACGGCCTGTGTGACGACGGTGATGTCGCTCTTGTGATCCGAGGCAGGCTTCACATCGGCGGCGCTGGTGTCGCTGTTGAACGCGATCGTTCTTCCATCGGGCGACCAGACCGGGCTGCTCGCGCCGCCGGTGGCGTCGGTGAGCGGCCGCGCCTCGCCGCCCTCCAGCGGCAGCAGGTAGATCTGTGGGACCTGCGGCTTCCCGGCGTTGTCGGCGGCGCTCGCTGGACTCGCGGGCACGCGGACAAAGGCGAGCCGTTTTCCATCAGGCGCCCAGCGCGGCGACGCGTCGTTGATGCCGGACGTCAAGCGCCTCGGTTGGACGTCGTTCGCGCCCGACTGACCGGCGGCCGTGGACACGGCAAAGACCGACGTCTCGTAGCGGTTCTCTTTCTCGTTCACCGTGACCCGGACGAACGCCACGGTGGAACCGTCGGGCGAGATCTGCGGATCCGCAATCCACGTGAACTTGAAAAGATCGTTCTCGGTGATGAATCGCTTCGACTGCGCTCGCGGCTCGGCGACGTGACTAACCGCGGCGACAACCAGGACAGCGAGGACGATTCGGCGCATGACCGCTCCTTGTGATGTGCATCGTAATCTGAAATCTGAAGTCTGAAATCTGCAATCTCATAGAATGTCGTCATGCCCGTCCGAGACGTCATCATCATTGGCGCTGGTCCCTCCGGTTTGTCAGCGGCGATCGCCGCCAAGCAGCGCGGCCTCGACTACCAGGTGCTCGAGCAGGGCGTACTAGTGAACTCGATCCACCACTTTCCGCCGCAGATGGTGTTCTTCACGACGCCGGAGCTGCTGGAGATCGGCGGGCTGCCGCTCGTTTCGCCGTACGACAAGCCGACCCGGGTCGAAGCGCTACGGTATTACCGCAAGGTCGTGGACACGTACGATCTTCAGATTGCGTTCCAGGAGACCGTGACCGGCGTGACGCGAGAGACGGGCGGGGCTGGTGAGTCGGGTGGGGCGGGTGGGGAAGAGATGATCTTCGCGATCGAAACGCGATCAGCGCGCGGCGTGCGTCGTGCTCGCCACGCTCGCACGGTCGTGTTCGCGATCGGCTACTACGATCATCCCGTCATGCTCGGCGTGCCCGGCGAGGACCTGCCGCACGTGCATCATTACTATAAGGAGCCGCACGTACACTACCGGCAGCGCGTCGTGGTCGTCGGCGGCGGCAACTCTGCCGCCGAGTGGTGCCTGGAACTCTATCGCGCCGGCGCGCACGTGACGCTCGTGCATCGGCACGACGCCCTGAAGCCGACAATCAAGTACTGGGTGCGCCCGGATATCGAGAATCGGATCAAAGAAGGATCGGTGGTCGGCCGTTTCAATACTGTGATCAAGGAGATCCGGCCGACGTCAGTCATCGTCAGGGCAGGTGGGGCAGGTGGGGCTGGTGGGGAAGATGAGATTCCCGCTGAGGCTGTCTATCTCTTGACCGGCTATCGCGCGGACGCGGATCTCCTATGCCGCGCCGGCATCAGGTTGAACGAACGCGAAGCGCCCGTGCACGACCCGGAAACGTTCGAAACCAACGTCCCCGGACTCTTCGTCGCCGGCGGCGCGATCGCGGGCGTCGACACCGGGACGATCTTCATCGAGAACGGCCGGTTCCACGGCGAGAAGATCGTCGAGGTGATCGCGCGTCGACTCGAGCGATCGATGTAGCGCGGCAAGTAACTAGATGTAACCCGTACCTGTCACCCACCTGTCACCTACCTGTTAGGTGACAGGCCCTCTATCGACCGGTGACCAGTTCCAGATGAAACACCGCGATGCCCAGCCGGCGCGGATCCGATCCGCCCGCCGGCGCTGAGCCGTCGACGTTCTCCAACGTCAGGTACGTCGTGCCCGGCTCGATCGTGAAGACGCCGGTGTCGTACTCGTCGCGAGTCGGGGTCACCTGGATCCGCGCCACTTCCGTTTCCCCCATCGACACGCGCAGGCCGCGCGTGCGCTCGTGCGCGCGCGCCACGATCCTCAGGTGAACCGTCGACCGCACGCTCGCCACCACGGCGATCCGCGCGCGATCCGCCATCCACCGCCACGCCATCGTCCGCTCGAGCGGCGTCGGACCGGGAAGATGTTCGGGATACGACCACCCGTCCGCGAACCAGATCGCGGGCGGCGGCGGCTGATCCGGCGGGAGGACGTAGGTCGCGATCGGCGTGCCCTTCCGGACCGTCGCGCCCTCTTTCGCGCGCTCGATGCCGGCCATCCACGCCGGCGACGAGGGCGCGCGCGAAAAGCCGTACGACGATCCGCTCCGATTCGCGTAGCACAAGGCGCCGGCGGAGCGGCACGATGGCGGAATCTCGGCGGTGCCGCACCGACCGGGCCACACTGCGGTCTCGCCGCCGCCCATCAGGAGAATCTTTTCGCACCCGGCCGTCGCGATCGGCGGCGCGGGCGACGGCTCGATCTTCGAGACGCGCTCCGCGAACACTTCCGCCACCGGATTGTCGAGGTCCGGCAGCTGCTGCCAGAGGGTGGCGGCGAACAGCGTCGGCGTCAGGTACTGCTCCGGCTGCCGCGGCGCGAACTGCACGGCGCACCAGAAGACGGATGCCGCGGCGAGGACGCGAAGCCAGACGGCCGCCGCGGGCGCGGCCTCGAGCACCGGGATCGTCAACGGCAGCAGCCACACGCCGTACCGGCTCGGGCCCGGCGTACCGCCGGCGTTGACGTTGGTCGTCTGTGTGAAGCTGAAGAGGAACAGCACGGCGATGACCGCGACGACGCCGCGCCCTCCGTGAAGGACGCGGCGAAGCGGCGACCCTGCATCCAGTGCGACGACCGCGATCGTGATCGCGACGGCGGCCGTCAGAAACGGATCGTGCACGAACATCCCGAGATTCGGATCGAACGGCACAGTGAGAAACTCGCGCAGCGACGGCCAATGCTGATCGACGCCTTCGTTGAGCGCCGACCAGCGGTCGAGGCGGACCAAGTAGTAAAGCGGATGCAGCGAGGCGATTGCCGCGCCGCCCGCCGCGCCCAGCCACACGCGACGTTCCTTCCAGCCGAACGACGCGAGCGCATGCGCCATGACGGCGAGCATCGCGATCGCGAGGGGCGGATTCTGCGTCGCCGCCGCGCCCAGCGCGACCGACGACCACCACGGCGCCGTACGCAGGAGCACGACGGCGATCGTCAGCAGTGAAAACGTGAAGACTTCCGTGTGCGCCTTGTCGACCCACCAGAGAATCGGTCCGGCGGCGACGAACAGGGTCGCCGGGGCAGACGTGCGCGCGCTCAGCACCGCCACCGCGCACATCAGCAGCAGCATGTTGATCGCCGCGAAGCCGAACAGCGGCGATCGGCCGAGCGTCGTCGCGACGCGCACGAACGGCGCGGCTATCAACGAGTAGACCCAGAAGTGCGGCAGATCCTGGCGGCCGTCGCCGCCGACGTACTCCGGCAGCACGAGACGCCGGCTCGCGTCGCCCGGCATGACCTCCGCCGCCCGGCGCAGATCATCCGGCGACAGGCTCGGCGCCGAGCCGCGCGCGAAGTTCAGCGCCATCACGAGGTACTCGCCGCCGTCGCCCATGATGCGCGGCGCCGACTGCACGACGAGCGTGATCAGCAGGGCGAAGAACGCGCCGAGAAAGAAGCCGCGGTGATTGACGTGGTGGAGGCGCGGGCCGACGAGCGGCGCTAGCAGCAGGAGGAGGAGGACGGCGACGACTGCGGCGGCGCCCATGAACTGGAAGGGCGCTCAGTGCGCGACGTTCGACGGACCGGGTGTGCGCGCGCTGATGATCTTCATTTCGAGCAGCTCGACGAGCGACGCCGCGCGCGTGCGCAGGCACGGGCGCTCGAGCAGCGCCTGCTTCTCGAGCGGTTCGAAGTCCAGGTACTGCGCCAGCGCGTTCACCAGATCGTCGTCGGACATCGCCGCGGGCGTGCGCGCTTCCCCTCCGCGCGATTCCGACCCCGGGCCCAGCAGGGCTTCGAGGCGCGCCCGCTGGCGGTGGATGTCCACGCGCTCCGCGGGCGCCAGCACCGGCTCCGGCAGCAGTTCGACACTCGCGCGTCGATAGCGGCGCTCGTGATCCTCGGCGAGGATCCGGAACTTGTCGAGCCCGCGCAGCACGATGTTGTAGCGGCCGTCATTGTGCCGCTCGACGTGCGTGATGACGCCGCTACAGCCGACGGCGTACACCGGCGGCCGCCCCTCGTAATCCGATTCCCAGCCGGGCCGGAGCAGCACCATGCCGAGCATCCGGTCGGCCGCGAGCGTATCGGCGACCATCTCGCGGTAGCGCGGCTCGAAAATGTGGAGCGCGAGAAAGACGTTGGGGAAGAGGACGACGTTGGGCAGCGGGAAGAGCGGCAAAAGGTCAGACATGGTGCCGGGTGCGGGGTGCTGAGTGCCTGGTGCCGTGCTGGGTGCCGGGTGCAGGGGGCTGTGCTGGGGGCTGTGCAGGGTGCTGTGCTGACTGCTGTGCCGCGTGCTTGGCGCTTCGAGCGCGCCGCGCGCGATGACGGGCGCTCTGCACAGCACTCCGCACCCCGCACCCCGCCCCCTGCACGGCACCCCGCACCCCGCACCCAGCACCCAGCACCCGTGTCTCCCCTAATGAATAGTCTTCGTCTTCTTGTCCATGTAGTCCATGAGCACGTACTGTCCGAGCGTGTAAGGCGTCGTGAAATACGCCTTGCCCTTGCAGATGTCGGCCACGCGACGGACGAAGCTCACCAGGTCGTAGTCGCGCGCGAGCATGAACGTATTGATCATGATGCCGCTCTTGCGGCACGCGGCGACCTCGGCGCACGTCTCCGCGACGATGAACGGGTCGAGGCCGAAGGCGTTCTTGTAGATGCGGCCGTCCGGCTGCGTCAGCGCCGACGGCTTGCCGTCGGTGATCATGATGATCTGCCGCATGTCCTTCGACTGGCGATCGAGAATCCGCCGCGCGAGCCGCAGGCCCTCGCGCGTATTCGTGTAGTACGGCCCGACGCGGACGCGCCCGAGCTCGGCGAGTGGAATCTCCTCGGCCGAGTCGTGGAACAGGACGACCTTGAGCGCGTCGCCCGGGTACTGTGTCTTGATCAACTGCGCGAGCGCGAGCGCCACGCGTTTGGCCGGCGTGAAGCGATCCTCGCCGTAGAGAATCATGCTGTGACTGCAGTCGAGCATCAGCACCGTCGCGCAGGAGCTTTGATACTCGCCCTGCACGACCATGAGATCGTCATGAGTGACATGTATGCGCGCGGGTGCTGGGTGCTGGGTGCGTGGTGCTTGGTGCTGGTGCTGCTGCTGGGTGCCGGGTGCTGCGTGCTCGCGCGCCTCGCGCGCGACCGCGTTCAACAGCGTCGACGCGGCGTCGAGGTTCATCGTGTCGCCGAATTCGTACGCCTTCGGCGCGCCCGTCGTCTCGACGCCCGTCGCCTGCTCGCGCGTGTCGTGCCGGCCGAAGCTGCTCTTGCCGAGCGAGCCGAGCAGATCGCGCAGCGCGCGGTAGCCGAGGAAATCCAGCGCCTTGTCGGTGACTTCGAACTTCACCTGGCTCTGCTGATCCGGCCCCATGCCGCCGCCGCCCTGACGATGCCGGCGTTCGGCCTCGAGGTCGGGCGGCATCGAGATGTAGCCCTGCTCGGTCATGCGCTCGATGATCTGCTGGATCAGTTCCTCGAGCTTCGAGCGCGCATCCGCCTGATCGCCGTCCGCCGGATCGCCGAGCAGCTGCTCGAGCGTCTCTTCGGGCAGTACGCCGCCGTTGAACAGCGCGTCGAGAATCGCGTCGTGGAGCGCCTGCATCGTCCGATCCTCGTCATCCATCGCGTACGGACTGCCAAAGCCGCTCGACAGCAGCAGGTCGGACAGCTTCGAGACCAGATCCTCGAGATCCAGATCGTCGAGCGCGTCGCCGGTGAATTTCGTGTACCTGTATTTCATGTGTGACTAGCCACCAGTCACCAGCCACCAGCCACTAGTTGTAATACTTCTTCTTGCTCCCCGGCATCCTGATTTCCTCTTCCACCTGTGGTTCTTCGCGGCGCGGCGCGCGGCGCTGCTGCTGCTCCGCCGCCGAGTAGCCCCGCTCGTCGCTGCGGCTGATCTTGCGCTGCGCGCACAGGCCTTCCAGCACGAAGTCGATCGCCGACGCCACCATCGGGGCCGGCGCGCCGGGCGGGAGCCCCGCCTGCTGGGCCAGTTCGCGCAGGCCCTGGACGCCGCGCGTCTGCGTGATGACCTCGTCGGCCGACGTCGTATCGGTCAGCGGGAGCACGCCGCCGAGATCGAACCACTCGATGACGGTTCGCGTGTCGACGCCGTCGAACATGCCGGTGAACACGGACCCGACCGACGACCGAATCAGATCGCGCGCGACCTGTTCGGCCCCGCGCAGCTCGCCTTCGTACTCCAGCTCGAATTTCCCGGTGATCGACGGCAGCGCGGCGTAGAGATCCGTGACGCGCGGCACGACGAGCCCTTCGCCGCTCGCCAGCGCGCGCCGCTCGGCGTTCGAGACCACGAGCTCGAGCGTCGTGATCGGCAGGCGCTGGCTGACCCCCGACCGCTTGTCGATCTTCCGGTCGGCGCGCGCCTGGAACGCGACCTCCTCCACGACCTCGCGCACGTAGGTCGGAATCTCCGCCTTCAGGGCGCCGGCGCGATCGGTCCACGCCTCCTGTTTCGTGATCGCCATCGCGTTGTGGCGCGTCGCGGGGTAGTGCGTGCGGATTTCCGATCCGATGCGGTCCTTCAGCGGCGTGATGATCTTTCCGCGCGCCGTGTAGTCCTCCGGGTTCGCCGTGAAGACGAGCATGACGTCGAGCTTCAGGCGAATCGGATAGCCTTTGATCTGGACGTCGCCTTCCTGGAGGATGTTGAAGAGGCCGACCTGGATCTTGCCGGCGAGATCGGGCAGCTCGTTCACGGCGAAGATCCCCCGGTTCGCCCGCGGCAGCAAACCGTAGTGCATCGTCAGCTCGTCGGACAGGTTCAATCCGGCCTGCGCCGCCTTGATGGGATCGATGTCGCCGACCATGTCGGCGATCGTCACGTCCGGCGTCGCGAGCTTTTCGACGAAGCGGTCTTCGCGCCGCAGCCAGCCGATGGCGAGGCGGTCGCCTTCGGCGGCAATCCGCGCGCGGCAGGCCGAGCAGAGCGGCGCCGTCGGGTCGTCGTGGATCTCACAGCCCGGCACGATCGGAATGCGCTCGTCGAGCAGATCGACTAGGCCGCGCAGGATGCGCGACTTCGCTTGGCCGCGCAGGCCGAGCAGGATGAAATTGTGACGCGAGAGGATCGCGTTGACGAGCTGCGGCACGACGGTGTCGTCGTAGCCGATGATGCCGGGGAAGAGCGCCTCGCCCGCCCGGAGCTTGCACACGAGGTTGTCGCGGATTTCCTGTTTGACCGGCCGCGAACGATAGCCGGATTGCCGGAGGTCGCCGAGGGTGTGGATGGCCGCCATCTGGGAATTCTATCCGAAGGTGGCTGGCGGCTGGTGACTCGTGGCTGGCGATCAGCGAACGAAGTCCGATTTGCTCAACGACGGATTGACGAGGACTTCATCGAACTCCAGCTCGTCCACCACGCGGTCGCCGGCGGTCGTGACGATCTTGTAGGGTGCCTTCATGCCGCCGGTCGAGCGGCGGTCCGAAAAGGCGACGTTCATCACCGTCCGGTCGCCGGCGAAGTACGTCAGACGGATTGGGATGCGCGTCCTGGCGTCGAGGATCATCTTGGCCGCGAAGTCGTCGCCCACGGCATCGATCCAGGCCGACTCCGGAACCACGGGCATTTCTCTCGTCGTGCCTTTCGTCCGCAGGTCCACCGGCATTTCCGGCGACGTGAACGTCGCGATGCCGAGCATCAAGCGCGCGAGCATGGCGCGGTTCAACATCAGGACCGCCGCGCTGTCGCGCGCGTCCGGCGTCGTCCGGCCGTCGGGGCGTTCAATGCGATCGAGCGTCGTGCGGCTCGTATAACCGGTCTGGCGCTTGCCGAACTCGCCCGTGTCGATGCGCAGGTAGTTATCGGGCAGGAGGATGCGGATCTCGACCTCGGCTGCGAGCAGCGAGCCGTTTTCACCGGACACTTTCGATCTGCCCCTCAAGCGCATCGAACGCAGACGCGCGATTCCGCCGGGGCCGCCGAAGACCGCGATGCGCGCCGAGGTGAACAGGTCCTTCGCGCGCCCCTCCTCGACGAGGGCGCCGTCCTTGATGTTCTGCCCCGAGATCGGCGTGAGCGAGTACATGGCAAGGCTCGCAGCGAAGCCTAGGCCGATCGTCGTTCGGAGACGCCGATGCGCCATCCGCATCGCGGGCATTATAGACTCGCCGCTGTGCGGAACGCCCGTCACGCCTTCTTCGCCTCACCGAGGTCGCTTGTTTTCGCCCACCGTGGCGGGGCGGCGCTCGCGCCCGAAAACACGATCGCGGCGTTCGACAACGGGATCGCGCTCGGCGCCGATGGCCTGGAGCTGGACGTGCGCGTGTCGCGCGACGGCGTCGTGGTCGTCCATCACGATCGCCTGCTCGATCGCACGACGACGCTCCGCGGTCCGGTCGACGAATGCACGGCCGACGAGCTGGCGCGCGCGAACGTGCCGGCGCTCGCGGACGTGCTGGAGCGCTATCGCGACGCGCGCGTCATTGTTGAAATGAAGGTGAACTCGGCGGACATGGCGCGCGCCACCGTGGCCGTCGTCCGCCGCGCGGACGCGGTCGATCGCGTGTGCCTCGGCGCGTTCGGCCGGCGCGCGCTGCGTGAAGCCCGCGCGATCGAACCGGCGATCGCCACCAGTGCGGCGCGTGAAGAAGTCCGGTGGGCGCTGTATCGATCCTGGGTGCGTTGGCCGGCGCGCGTCGCGTACTCCGGCTTTCAAGTACCCGAGATGGCGGGCCGGACCCGTGTCGTATCGCCCCGCTTCGTCGACGCCGCGCACCGTGCGGGCCTCGCCGTCCAGGTGTGGACGGTCGATACAGAAGAAGATGCGCGCCGGCTCCTCGAGTGGGGTGTCGATGCGCTGATTACCGATCGGCCCGACCTCGTCGTGCCGATTCTGCGGGACCGCCTTGTCGCGAGGGCAATCTAGGAAGAGAATTCACCGATGCAGCCGCCGACACTGAAGGACGTCTACGCCGCGCGCGAACGGGTCTACCGCGTCGTGCGCCCCACGCCGCTGATGCGGCATCCGCTGCTCAATGCCGAGACCGGGCTCGACGTCGTCGTCAAGCACGAGAATCACAATCCGACCGGGGCGTTCAAGGTCCGCGGCGGCCTCAATCTCATCGGCAGCCTGACCGCGGACGAGCGCCGCGGAGTGATCACGGCGTCGACGGGCAATCACGGCCAGTCGATCGCGCTCGCGTGCCAGCGCGAAGGCGTGCCGTGCACGATCATCACTCCGGTCGGCAACAATCCGGACAAGAACGCAGCGATGCGGGCGATGGGCGCCGAGGTGCTCGAGCACGGCCGCGATTTCGACGAGGCGCGCGAGCGCGTCGAGCAGCTGCAGCAGGAGCGCGGCCTGCGCTACGTGCACTCGGCGAACGAGCCGCTGCTGCTCGCCGGCGTCGGGACGTACGCGCTCGAGATCTTCGAGGAGCTGCCGGACGTCGACGTGATCCTGGTGCCGATCGGCGGCGGCAGCGGCGCCTGCGGCTGCACGATCGTCCGCACCGGCATCGGCAGCCGCGCGAAAGTCATCGGCGTTCAGGCCGAGCGGGCCGACGCGTTCACGCGATCGTGGCGGAGCGGCACCCGCGTCGTCGGCGAAAGAGCCGACACGTTCGCCGAGGGCGTGGCGACGCGCGTGACCTTCGATCTCACGTTCGAGATGCTCCAGCGCGAGCTCGACGACATCGTCACGCTGACCGAGGACGAGCTGGCCGAGGGAGTGCGGCTTGCGTTGCGCACGACGCACAATCTGGCCGAAGGCGCCGGCGGCGCGCCGCTGATGGCGGCAATGAAACTGCGGGATCAGCTCGCCGGAAAGAAGGTCGTGTGCGTCATGACCAGCGGCAACATCGATCTCGCGACGCTCATGCGCATTCTTTCCGCGCAACCGACTGCCAAAATGTGACCACGCGTCGACAACCAGGTGACAGAGTCGGCAAGAAATTCACAGGGAGTTGATGCGCGTCGGATAACATCTGCGTGCCATGCGCAGATTGCTGACAAATTTTGCTCTCTTCCTGGCGATCACCATCGCCCTCCTGTCGTCGGCGACCAGCCTGAAAGGCAGTTCGCCGAACATCGTCATCAGTCAGGTTTACGGCGGCGGCGGAAACGCCGGCGCCACGTACAAGAACGACTTCATCGAGCTGTTCAACCGCGGCGCTTCTTCGGTGAGCCTGGCTGGAATGTCGGTGCAATACGCGGCGGCCGCGGGCACAACGTGGCAGGTCACTGCGCTGAGCGGCGTCACAGTAGCACCCGGACAGTACTACTTGGTACAAGAGGCGGTCGGAGCGGGTGGAACGGTGAACCTGCCCACCCCCGACGCGACGGGCACGATAGCGATGAGCGCCACAGCGGGAAAAGTGGCGCTCGTTTCCACGACCACCCAGTTGAGCGGGGCTTGTCCGGCGGGCGTGGTCGACTTGATCGGCTATAACAGCACCGGCGCGAGCGGTTGTTCCGAAGGGACGCCGACGCCAGCGCTCACGAATACAACGGCAGCCATTCGTGCTTTCGGCGGCTGCACCGACACGGACATCAACAGCTCCGACTTCGCCATTGGCGCACCGACGCCGCGAAATACGGCCTCGCCGCTGGCGCCTTGCGGTGGCGGCGACTCCGCCCCGAGCGTCAGCAGCACGACGCCCTCCAGCGGCGCGACCAACGTCTCCGTCAACTCGAGTATCGTCATCAACTTCAGCGAGAGCGTGACCGCGTCGGCTTCGGCATTCACCCTCGAATGCCCGGCGGGTTCCCCGCGGGCGTTCACGCAGAGCGCGTCGCCCAGTTCGTCGTTCACGCTGACGCCCGCCTCCTCACTTCCAGACGGCACGACCTGCGCGGTGAAGGTGACGGCCAATCACGTCACGGATACGGACGCCATCGATCCGCCCGACAACATGGCTGCGGATTTCTCGTTCTCGTTCACGACCACGAATCCGGTTGACGCGGCGCCGTCGGTCGCCAGCACGACGCCGGCGAATGGCCTGGCCAACGTCCCAGTCACTTCGCCGATCGTGATCAACTTCAGCGAGAGCGTCACGGCCAGCCCGGCCGCGTTCTCGATTCAGTGTCCGGCGGGCGTCCCGCAGAGCTTCGGGCAGAGCGGGTCGCCGGCGACGGCCTTCACTCTGGCGCCCTCGTCGCCCCTTCCGTACAGCACGGCCTGCACAGTGTCCGTGAGCGCCAATCAGATCTCGGATACCGACACGAACGATCCGCCGGACGGGATGGCGTCGGATGTCGCGTTCACGTTCACGACGGCAGCCGCGCCTCCACCGGGCGCGGGGAAAGTCATGATCAACGAAATCGACGCGGATACGCCGGGCTCGGACACGGCGGAATTCATCGAGCTGTACGACGGTGGCAGCGGCAACACGCCGCTCGATGGGCTCGTTGTCGTGTTGTACGACGGCATGTCGAGCGGCTCGGGCAACCAGTCGTACGCCGCGTTTGATCTCAACGGATACGCGACGGACTCGAACGGCTACTTCGTCCTCGGCAACCCGAGCGTGCCGAGTGCGTCGATCGTGTTCGATCCCGGCCCGTTCGGCCTGCTGCAGAACGGGCCAGACGCCGTCGCGCTCTACGTCGGCCACGCGACCGACTTCCCCAACGGCACCGTCCTCACGACGACGAACCTGCTGGACGCGATCGTCTATGGCACGGACGATTTCAACGCGTCGGGCCTCCTGCCGCTGCTCAACCCCGGCCAGAAGATCGTGAATGAAGATGCGACCGGGAATGGCCAAACGCAGTCGAGCCAGCGGTGCCCCAGCGGGATGGGCGGCTTCCGAAACACCTCGCCGTACTATCCGGGCACGCCGACGCCCGGCGCCGCCAACAATTGCCCGGCGACGCGGCCGCCAAGCTCCGTCGTCATCAGCCAGATCTACGGCGGCGGCGGCAACAGCGGCGCCATCTTTCAAAACGATTACGTCGAGCTGTACAACCGCGGCTCCGCACTCGTAGACCTTACCGGGTGGTCGCTGCAGTACTCGTCGGCGACCGGGAGCTCATGGGATTTGAACAGGCAGCCTCTGGGCGGCGCGATCGGACCCGGCGAGTACTACTTGGTTGCGCTGGCCTCTGGCGGGGCAAACGGCGTGCCCCTGCCTGTGGCGCCGAACGTCTCCAGCCAGATCAATATTTCGGCGACATCCGGCAACGTCGCGCTCGTCAGCAGCTACGCCGGCCTCGTGGGCGCCTGTCCGATTTTCGACCCAAGCGTCAAGGACCTCGTCGGCTATGGCACCGCCGACTGCGGCGAAGGCTCGACGAT
>Ga0326726_10001815_pt1 | contig 19881 bp, 23 predicted proteins | sample MHFenrmetagenome_2_FD_207603 | JGI IMG/M metagenome (GOLD analysis project Ga0326726, IMG submission 207603) | Lab enriched peat soil microbial communities from Michigan Hollow, Ithaca, NY, United States - MHF15MN | ecosystem: Environmental > Terrestrial > Soil > Wetlands > Peat | place: USA... | reverse complement strand
GCGCGCATGAGGATCGCCAGGGCCAGGAAGATGATGCCCAGGATCAGGAACAGGCTGCCGCTTTGAAAGACCAGGTCGAGCGTCAGGCAGACCAGCGCCAGGATCGTGAATGCCCAGCCTGACTTTATCAGCTTTAGCATGTCAAGCCTCCAATTGGAGTCTATAACTTTTTTCCCCATATGGCAATATCCAGGTCGAAGATACACCCCACCAGTGGGATACAAAATAAACAAATGCCTCCAGCCAGTTGAAGAGAGCCGGAGGCGTATTTTTCTTCCAATTTTCCCGGGAGCTTTAGCTTCCCGCTAAATCCCGGTTTATTGTCTGGAGATGGATCGACTTTCTTGTTATGGGGTTACATGCTCGGAACTTTGACGCCCAGCTGCGCGATCGCGGCCGGGATCCCGCCGTCAGCCGGCGACTCGACCTGGAAATGGGAAACTTTATCGCCCTGGACAGTAATGATATAGCTGTCCTTTACGGTCACCTTTTTCCCGGTCGCCGGGATGGTTGGCATCCCTGGGATCGGCAGGCTCAACGGACCGGTGTTCGTCCCGCTCCATATAGCCTCCACCGTGGCCCGGTTGCCGTTCACCGTGACCCGCTGGATATTAAATTTGAGGTCGGGAAATGCAGTCGTTAAACCAGCCGTTACTTTCAGGGCTTCCATGACCGGGATGGGCTGTGGCAGCACACCCCCGCTCGCCATGGCATCCGCGGCAAGCATGCCCTTCATCTTTTCAGCATTGGCCATGTTGGTTACCACCTCACGAGCAATTTGTTCGATACTCATTTGGAACTCCTTTCTTTTGTAATTAATCGGATAATTTCGGTAATATATCACATAATTTATTGGGTGCATAGCGTTGGAAAAATATCATTGATTTCAGTTAACCTGAATACCTCTTTCTGTGAAATTCCAGCGATCAGTCGTTTTTCCCCCCTGAACTTCCCGGCACCTGGGATTTTACCTCTTGCTATTTTTCTCAACTTGTAATATACTTTGTTTAGTACAAACTAAACGTTCTAAACGAAAGACAGGAACATGGCCGAAGACTTGGTTCACCTCAAACAGGATTTCATCTCTGGTCTCAGCAACATCAGCGGCTTTTGGGGCTTCCCCAAGGGCATGGGCGCCATCTTCGCCGTGTTGTACCTGTCCCCTGGTCCCCTCTCGCTGGACGAGCTGGTCAAGCAGACCGGGCTCACCAAGGGCGCCGTCAGCACGAATGTACGCGGCCTCGCCCGCCTGGGGTTGGTCCACCCAGACGCCCAGCTGGGTGACCGCAGGGATTACTACCTGGCAGAGACGGATTTCTACCAGGCCGCGCGTGCCATCCTGCTCGAGCGGCGCAGCAGTGACTTCGACCGTGCCGTCGCCACCGTGCGGGTGTCCATAAAAAAACTGGAGTCGGGCGATCCCTCCGACCCGGAGCGCCTCTTCCTGCTGCAGAGGCTGCGGGCCATGCAGGACTTTTTCGACACCCTCGATTCCCTGGTCAATGCCGTAACCCGGTTGGACAGCCTGGGGCTGAAAACTGTCCAGACCGTTTTGAAAATATTGAAGTAAGCCGGAAGTTCGCTTCCTTTTTACCGGGACGCAAGTCTCCGGTCTGGTTCAAGTACCTTTTTAATGGAAAGGAGTCCGTATGATCAGTATTGCAATGTATCTCACCCAGCTTGTCCTTACCCTGGTTGCCTGTTTCCTCTTGACAGGCTACCTGCGCCCCACCCTGCGCCGTGTCCTGGTGGACCTGTGCAGGACCGAGCCGCGCGCCCATTTTTGGACCGTTTTCTCGAACCTCCTGTTGATCGCCCTGCCGGTGATCTTCGGCATGGGTTACCGGCCTGCAGCAGGTTCGGGCCTGGCGATCTTTTTCGAAGTCGCCGGTCAATTGCGGTGGAACCTGCTGGGCTATATCGCGGCCTTGATCACCATCGGGGTGGTGGTCTCCTTCTTCGCTGTGGTGGCTCCCCGCCCGCAGGAAAATATAGAAAGGAGTTCGGTATGAAGATCGTAGTTACAGGTGCGTTCTCTTATACAGGCAAGTACGTTACCCGCCATTTGCTCGACAAGGGCGAACAGGTCGTGACTCTGACGAACCATCCGCACCGTCCTGACCCATTCGACGGCCGGGTCCAGGCCTTTCCGCTGGATTTCGATCACGAGGACAGCCTGGTCAGCCATATGGCCGGGGCGGAGGTGCTGGTCAACACCTACTGGGTGCGCTTCGACCGTGGGACCGTCACCCAGCCGGGCGCGGTGGAAAATACACGCCGGTTGGTCCGTGCCGCCCGGGCTGCCGGCCTGCGCCGCATCGTCCACATCAGCATCACCAACCCATCCCTCGATTCACCCCTGCCGTATTTCAGCGGGAAAGCCGCCAATGAGAAGACCGTTGTGGATTCCGGCCTGGGTTACAGCATCCTGCGCCCCACTCTCATTTTCGGCCGGGAAGATATCCTCATCAACAACGTGGCCTGGATCCTGCGGCGTTTCCCGTTCTTTGCCCAGATCGGGGACGGCCGGTACAGGCTCCAGCCGGTCTCCGTGGACGACCTGGCGGAAATCGCTTTCCGGTCGGTCTACCAAACGGAGAATGAAATCCTCGACGTGACCGGACCGGATACCTGGTCCTTTGACGACCTCGTGCGCCTGGTCGGTCAGAAGATCGGCTGCCCTCGGCCGGTCCTGCACTTCCCAGCGGAGCTGGCGTTGCAGGCAGCCCGTTTCCTCAGCCTGTTCATCGGGGATGTGTTGATCACCCGCGACGAAGTGCGCGGCTTGATGGCTGGCCTGCTGGTTTCCTCCGACCCGCCCCTCGGCAAGGTACGCCTTTCGGACTGGCTGGAAGCTAATCGTGAAACCGTCGGAAGGAGATACGCCTCCGAGATCGCCCGGCACTACCGGTGATCCAGAATTCCTGTCCCCCTATTGTCAAAGTTCTTTTACCAGATCCCCGGGATCAGCCTGAAGCGCACCCGCTTCGAATATTCCTTGTACCCCGCCAGGTCGGACTGCAGGAACTTGTCCTCCAGGGCGGTGCGGATGACGAACAGGACGCCGATCAGCCCGCCGGGCACCAGCGCCCAGTACGACCCGAGCACGAGCGGGATGCCCATCATTAGCACGATCACCCCCAGGTACATGGGATGCCGGACCAGCCGGTAGGGTCCGCGTGTCACCGTCTGCTGGCCGCGCTCGTCCTGCAGGCGCGCGTAGCGGGAGAGGAACGTGTTCACGGAGGTCACCCAGAAGACCAGCCCTCCCGCCAGGATGACCGCCGCCCAGCCGAGAGCCTGCAGCGGGAGCGGAGCCGGCGCCCAGTGGAACCGTCCGCCGTCCAGCCCGGACAATATCAGCAGCAGGAAGAGCAGCACGGAGTAGAGCGACAGGATGATCTTGTCCCAGCTCCTCACGTTCCGCCCCATTTTGCTGCGCTCTTCAAGCTGACCCGGGTCGTGGCGCAGCGTCCAGAGCCCATAGAACAGCAGGAAACCGAAAAAGGCCAGGCTGAAGGCCCAGGCCTGGATCCAGTATGGTCGCCCGGCAGCCAGGAGCAGGAGCCCCAGCAGCAGAGCCAGCAGCAGGAACAATTGCAGCAGCAGCCTGCCGACGGTGATTTTTCGGGGAGCCTTGGTGGCTGCCGGCGATCGAGGGTTCACGTTGGCCATATTGCCTCCATTCCGTCGAGTGGGTCACCAGACGCCCGGCACCAGGCGGTAGCCGCGTCCCCGGGAATTTCCGGGCGGATCACTGGATCGGGCGTCCGGTTGGAAGGGTTGTCCATTCTTGCTGGCGTAGAAAATTAAGGGACGATCACCCATCGCCCCCACGCCACGAAAGCTGCCAGCGCGAACAGGACGAGGCTCACGAATATCTTCGGTTTTTCCCGGCTCCGGACGTGGAAGAAAAGCGATGCCAGCAGGATTATGGATAGGATGCCTGCGGTAACCGGGGTGATGCGCGGGGCAACCCCCAAAATACCCGGAAGGATCAACCCCAGGGCTCCAAGGAACGTAACAATTGCCACCAGGGTGAGTACCCATCGGGATGCCTTGCCCAGCTTTTGAATTGCCTCCTGCATGGTCGGCAGGGATCGTTGAAAGGCATGGGTGAAGGAAACCGAGACCAGCTTAATCGCCAGGATCCCCTGGACGATCCACAAGACAATATTCATCCACAACTCCAAAAGGTCATGGCTGAACTTTCTCCAGCAGCCAGCGCTTTGCTTCTGCGAGGTCGGTAAACACGCGCACATTCACCCCCCGGTTGCGGGCCACCAGCTCTCCCAAAAGTCCGGGATCTTTCTGCTCGGTTGTGCCAACCACGGCGACCTTTATCCGGTCAGTTAAAAAGGTAACTGCCCTTTCCCCCGCCTGGAACCGCGCTGCAAAGGTGAGAGTGCCTTTGAGTGCAGTTATATTGATCAAAAGCTTGTTTAATTTGGCGACCCGGCACTGCTCGGCCAGCCCAGAGAATTGTCGGCTGATCTCATCCAGGGTGCCCTGTCCGGCGAAATTTGCCACCAGGTATTCTTTGCGCTTGATAATTTTCGTTCGAAGGCTCATGCCCTTGCTCCATTTCCGTCTTAAACAACATCTTGGGGGAATTCCAGTCGCGGACCGTCTCCTCCTGGGATGTAACCGGCAAGGAAACCCACTTAAAATTATAGCATCGCGGGGGAAAAAATCAATGGATGTCCAGACATCTGGAAAAGGCTTCTGGAGATCTCAAGCGAGCAAGCAGGTGAATTCCATGCATTCATCTGGTGATTTAATGCTCGCGGTCCCGGGTTCCCGGAATATCCCTGGGGATAATGGAAAAAGTTGACCCCTGGACGGGAGTATGAGGTGGAGTTGTCAGACAATATGTCCATTTACTGGACAAATCATATCATAATAGTTTATAATTGAAGAAGCAGGGACCGAAAATCCCCACTTTTCGAATACATGCATTTGATTTAAGTTTCTGGCAAGTTTCAGATCCGTTTTACCGTAAGGAGAAAACCTATGATAGCTGAAAAAAGCAAGACCGCATGGCCGGACCCAACCAAGGTGGCTTCGGACGTTTATAAGCTGGTGCTGGAAAATGATCGAACCCGGGTGTTCGATGTCCGCTTCAAGCCCGGTCAGAAGGCGGAGATGCACGGTCATCCCGATCACATCGTGTACGTCCTTTCAGATTACACCCTGGACCTCACGGGTCCTGACGGGACTACCCAGCAGGTTCCGCTCAAGGCGGGACAGGCGTTCTGGATGAATGCGGGGCCGCACGCAGCGGTCAATATCGGGAAAACCGAGGGACATGCTGTGGTGGTCGAATTTAAAGACCATCAAATGTAATTTAAATTAAGATCCCCTGGTGACGCCTTTGTCTGTGGCGCCGCCGGGGGGCATTTTCAAGAGGCGAAACTTATGAACCGCTATCTGGTCGAATCCACACATGCCGCAGAAGACTGTCATCACGTGGTAGAGCAATTCATTTTCCACGGGCACGTCATGAACTTTGATTGGGGCTGCGAAGAAGGCGTCCATTCCGGCTGGGCCATCCTCGAGTCAGAGAACGAAGCCATGGCCCTCTTGGCGGTCCCTCCGCACCTGCGCTCCAAGTCGCGTGCCATAAAATTAACCAAGTTTACGCCCGAAAAATTCCAACACATTCACGATTAGCCTGGGCGAAAAAGTAAATTTAGGATTATTCCCTCCTGCAATCTTTATTTACATCGAACCACGCCGGCCTCACATAAAATTGAACGGCTGCAAAACCGGGCGCCACGAAAAATGCCAGTGGGTGATCAAAAATCCAAGGGAGAAACGATATGGCAACATTTGTGCTGGTCCACGGGTCTTTTCATGGCGGTTGGTGCTGGCAAAAGGTTGCGCCACTTTTACGGGGGTCGGGGCACGCCGTCTTTACTCCAACACTGACAGGACTCGGGGAAAGAAGTCATCTCGCAACCCGGCAGTCGGGGCTTGAACTGCACATCCAGGACATCCTCATTGTTCTCGAATTTGAAGACCTGCGCGAAGTGGTGCTCGTGGGGCATAGCTACGCGAGCCTGGTTATCACGGGCGTCGCCGGGCGTATGCCCAGGCGTGTGAAGCGCCTGGTTTACCTGGATGCATTCATCCCCCACGACGGGGAGAGTGCCTTTGACCTGATGCCCGGCACCGAAGAACAGTGGACCCAAATGGCGGCAGTCCAGGGAGAGGGCTGGCTCGTGCCGGCCATGTCCCCGGAAATGATGGGCATCACCGACCGCGCGGATGCCGCCTGGGCGCAATCTCGGCTGAGACCCATGCCGTTATTCACCCACCAGCAGCCTTATCATAAGAGTTCGAGCGCTGCGCTCAAAATACCCCGCACTTTTATTTTATGCACGCAATTTGGATTCCACGAAACCGCCCGCGCAGCGCAAAAGCTGGGCTGGGATTATTTTCAACTTGAGACTGGCCACGATGCCATGCTCACCATGCCGAACGAGCTGGCAGAGACCCTGGAGAAGGCGATCGCAAAATGATGCGACCACTGCTCAGGTCATCTGGGTTGCTTCGATAAGACGGTTCAGGAGGAAGGAGACAGCATATGGAATACCGCGAACTGGGACGCACCGGCTGGAAGATCTCAGCGGTCAGCCTTGGGACCTGGGCGATGGGCAGCCTGTGGGGGGCGGTGGACGGCCGCGAGAGCATGGCCGCCCTGAACCGCGCCCTCGACCTGGGAGTCAATTTCTTTGACACCGCCGACGCCTACGGCAGTGAGCCCCTGCTGGGGCAGCTGCGCCGCCAGCGGCACGAGCCGTTTTACATCGCCACCAAGATGGGCATGGGGGTCAATCCCGACCCGCGCGGCTATAACCGCCGCAACCTGTCGATATTTGTCGAAAACAGCCTGCGCAACCTCGGCACCGAGACCATCGACCTGATGCAGCTGCACTGTCCGCCCATCCAGGCCTACAACCCCGAAGTGTTCGCTGTCCTCGACGACCTGGTGAAGCAGGGCAAGCTGCAACATTACGGGGTCAGCGTGGAGCGCATCGACGAGGCCATGGCAGCCATCCAGTTCCCCGGTGTGCAGTCGGTCATGATCATCTTCAACATGTTCCGCCTGCGCCCGATCGAGGACTTTTTCCCTGAAGCCCGGAAGCGCAAGGTCGGGATCATTGCCCGCGTGCCCATGGCCAGCGGCATGCTCACCGGCAAAATGACCTGGAAAACAAAATTCGAGGCGGACGACCACCGCAATTTCAACCGCCAGGGCCGCGCCTTCGACCGCGGCGAAACCTTTTCAGGAGTGGACTTTGACAAGGGGCTGGAGGCGGTGGAGGAGCTGCGCAGCCTGGTGCCCCCCGGCACCACCATGGCACAGATGGCCCTGCGCTGGATCCTGATGTTCGACGCCGTCACCTGCGCCGTCCCCGGGGCCAAGCGCTCCGCGCAGGTTGAAGAGACCCTCAAAGCGGCGGACCTGCCCCCCCTCCCGCAGTCGACCATGGACAAGATCAGTGAGATCTACGACCGCCGCATCCGTTCGGACGTGCATGCATTATGGTAGGAAGCTCAATTCTAGAAGGTCCGGGTTGGTCATGGGTTGCAGGCATTCCGGGTGGATGAGTTAGTCATCCAAAAAAGTATCGGAAAAATGGAACGATGGCTGAGGGGATCTCGTCAATCTGAAAATTCTCTTGGAAGATCAATCTAGTGCTTGGTTGATATGAATTTGCACCCCAATCCCCGCCTTAACCAAGTGGGGATTTATTTTTAGCGATTAAGCGCGATAATCATCGATAGGCAAATCATCTTTACATATTGGATAAAAAGCCGGGTACTTCTCAATCTCTCTTATCCTAAATGAAAGGGTAGCGCATGTTAACTGAAAGAAGAAAGTATGATCGACATAAAAATGGGGTTTACATGCGTGTCACCGATCATGACACGGATGAAATTATGGGGTATCTGACCGAAATCAGCTTGGGCGGCTTTAGACTTGAGAGCCCAAAGAACCTGGCGGTTGATAAGGATTACACCCTGCGCCTGGAATATGCCATTGAGGAAAAAGACATGAGGTACATTGTTTTTGTCGCCCGGGCTAAGTGGATCCAACCCGATCCCATCGAACCTTTCGAATATATTCTGGGCTTTCAGATTGTCGACATTGCACCCTCCGAGCAGGAAATATATCGGACCATTGTGGAAAATTATGGCCAGTCTAAACCCCGGTGGTGAAATGATTGTCGATAAAGCAAAGAAGATTATCATCGTTGGAGCACATATTGTATTTATGTTTTGGACAAAAAGCTGGGCATTTCTCAATTCCATTTATCCTATTTGAAAGGGTAGGGTATGCAAATGAAACCAAGAAGGGATGAACGGCATACACATGGATACTATATGCGTGTCACAGATAATAGCGCGGGTGATCTTCTCGGGTATCTTTCCGAAATCAGCCTGGGGGGCTTCAAACTTGAGAGCCCAAAGGCTCTGACTGTCAAAAAAGATTACACTCTGCGATTGGAATATACCTCTGAGGTTAAAGACAAGTCATATATTGTTTTGGTCGCCAGGGTTATGTGGATCAAACCCGACCCCATCACGCCGAATGAGTATATTTACGGCTTTCAGGTTGTCAGCATTTTACCTTTCGAGCAGGAAATCTATCAAGGCATTGTGAAAAATTATGGCCCGCTTAAACACAAGTGGGATTGAAGGTTAATGAAAAAGAGTAAATTGGTGTTGGTGGAGCACATATTGTATTTACGCATTGGACAAAAAGCCGGGTATTTCTCAATCCCCATTGTTCTGGTTGGTAAAACCAATCTGGAACTTGCTTAGCTGGCCACCAGGTACACCCCCGCCCTTCAATCTACCCTCATTTCTTCTTCACTCAATCCTTGATCGCCGGTATCCATCCTTCAAATCACCAGCACAGGGCAATTGGCATGGTGCAGCACTTTCATGCTCTGGCTTCCCAGCAGAATGCCACTCAGGGTCCCCAAACCGCGCGCTCCCATCACTATCAAGTCAATTCCGTGGGTTTTTGCGGTCCGCAGAATCACATCAGCTGGCTGCCCTTCCTGCACCTCGCTCTCCAACCTGCCGGGAAATTCCCCCGCCACTTTTAGCGCTTCCTGGAGTACCTTCCCGGCCTCCTCCCTTTGGGCTGCGATTGCGATCTGGTAGGCAACCTCACCCACGTAAGCGGGCACAGGAGAAAAGGCCGTGATGATGTGCAGGTCAGCACCCAATGCCCGCGCCAGATTGGCCGCTACCCAGACGGCCTGGCAGGCACTGTCTGAACCATCCACAGCCACTAGAATATTTTTGAACATTTTGCACCTCCGTAATGCCAGGCGCCTGTCTCCTGCGGTTTTGGGCACGCTGGGTGAGGTTATAGCCTTTCGGAGTCCGCCCATTCAACCCTTGTGAAGGGTTCTGACCACCAGCACCGAGCATCCCGAATAGTGCACCAGCTTCCGCGAGACGCTGCCCATCATCCAGCTCCTTATCGGGGTGAGTCCTCGGGATCCAGAGATGAGCAAATCAATATTCTGTTCTTTGACAAATGCCATGATCTCGGTGGCAGCATCTCCCCTCTTCAGGATACCTTCTGCATGCAAACTCATTCCCTGTAGCGCCTCAAGCGTGCTGTCCACCAACGCCTGCCCCTCTTTCTCCTCCAGCGACCTCAGTGCAGCAGCTTCCTCTGAATCTTGGAAAGCCATCGGCACGTTGCCCGTTGGCGTCATCACGATCATCATGGGTATGGGCAGCGATGGGAGCACATGCATCACCCACAGTCGGGCACCAATTGGAAGGGGCAGCTTACCCAGGAATTGCACTGCCTGCTGGCTGGAGGGCGAGCCATCCGTCACCAGCAAAACGCGTCGTAGCCCGTTGTAGGGTGCGCGCACCACCAGAACCGGGCAAGGGGCGTATTCCACCACCTGCTGTGCCACACCGCCTACAAGAATGCCTACCGTTGCGCGCAATCCCTTCGCGCCGATGATTATCAGATCGGGCTTTTGCTCTTCGGCATACTTCAAGAACTTCTCCGTAGGGAAGCCCAACAGCAGTTCCGGTACGGCATGCAGACCTTTCCTTTTCAACCGGTTGCAAGTCTGGTTAAGTGCGTCTTCTATAAGCATCAGGTCTGTCGCCTGGGTTGGGGCAACAGCTCGGAAAATGGTGATGTCAGTCTCAGGAGGAAATCCCATATCCTCCACCATTGCCACCGCGGCAAGAGCATGCTCCGAGCGGTCATCTCCCAGCAGGATTTTGAAATGCCAGTTGTTCTTTTTATCAATCATGAGCCACCTCTTTTCAATCCGTAAAGGCAACCCATTATCTCCCCTCTATTCTTACTGTATCACATCCCAACCTTGATTTCTACCCCTAATGCGGGTTCATCCTATTAAGCGCTCATTCCATCCACCAGGTATTATTCCAGGGTTAAAAGCCCGTCTATCCGCTGCTTCCTGCCTGACCACACCCACAAGGTAGGATTGTCCAACTTTTCCCGCTCCTGCAGGAAACACACAGTCTCGATCACTACCCAGTACTTTTTAGGCTGCCCTGTCTGTCTTCATTCTGCCTGGCTTCGCCCGACAACCCTGAAGCAGCTTCTGTTTGCCGGAGAGCGACTTGATCGGCTGGACACCGCCTTACTCCTGCTGGCAACATATTCAATTTCAGTTTACGATCTTCGTTTGCTGAAGGGCGCCACTACCATCGTACTTGAATCTCAAAATCATTCATGCTATAGTATTTATAAGGTTGATCTGTTCCCAGCCAAAAGGAGGTTGCAAGTATGCCGGAAATTCGGATGAAAGTTGCGCCCAATTCAGTAGCGTATGCTGACGAGGAGAACCTTAAGCTAGTAGTGGAGTTCGCCATCCCCGGAGCGCCAACGGATACCATCGATCTAAAGATCTTGAAAGACAGCGTCCACCTGACAGCGCCAGCAAGGGATATCGAGTATGTTGCAGCACTTGCTCTAGCTTGGCCAGTGAAACCTGACGAAGCCAAGGCGATTTATGAGAACGGCCTGCTCCGAATCGAGGTGCCCTTCAAAGATCCGATGGAAGATGCTGTGAAGGTCACCATCAAAGAGGTGATTGCGGACACCAAGATTAAGAAACTCAAAGGCTGATGTCTCAGTAAATCGATAGAGTTTCTTCTCGTCCTATGAGTGGCTGACTTTTGATTCGTCAAGTTGGCCACAATCGCTGCAGGTGCCACCCGGGTTCGATAAGTGCGTAGCGTCCTAACGAATGACTACGACCTTCCACTAATACGGATACCGACGCTCCTGCCGCGCATCATTGCAGAGTTGGGGGAAGGTTGCCCCTCCCCTGGTTCCCACATCACTGCAAGTGTTCAACATGATCGTTAATTTTTCAACCACTCATATTGATATGAGATTATTCGGGTTAGGCATATCTGGCTACCACACCGTACTCTCGCTTATGATCTACAGCCCCTACCCTGACAAGGCGGGGAGTTATTTTCCTATTCTCACCAATTTCCGAAATGCAAAATCGATTTATTGAAATAACGCGATAATTACCAGTAGGCAATACATATTTACGTATTGGGAAAAAAGCCGGGTACTTCTCAATCCACTTTTCGGTCGTAGATAAACCCTTTCTGGAACTCGTTTAGCCAGAGGCAAAATTGTTTATTAAGTGGAAATCTTCTCAAATTGTCTTCACAATTTGGGCTTTACTGGCTCTGCTGATTTTATTGCCGGTAACCATATTGCTAAAGGGTTCTTTCCCCATTTTTACAGGTTTGTGGATTATTGTCCCGCTAATTGCTGTGTGGCGCACGAAAAACGTAAGTTTGGTTGGTTTCCGAACCGTACCTTGGCGGCAATTAATTCAGGTCACTGCCATCAATCTGGGCGGTTTGCTCGCAATTATGTTGGTGTTTGAACCCTGGTCCCACACCTACCAGAAGTTGCTTGTACTCGTTTTGTCAAGCCAGGCGCCCGATACAACCTTTGCATGGCTGCTTCGATTTCCGAAAATTCCGGCGCTGGGTGCGATGACTCTCTATAGCGGATTGGTTACTCTGTTCGGGGAAGAACTTTTCTTTCGGGGTTGGCTCTTGCAACTCCTTCAAAAACGCTTGGGGACGATTTGGGCTGTGGTTCTTCAGGCTCTGTTGTTCTCGGTTCCCAATCTATTAGTGGCATTTGCACTACCATTATTACAGGGTTCGTTGTACATACTGATTTATACTTGGTTGGGCATCGGAATGCTTGGCGGCTGGGCAGCTTCACGAACTCGCAGTATTTGGCCCAGCCTGGTTTCAGCAACGCTGTGTAATCTTGTCTTGGTTATATTGATACTGTAGGTTCAAGTGCCCATCCTCTTTATAGCCGCCGCCACATTCTCCAGGGGATGGAAGCTCCATCTCACGTGAGGGCAACGCGTTTCCGTAAGTGGCGCGATAAGATTGGTACAAAACGTGTTTACGGCGTGGACAAAAAGCCGGGTACTTCTCTATTCCCGTTTTAGCTCACCATAAGACAGGTGGAGCGATAAAAATTAATCTCGCGCTGATGTTACACGCCATTGCAAGATGGGGTTTGAATCGCTATCTTGAACGTGCTATATTATTAATGCACAATTAATTCCCTTCCATATAGGTATCATTTTACCTTTCATGAAGTTTCAAGAATGAGACAATAGTGGGACAATAACATGCTAAAAAATAGGATGAGTAGCATCAAAGGAGGAAATAATGAAATTTATAGGTAAACAGGCTGTTTATTTGATGGCATTGTTAGTTTTGGCAGCATGTTCGAGCCAACCAACTGTCTCTACCGGTCAGATTCAAACTCAAGTAGCGCACTCTCTGGCTGAAACCCAGGCAGCTTATACATCAACTCCTACATCCACCAATACTCCAGTACCGACCAATTCCCCAAAGCCTCCCACCCCTACTCCAATTCCTACATCTACACTTGGAGTCGGCAGCACGCAGGTCTCCGAAAAAGATGGTATGGTGTTGGTTTATGTGCCGGAAGGTAACTTTACGATGGGTGCCTCGGTTGACCAGGCGATGGTAGTGTGCAAGCTATACAAAAACAATTGCCAGCGGGGTTGGTTCACGGACGAAGAGCCGGCGCACACGGTCTACCTGGACACCTATTGGATTGACCAGACTGAAGTGACCAACAAAATGTATGCCCTGTGTGTCTCTTCTGGTAAGTGCAGCCCGCCCAAGTCCAGCGAGTCGAGTACCCGCAAGAATTATTATGGCAATCCAGAGTATGACAATTTCCCTGTCATCTACGTTTCCTGGGATGATGCCAGCGCCTACTGCGCCTGGGCAGACAGCCGACTACCGACCGAAGCCGAGTGGGAAAAAGCTGCCAGTTGGGATGAGATAAATCAGGTAAAGTACACGTATCCCTGGGGTAATACCACCAATGATTGTAGTCTTTCTAATTTTCCTGATGGGAGTAAATACTGTGTAGGTGATACAACCGCGGTGGACAATTATCCAAACGGAAAGAGCCCTTATGGAGCGTTGGATATGATTGGCAATGTCTGGGAATATGTGGCGGATTGGTTTGGTGACCGTTATTACTGGACTTTGCCGGACGGCGTGCACAACCCGACAGGCCCATCTTCTGGTGAATATCATGCGGTGCGGGGCGGCGAATGGGGAGCCAACTCCTATACTCACACTGCCGACCGCGACTTTGATGAGGACGGTGCAGCCAACTTTCTCGGTATTCGTTGCGCCCGCTCTCCATAATAGAGAAATTCTGGATTCCAGTTTTCTGTTTTATTGAAAAATGGTGAAGTCGATATAGATTTATCGAAGGCGTGCTAAATTTTCAATGGGGGAATGAGCCTGGTGTGCCTGAAGTAGGTCATCGCTGATCATTTTGGCATGGTGATGCACCATATCCGGGCTGCACTCGGAACGTCCCGGGGGGTTTTCATGGGAGCTGCATTGGAAGGATCGGTTTTTCTACCATATTGATATCTTGCGCCTCATCCAACAGATGTATCACCCTTCCCAGGGGGGGTTACCCCATCTGCAATAAAATTGCAATGCCCGCGCTTGATATACATGCTATATTTTGAATCCGAAAGGAAAAGCGGGATGGTTCAAGAATCCGGTCTGTACAGGTTTGACTCCAAAGAACTCGCAGCAGCTTATAAACAATTCTGCGATTGGCTGACCAGGCACGCCGGGGAGGACGCGACCAGATGCTTTCGGGCGCTTTGGTTTGCCGAAATGTACACCTCTGCCTTCCAGGCGACCCCGGAAAGCATGTTGTTGCCGGAAGAAAAGAGGGATATCAAGGGCGCAATTAATGACCTGGCGCACGCCTCCCGGTGGCTGAAAGAACAGGAAGACGGCACCGTCGAATTATGTCCCTGGTCATATGTTTCCAATATTTCCCCGCAGGGGGAATAAACTGGAGAAGCCCGGCAATAATGCCGGGCTTCTTTCTTGACATTCACCATAAATATCTTTTCATGGTATATGTCCGTTTTAGATGGATCTGTCGTGAAATTGGGAAAAGCCCTGGACTCGTGTAGTGGACTAAAGGGGTGGGGAGGCAAATCAAGGCAGAAAAATGGTTCGGTACTGTATAATCAGCGATTGAAATGTCACTCCCATTTTGGCGAAACTCAAAACTATACAGACAGTATAAATCTCCTGCGTCGAGGAAAATGCTGGTGGTCCTGGCTTTGCTGGGAGCCAGTCTCTCGTGTAATTTTCCTTGGGCGAAACCGGAGAATAATTGGGCAGTGACTCCGGTCACCCTTACAGCCGCGCAGGTTCCTGCAACACCGGTTTTTAACAAAACTTCAGCCATACAGGAAACAGCGACGCCGCAGCCGAATTTTGATGGGAATCCACCCTCTGGCAGGATTGTTTTTACCTGTTCCATTGATAATATCGACCAGATATGCCTGATGGATGCAAATGGGGAAAATATCACACGGCTGACAACGCAAGCAGCAACAGAATTTTATGCTTCGATCGCACCGGATGGGACCGAGATTGTCTTTTCATCCATGCGAGATGGCTTCTTCCAGATCTACAGGATGGATATGGACGGGAGCAACCAGCAGCGCTTGACAAACGGGCTGGGCGGCCTCTATGCTCCGGAGGTATCCCCGGACGGAACCCGGATCGTCTTCACGGTTGAAAGCGGAGCCATGCAGAGTATTTGGGTAATGGAAAGGGACGGCTCGAACCCGCGCTCGCTGACAGGTCAATTTGGCGACAGCATTGACCCGACCTGGTCTCCCGATGGGACCCAGGTTGCATTCGCCTCAAGTTCATCTGGAACCAGGCAGATATGGATCACGAACATCGATGGCTCCCACCTTAGGCAAGTGACAGACCTGCCGGACATGGGTGGGCGCAGCAGCTGGTCCCCAGACGGTCAAAGGCTGGCATTCTACGCCGGGGTTGTTGCTGACCATGCTATTTATACAATCCGGATCGACGGGAGTGACTTGTTGAAACTGACTGAGGTTGGGGACAACCTGGCTCCCAGTTATTCTCCGGATGGTCAATGGATAACCTTCACTTCCTACCGGGACTGGAACAACGAGATCTACCGAATGCGTTCAGATGGCTCGCAGCAAACCCGGCTGACATTTGACCCGCGCGCAGACTGGCAGCCGCGCTGGGGGCCGTCAGGAGATCTGAATATTGGGTGGTTAAGCGCTAAACCTGCTTTCTCAGGCAGGTCTTCGCCCTTTTCGCAAAGCAGGGTGATCTGACAGATAAAACCTGCGGGTTTTAAGGATCGCGTGTTCTACTGCGCCAATAAATGCCACCGGGACAGTTTATGTTGAATGCCGTGAACCTGAATGGATTGGAATATGGTTACCTGGGCATGATTCCCATGTGCGATCCTACTTCTGCTGAGACCGCCAGGGATACCTGAAAAGGGATTCAATAACAAAATTAACGTTTGGCTAGCTCAAATTTGCTCCATGATCCATGCCCTTTCCAGGTTGGGATTTATTATGAATGAATATGCGCGATAATGATCATAAGGAAATATGAAAAAATGCCCTTACTGTGCTGAAGAAATCCAGGATGATGCCGTTGTTTGCCCCTATTGTGGTCTTTACCTGCCGGTCAATTCAATTTCTGGTGAACCACATAATGGGAGGCTTGATGGATGAACATCTGGATTATTTCTCGAAAAGACGGCCGCTCAAATGTCCGAACTGCGCTGCCAGGAAGGTGGTTTCAATCCTTTATGGCCTGCCCTCCTCAGACGTGGTTCCAAAAGTGACAGCTGGCAAGGTGGTTTTGGGTGGGTGTTGCGTTACAGAGTGTGATCCTTCCTGGGAGTGTACGGACTGTGGGACGCAGATATATAAGGAAAAACTGAGAAGCCGGCTTCGCGAGATCAGGAGTTATTTCTAACATGCACTTGCAGCCGGCAATAAATTCCATGGCTTGGTGGCTCGGCCCTTGCTCACTTGGTGGTTTGTCTTAATTTACATGATCAGGGTGACATTCAATTTCTTTACCTATTGGACATTAAGGCGGATTCTTTTCAATCCCCTTTAACCTTCCACAAAACCGTGAATGGAATCTACGCTGAGTTTGATGCAAGGATGGGTGAAATGGATGCCTTGGAAGCAATTCGCAAGCGAAGAAGTATCCGCCGGTATACGGACGATCGCATTCCAAAAGCGGATTTGGAGACCATCGTCGATGCGGGTCGGTTGGCGGCGACCGGAAGTAATCGGCAGCCATGGGATTTTGTTGTGGTAACCGACCGGACAATGATCGGGAGGTTCAAAGTATCTGGCGCCTGGATAGAGAAAGCCAGCGCCGTGATTGTTGTGGTAATGGATCCGATATCGAACTGGTGGGTGGAGGACGGCGCGGCCGCGATTGAGAATATGTTACTGGCGAGTACGGCTTTGGGTTATGGGGCGTGCTGGGTGGAGGGGGATGCCTTGCCTCGCGAAGCGCTGTTCAAGACACTCTTGGACGTCCCATTAGAAAAGCGGGTGATGGCGTTGATACCAATTGGCGTGGCGGATGAAATCCCGACACCAGAGAAGAAACCATTGGAGAAGGTGCTTCACTGGGAGAGGTATTGATCCGTTGGGCGGAGCATTCGAGCAAAAAGAGAAGTTGATTTGGCGGCAGGTGATTTGAGTGGCTGCTTGTGGCTGCGCCCAATATCGCTTCCGGGCGGACAGCGGCTCCACAGCTCAAAACGGCACCGTGTTTTACCGGAAATGGCATGCTAATCTGGAAGGAGTCTCGCCAGTCCCGCTGCTATTGACCTACCCCGCAAAGCGGGATGAGCTGGCTCGTTGGGTAGCCAAACGAAAGGACTAACCTGCGATGAGAGTTTTGTTTATTGGTGGCACCGGCTTCATTAGCACGGCAGTCAGTCGGCAAGCGATTGCCAAAGGATTTGAGCTCTATCTGCTTAATCGCGGATTTCGGCAAGCGAATCTACCCGGTGGTCACAGCTTGACTGCAGATATTCACAAGCTGGAAGACGTTCGCTCTGCTTTGCAGGACCTGGAGTTTGATGTCGTCGTCGACTGGATTGCTTACACGCCGGATGATATTGAGCGTGATTTGGCTCTTTTCCAAGGCAGGGTCAAGCAGTTCGTTTTCATTAGCTCGGCCTCGGCATATCAAAAGCCGCCAGCTCACTATCTCATTACTGAGTCGACGCCCTTGCACAACCCATACTGGGAGTACTCCCGCAACAAGATTGCTTGCGAAGAACGTCTACTGAAAGCGTACCGTGAAGAAGGTTTTCCTGTAACGATTGTGCGTCCTTCCCTGACGTATGATCCGAATTTCCCGATTTCCATCGGTGGGTGGGGCTGCTACACCTTGGCAGATCGGTTAAAAAAGGGGTTGCCGATTATTGTGCATGGCGATGGCTCATCCTTATGGGTTGTGACCCATGCGGACGATTTTGGGCGAGGGTTTCTGGGGCTGCTGGGGAATTTGCAAGCCTTGGGTCACGCCTTCCATATCACTTCTGATGAAGTGCTGACTTGGGATCAGATCTATCAGACCATCGCAGAGGCATTGGGTGTCGAGGCCAGGATCGTGCACATTCCATCTGACTTTATTGCCCGGGTGGCGCCGCAGCTGGCAGGGTCTTTGTTTGGCGACAAGATGTGGAGTACTGTGTTTGATAACAGTAAGATCAAGTCGTTTGTTCCTGGCTTCCAGGCCTCCATACCCTTCCGGGATGGCATCCGTCAGACGCTGGCATGGTTTGCCATGGATGAGAAACGTCGACGCGTAGATGAGGCAGTGAACACCCAAATGGATCGCATTCTCAAGGTTTATGCGGATTCTGGATGGTCATATGAATAAAAATGTTGAATTAATGAATTTGTATTGGACAACCGCAGGGGTATTTCCGGGTCGCGGCGAGATAAGCCGATTTGATTTTGAAGATAGGGTAAAAGCTTCTGCCAGGGCTGGTTTTAATGGGATCGGGATTTGGCATACTGATCTGGAGCATATACTTCAGTATAGAACACTCAAAGAAATGAAAAAGATTCTTGACGACAACGGCATTAAAAATGTCGAACTCGAGTTTATCACCGACTGGTTTCTCGACGGCGCGAGGAAGGCAGAATCGGATAGCCGCAAGCATAGATTGCTTGAGGCATCTGAAACGCTTCACGCAAAACATGTCAAAGTTGGGGATTTTTACAACTCAACCTGTCCCATGGCACATGTTATTGAGGAATTTGCGGCTTTATGTTCGGAGGCAGAGAATTACGGCGCAACAATCGGTTTTGAAATTATGGGTTGCGCGATGATTAACAATATCAAGGACGCCATAACAATGGTGGAAACAGCAAAAGCTAAAAATGGTGGCTTAATAATCGACATCTATCAGGTGGCTAATCTTGGATTGACCTATCAGGAAATAAGCCGTATTCCCCTGGAGTATTTGACCAATGTCGAGCTTAACGATGGACCTCTGCCCGGAAGCCCTGGTTATGATCCCTCCAACCGGAGATTCTGTGGGGACGGTGAGTATGACATCAAGGGTTTCATCAACTGCATAGATAATATGGGTTATACCGGTCCATGGGGGGTTGAAGTCATATCGGAAAAACTGGCGCTATTACCCTTGAAAGAGTTGAGCACGAGGGCATTTAATACCACCATGGCTGAATTCGCTGATTGAAAGGTGAAACATCAGGAATATTGCCAGGCACCTTGGTTCTTTCATCTCACCCGTTGCGAAAACCACTGAACCCATCTTCCATCGCTTCCTGATATCCCCCGTCATTCTCAACTCTCGCCGCTGACGATAAGCGGTTGGATTCATGCCAGTTTTGCAATATTAATTTTTTTATTGGGTATACTAAATCTCGAAAAACTCCGAATTATTCCAGTTACACCGGTGCAACACTTCTAAACGCACGGTACCCGGTGAGGAGGAGGCCAATGAATACTCTTCCGCAAAAGCACCTCTTTTCCCTGATATGTTTCCTGGCAGGCGTGTGTGTTCTGATTGGCTTCCTGGCACCTGTACCAGTGCGGGCAGGCAGCAGACAACCGGCCCTGCCGGGAGGCGGTAGCCTCCAGCCGGGCGGGGAAACTGCCATCCAGATGACATTCGAGCTGGTCACGTTCAATATCCGCCAGGCCACCGAAGCGGATAACACGCTGGTCCCATTATCCCCGAATTACTACGGATTTCAACGCCTGCCGGTCTGGTTCCCGGCTGTTGCAGAGGTGATAGCAGAGTTTACGCTGAAGAACCCGACCAGCCAGCCGATCAACCTGACGGTCTGGTACCCGCTGGCCTCCGTCCTGGACGTTGTCGAGTGGACATTATCTCCCGGCGAAAGAATCCCGCGCATC
>Ga0326726_10001814_pt1 | contig 19884 bp, 20 predicted proteins | sample MHFenrmetagenome_2_FD_207603 | JGI IMG/M metagenome (GOLD analysis project Ga0326726, IMG submission 207603) | Lab enriched peat soil microbial communities from Michigan Hollow, Ithaca, NY, United States - MHF15MN | ecosystem: Environmental > Terrestrial > Soil > Wetlands > Peat | place: USA... | reverse complement strand
ATAAAATACCATATCTGTGGTATTGATAGACAGCTGCTTCTGTTGGATATTGTACCCGGAAAAACATGAAATGCCGGGATATGGCATTGTCGGCAGATGACTATTGACACCATGCCATGGGGGCATTTATGTGATCCGGAACACCGGGTACCGGAAAGAGGACCCGGCAGCCTGCTCGATAAACGACATGATAATGACCCATGGCTGATCGGCAATACTGGGAAGAGGAGATCGAAACCCTTCCGCGATTGAAGCTGGAGCAACTGCAACTGAATTTGCTCCAGGAGCACCTTGACTTTGCCTATCGGCGCTCCCCCTATTACAGGCAGGCATTTGACGAAGCGGGAGTCAAACCCTCCGATCTAAGGCGTCTGGAGGATCTGTCCCGGTTTCCGTTCACCGACAAAAAGATCCAGCGTGACCGGCAATTGTCAAGACCGGACCTTGGCGATATGGTCGCAGTGCCGGAGGAGGAGATCGTATTCGTTTCTGCCTCGAGCGGATCTACCGGTGTGCCTACTCTCAGTCCGTTTACCAGAAAGGATTTTGATGATTTCCAGAATGTCGAGTCGCGTCTGTTCTGGTCTGCGGGCATGAGGCCGAAGGATCGTTATCTGCATGCCCTCAACTTCAGCCTGTTTGTCGGAGGGCCGGATGTCATCGGGGCCCAGAATCTCGGCGCACTGTGCATCTGGGCCGGTACGGTTCCTTCCGACCGGTTGCTCTATATCATGAAGGAGTTCAAGCCGACCATCACCTGGACGACCCCCTCCTATGCGTGGCATCTCGGTGAAAGCGCGCTGCAGCAAGGCATCGATCCCAGGCGTGATCTGCATATCCGCAAGATTATCGTTGCAGGAGAGCCCGGCGGATCGATTCCGGCCACACGCGCAGCGATCGAGGAGCTGTGGGGGGCGGAACTGTTCGATTTCTATGGACTTTCAGACATATTCGGCGCCTGTGCCGGCATGTGCCCCGGGAAAGACGGTCTGCATCTGGCGGAGGATCACATCCTGATCGAGGTGCTCGATCCCGATACCCAGGAGCCTGTCGCTGACGGCGAGCCTGGAGAGATGGTCCTGACGACTCTTCAGAAACAGGCGCGGCCGTTGATTCGCTTCCGGACCGGTGACATCGTCACCCGATACCCGGAGCCGTGTTCATGTGGACGGACGCATGCCCGTTTTTCGGTCCAGGGGCGTATCGACGACATGATTATCGTGTCGGGGGTCAACCTCTTCCCGAGCGATATCGAGTATGTCGTCAGGGGTTTGCCAGGGTTGACCGGAGAGTATCGTATCACCGTGTATACCGAAAACAGGCTGATCCGCTTCGATGTGGAAGTGGAAACCGCCGATGGTCATGAAATCCATGCGGAGAGGCTTTCTGCCGAGGTGATTGAAAAGATCAAGCAACGCTCAGGGATTCGTCCGAAACAGGTGCGCGTACTGGAAAACGGGACCTTGCCGCGTGCTACCCATAAGGCAAAGCGGGTTGTGGATCTACGAAACGAATGAGAAGCAGGGAACGTGCGGCTGAACAGGGAAATTGAAGGGAGTGGTTCAATGGACGATCTGCATTCAGCTATAGCGGAAGCAGGCCCGGCGATTGCAGGGAAAGCGGCTGGACGCGGCTGATGATGTTGCAACGGGAAAACAAACGATAACGAACAAGGATCAAGCATTGCCGGTAACAAGTGAGCGGACAAGCCATTTCACGGAATCGATCATTCGCAGGATGACCAGGGTGGCAAACAGTTGTGACGCTATCAATCTGTCACAGGGATTTCCCGATTTCGATCCGCCCGAGGCGCTGCTTGCTGCCGCAGAGCGTTCGGCGAGGCAGGGACCTCACCAGTATGCGGTGACATGGGGGGCGCGGAATTTCCGTCAGGCGTTCGCCCGGAAACAATCGCGGTTCATGGGAATCGACATCGACCCGGAAACGAACGTGGTGGTGACCTGCGGCAGTACCGAAGCGATGATGGCGGCCATGATGACAGCCTGCAATCCCGGGGACCGCGTCGTCATTTTCTCTCCTTTCTATGAAAATTATACCGCAGACACCGTTCTTGCAGGGGCAATTCCGGTATACGTACCGCTTGCGCCGCCTGAGTTCAATTTTGATCCCGGTCAACTCCGCCAGGCGTTCGAGGAGCACCGCCCGAAAGCCCTGGTTCTCTGTAACCCCGGCAATCCGACCGGAAAAGTCTTCTCGCGTGAAGAGCTGGAATTCATAGCTTCGCTCGCAATCGAGTTCGATACGTTCGTGATTACCGACGAGGTGTATGAGCACATTGTGTATGCGCCTCACCAGCATGTCAGCATAGCGGGATTAACGGGGATGTTTGAACGCACGATCACCTGCGGTTCGCTTTCAAAGACCTATTCGATCACCGGTTGGCGGCTGGGAACGGTCGTCGCTTCTCCCGTCGTCGTGGACGTGATCCGCAAGGTGCACGACTTCCTGACAGTCGGCGCTGCGGCACCTCTTCAGGAAGCCGCCGTGACTGCGCTGGAGTTTCCGGATGAATATTACAGTCAGTTTCTCGCGAGCTATACGGAAAAACGCGATCTGTTCCTTGGCTGGCTCGACAAGGCAGGGCTCTCCTATACCCGACCCCAGGGAGCTTATTATGTGATGGTTGATGTCGGCGAATTCAGCGTCACTGACGACGTTGCGTTTTGTGAATGGCTGACTCGCGAGGTAGGCGTTGCCGCAGTGCCGGGGTCGAGCTTCTTTCGCGAACCGGTTCACAACTGGATCAGGTTTCATTTCGCAAAACGCGTCCAGACCCTGGATGCGGCAGGTGAGCGGTTGATGCATCTTCGCGCCAAAGCGGGCGGCTTCAGCAATGATTGAGGTTCGCTGGCATGGCCGGGGAGGCCAGGGAGCCTTTACGGCAGCGCGTCTCCTGGGAGTGGCGGCAGTGCTGTTCGAGAACCGTCATGCCCTGGCGTTTCCCTCTTTCGGGCCGGAGCGCAGGGGTGCGCCGGTGCTTGGATTTACACGCATCGACGATCACAAGGTCGCTGACCGCAGCCTGATCACCGGCTGCGATGTCGTGGCTGTGCTCGATGATACTTTGCTGGACACTTCAGTCCTGAAGGGCTTGAGGTCGGGCGGCCTGTTCCTTGTCAACACCACGCTCAACACATTGCCGATCGAACCGCCGGACGATATCCGGACAATTTTCATTGACGCCACATCGCTGGCGATGCGATACCTGGGGCGTCCGATCACGAACACCGCCATGTTGGGAGCTCTTGCAGCTTCATCCGATGTCGTAAGAATTCAATCCCTGACTGAAGCCGTTCGACGGGAGATGAACGGGGCATCTGCCGCGAAAAATGTCGCGCTTGCCGAGGCAGCATATGTCGCTGTCGGGGGGCAGGCAACATGAACCATCCAGAAAGAAAAACCTCATACCAACCACCATCCAGGCTGGAAGATTATCCGGTCGGCACGGCTTTTCCATCAGGTCATCTCGTCGAGATCAATGCGGCATGGCGCAGTGAGCGTCCGGTGATAAATACGGAACGGTGCACGAAATGCCTGATCTGCTGGCTGCTCTGTCCCGACGGGGTCATCCGGAAAACAGGGGACGGTCGCCTCGAGATCGATTACGACTACTGCAAAGGGTGCGGTATCTGTGCCAGGGAGTGCCGTTCCAGTGTCATCCGTATGGAGAAAGAGGGGTTATGAGTAGAGGAAGCAGAGCATTTATTTCAGGAAACGAGGCCATCGCGGCCGGCGTCCGTCTGGCACGGCCCCATGTGATAGCCGCATACCCGATCACTCCGCAAACCACGGTGATCGAACGCCTTGCCGAGATGGTCGCAGACGGGAATCTTGCGGCAGAGTACCTGCACGTCGAGTCGGAGCATTCGGCGCTTTCCGCCTGCATCGGTGCCAGTGCGGTCGGGGCCAGGACGTTCACGGCCTCTTCGTCACAGGGGTTGCTGTACATGGTCGAGTGCATGCACTATGCGAGTGGCGGCCGTTTTCCTGTCGTCATGATGAACGCCAACCGTTCGGTTGCCCTGCCGTGGAATATTTACGGCGATCAGCGCGATTCGCTCTCCCTGCTAGACAGCGGCTGGATACAGGCTTATGCGGAGGACGCGCAGGAGTCGCTCGACCTGGTCGTTCAGGCATTTGCCATCGCTGAGCACCCGGAGGTGCTGACGCCGGTCATGGTCAATCTTGACGGATTTGTCCTCACCCATACCTATGAACTCGTGAATGTGCCGGATCAGGTCGACGTGGATGCCTTTCTGCCGCCATTCCAGACGACCAACAAGATGGATCCGGAGCGTCCCATGAGCCTCGGTTTTACGGCAGGTCCGCAGCATAACCAGGCGTTCAAGCAGTTGCAGCACCTGTCCATGTTGTCTGCTGGAAGGGTGATCCGCGAGACCGAGGAGCGCTTTGGGCAGCTGTTCGGACGGAACTACCCCGGGCTGGTTGATGCGTTCCTGTGTGAGGATGCCGAATATGTCATCGTCACCCTCGGGAGTGTCGCAGGCACGGTAAGGCCGGTCGTGGATCGATTGAGGTCTATGGGAGAGCGGGTCGGACTGTTGCGGATTCGATACATGCGACCGTTTCCCGAGCTTGAGATCAGGGATGCCCTTGCGGGAACAAAAGCAGTCGGTGTGCTCGAAAAGGACATTTCGTTCGGTTATGAAGGGACTGTTTTTACGAATGTGAATTCTGCACTGACGAGAGCCGGCGCCAAACCGCCTCGCCTGCTGAATTTCATCGGCGGTCTCGGTGGGAAAGATATTTCAGTTACGGATATCGAGGCGTTGTTTTCCCGTCTGAAGGCCTCGGACGCAGGCGAAACGGTGACATTTATTTAAAGAGGTCAGAAGATATTGCCATGGTGAACAGTTCGAAAAAGAGGCTTTCCATTCGCGAGCTCAGCGAACGGGAGTTTTTTTACGGTCATAAAGCCTGCCCGGGATGCGGCGGAAGCCTCGCTGTCAGGCTGGCCCTGAAAGTACTGGGGGAACGCTCATATGCGGTCGTTCCGGCAGGGTGCATGTCGGCAGTCGGATTTATTTTCCCGCAGATGGGCTTTGCCTGCAACGCGATCATATCCACGTTTCCCGGAACAGCCTCCATGCTTTCCGGCGTCGCTGCCGGAGCACGTGCACTGGGTCATGAAAATGTCCATGCCGTCGGGTTCGCCGGAGACGGAGGAACTGCGGACATAGGGTTCCAGGCGCTTTCAGGCGCTATCGACCGGCATGATAAAATAATCTATATCTGCTACGACAACGAGGCGTACATGAACACGGGGGTCCAGAAGAGCAGCCTCACCCCCGTAGGAGCCCGGACAACGACATCACCCGTCGGGCAACGTCTGCGGGGAGCCGTCACAGGGAAGAAGCCGATGTTCGAAATCGTTGCGGCACACGGCATTGATTATGCCGCTACGGCCAGCGTGGGTTACCCCATGGATTTCATCCGCAAGGTCGAACATGCGAGCCGGGTCGAAGGAACATCCTACATCCATGTGTTTGCGCCGTGTCCCACCGGTTGGGGGCATGAAACCTCCGAAACCATTGCCGTTGCAAAAGATGCCGTCGATTGCGGCCTACTGTATCTGGCCGAATACGTCGACGGCAGATTCCTTCTCAACCATGACCCGGGCGAGTTTGCCTCTGTTCGGGAATACCTGCTCAGACAGGGCCGTTTCCGGCATTTCAGTGAAGAGGAGATCGCATCTGTAACGGTGCAGCGCGATGCCGGATGGCAACGCATTCGCCGGGATTGGAAATCATGAACCGGCTACCGGAAAGAGTGCACTATGCCCGTGTAATAACACAGCCAGGGGTTTCTGGCGTGGATTGAATGCTGAAAATCCATGGGGATGATCCGTATCGTCATTGGCGAATTCCGGGGATGCGCTTCCGACAATCATTATCGTTTAATGATACTCCATTTCATTGATTTTATATCGAAACCTTACGGTTAAAGCCGTTCTGTGCAGGAACTGCGCATGCGTTCGATGCAGTCGGCGATATTTCTTTATCCCGTTATTATGGTATTTATATGGTATTTGTGGGGTATTTGCTTGGATACGGCAATTTTAATTCTTTTTATTGGGCATTGTTCATTTGTTCTATTGTTATCTTGTCAACAAAATGCCTCATTCCATGAATCACCCCATCACGTTTGTTAAAAAATTGTTTGGCTGTATTTCGACTTGTTGTTGTCAAAAGAAACAGGCCTCTTTCGATATTCCTCATTTATCGAAATAGTGTTTCCTCAAAAGGGATAAAGAATAGTTTAAGGCCGGGGTTAAGTGTTGATTTCCTGGCTTTTACTGTTAATAGGAAGTTCTGACAAATAGTTGAAAAAACATAACCAATCTGGAGAGTAAGTATCATGAAAAAATTAATAGCATTTGCTGCATTCTTTGCGGCTTTATCATACGCGACACCGGCCTCTGCCGCTCTGAATATCGGCGGTGACGCCTCGGTGAGGGTCAGGGATACCTCATATGACAGCGCTCATCAGAAGAGCGATGACCTGTACTGGCAGTACCGTGTGCGCCTCAACGCTTCGGCAGATCTCGGCAACGGCTACCTTTTCAAGGCTCAGCTCTTGAATGAAGCTCCAGCCGGATTCGGCGGTGGCGGCGGATGGCAGACGGTCGGTTACGGAAACACGGAAACCTATGCGCTCGGTGTTTCGCAGGCCTATTTCGGCCGCTTCTACGGCGACAGCCACTACCTCGTCGGTCGTCTTCCGCTCAACTCCACCAACAACCCGGTGTTTGACCTGACGCTGTATCCGAAAAACCCGCTTGACATCCCGACGACGACGTTCCAGAACGACAGGCTTTTCGGCGCCAATTACGGTACGAAGATCGGTTCCGGCGACCTGAACCTTGTGCTCGGCGTATTCGACAATATCTCCGGCAACGATACCAAAGGTACTGGCGACGGCCTTTTTAACGATGGCTATGCAGCAATCATAAGTTACAAAACCACGATCAGCGGCGTGACCATCGAGCCTTTGGTGCTTACCGCGCTTACCAAATTCGACTCGATCACCCAGGAAACATTTTCCTCATCGAGCTCCTCCTTTGGCAAGCCCTGGCACCAGGGTGTAAGGCCGGTCACATTCGGTGCAAACGTCAGCGGGAATGTCGGTGATCTCAAACTGGGCGCCAGTGGATTCTATAACATCACCAATGGGACGACGCCATCGAGCACGATTTATGGTGCAAATGCCAATGCGAACGTCGATTTCACCGCATACCTCCTGAGAGTCAAGGCCGAGTACGGTCCGTTCCTGGCCTGGTATGATCATAACGTGACGACCGACAAATCCACGAGCACGACCCAGAAGTATACCAACAACTTCGTCTGGGCACAGTACCAGTTCAAGGTTTATGATTCTGCAGCGAGCAAGCTGACCATTCAGCCGACGTTGCGCTACCTGACGACCAGGGATGATGTTACTCCTGCAAACGACAAGGATCGCCTGCGTTCCGAACTCTGGGCGACCATTACGTTCTGATCATCTGTAGTTGTGTGACTCCGTTCATCCGGGTATTGACAAGGGAAGGGTAGTGTGGTGCTCTTTTCCATTGGCTGCCCGGATGTTTTTATTTATGACTGAAAAGGGAGTGCTGTTTTTTTAATTCGTTTTCTTTCGATGTGTTTGTTGATTTGTTGTAACTGTTTTGCGGTATGAAAAATACCCTGAAAACGGGATTTCATTATCCCTGCATTTCCATGATATTAGAACCTGAATGCGTTGATTGTATTGTTGATATGTGCTGTTTTTATCGAAGTTGAAATGCTTCGTTGACTTGTTGAGCAGCTATTGTCTGATGTATGTTATTCTCGCTGGGAGTAATGATATGTTTTGTGGTTTTATGTGTTTGTTATGGCGCTTGAAGTGCTGTTCTTGATATAGATATATTTTTAGAGAAAATAACTTAAAAGTATTGTTATGAGTCGCGCAATTTATTCTCGTGTGTTGCAGCAAAAGGTGGCGAGAGTGTTCTCTCTCGTTGTTTTTTCTGCATTCCTGCTTCATTCGCCAGGAGAAGCTGAAACATATCCTAAACTCTCTCCCGCAGTGCCGGTCAAGGTGGGATATCTGCCTGTCACTGGTCATGCGAAATTTTTTGTCGCCAAAGACAAGGGGCTTTTCGAACAGGAGGGGCTCGATGTCGAGTTGATCCAGTTTGCCAATTCGGCTGACGGTCTGAGCGCCCTTCGTGCCAAAAAGCTCGATATCGGCGCATTCGGCACGACAGCTCCGCTGGTTCACGCCGACAAAGGCGCCGATATCCGGATCATCGGCGGAGTCATGGGTGAAGATGCCGCGATTGTCACAACCGCTGAAAAGGCAAAGAGCATCAGAACCGTCAAGGATCTCAGGGGCAAAAAGGTAGCTACGGTTCGGCTCGCCTCAGGAGATGCCGTTCTTCGGGGAGCTCTTCGCAGGGCCGGCATCAACTGGAAAAAGGATCTCCAGATTTTCGAGTTGAAAAATCCTCCGGCAGTCCTTGAAGCCGTAAAATCCGGACAGGTCGATGCTGGTGTGATATGGGGTCCGCACGATGTTCGCGCAGAGGAGCAGGGGCTGAAAATTGTCGCCCGTTCACACGATCTCGCTCCCGGCCATCCTTGCTGCAGGCTCACGGTCAATGCCGAAGAGCTGAAATCGGAAGCCAACGTATGGCCTCGTTTCGTCAGGGCGATCCTCAGGGCTGAGAAGTTTACCCAGACTCCGGCAAACCGGGCTGAAACGATCGCAATCATTCAGAAGTACCTGAAAATCGAGCCCGCATTGATTGAAAAGGCATATTTCAGCGGCCACCTCGACCAGAGTTCAGACCCGAATGTGAAAGGTGTCGAAACGTTCTGGAAAACCATGCAGCAGAGCGAGTTTGTCGAGTCGAAAGGGAGTATCAAGCCATTTATCGTGACCAGCGTATACAAGTCGGCACTTGAAAGCCTGATTGCTGAAAATCCGAAAGATCCGTATTGGGCAAAATTAAAACTGCAGTTCAATGCCAGGGATTAAAAGCGCTTCGGGCAGCGAACCCCATGCGGCCGGCAGCAATGTCTCCGGCCGCATAGGGCGTGAGTCCCGGATCGTACTTTCGGTAGAGCACGTTTCTTTTGCATACGACACAGTTCCTGTTCTCGAGGATATAGACCTGAAGATCGCCAACGGCGAATTTATCTCTGTGCTCGGCCCCAGCGGATGCGGTAAAACCAGTTTGCTGAGATTATTGGCCGGACTCGAAAAGCCCGTTGCCGGAAAAATTATCCATGACGGTCGCGTTGTCAGCGGACCTGATCCCTCAAGGGGAGTTGTCTTCCAGGATTACTCCCTTTTTCCGTGGCTGAATCTTCAGGACAACCTGTCGATAGCCATCGAAAAGTCCCGGAAAGGGCTTGCAAAAAGCGCAAGGAACCGGATTGCCGAAGAGTATCTCGATCTTGTCGGTCTGCCCGGGGTTGGAACCAAGCATCCTTACGAGGTATCCGGCGGCATGAGGCAGCGGGCGGCTATCGCCAGGACCCTTGCCCTGGGCTCTCCCGTGCTCCTGATGGACGAGCCGTTCGGCGCGCTGGATCCTGTCAACAGGGTTCGGCTCCAGGATCTGCTGCTGCAGCTCTGTTACAGTACTACTGACCGGCGGACCGTGGTCTTTGTTACGCACGATGTCGAGGAAGCGCTCTTCATGGGCGACCGGGTGATCGTGCTGGGAACGAATCCGGGGCGCATCATGTCGGAACTGACGGTGCCGTTTGATGCAAAGAGAAACAGGCACGATTTTTTTCAATCAAAAGTGTTTCACGAACTGGAAGCTGAGATCGCAGCGCTCTATCATGAAGATATTCAGCGTCAGCTTGAGGCAGCTTCTGTGGTTTTGGGAGAAGGAGCTTCGATATGACGCAGAAAAAAAGCCGTCCGGCCAAGCCTGAATTCGGCATCAAGGGTTTCGAAGGTATTCTTTTCATTATTGCCATAGCTCTTTGCTGGCAGTTGACGACAAGCTTTATTCCGCTGAACAACCCGAAACTCTATCCCTCACCGGCCGTCACTTTTCGTGCTTTGGTCGATTCATTGCCGGAACTCCTGAAAGGAACCTGGTCCTCCTTCCTCATCCTTGTACCGGGTTACTTCCTGGCTGTCGTGCTCGGTTCGGTATGGGGCATTATCGTGGGAACGGTCGGTTGGTTGCATCGCGCATTCGATCCTTTCGCAAAGGTGGCAGCGCCGATTCCTCCGACCGTCTATATCCCCTATGCCATCGCCCTGATGCCGACGTTCCGGATTTCGGCTATTCTTGTGGTGTTTATCGGCGCGTTCTGGCCGGTGTTCGTGAATACGGCAGCCGGAGCATCGGCTGTGCCGGTCCGCTACAGGGATAACGCCGGAATTCTCGGGTTTGGCAGGATCGAGTACATGCGCCGGGTCGTTTTTCCTGCGACTCTTCCCAATATCTTCTCGGGAATGGCCGTGGGACTGGCCCTTTCGTTCATCCTTCTGACTGTCGCGGAGCTGTTCGGAGCCAATGACGGCCTTGGAAAGTTTGTCCAGTATTATGCCGATTACGCAGACTACCCTCGTATGGTGGCCGGCATTCTCTACACAGGAGTGGTGACGTTTTTCTCTATGGCTCTGCTCGACCTCCTCAAACGGCGGGTCCTTTTCTGGGTGCGATAATGATTTTCGCCCTCAGGACCCGATATCAGTTATCAATCTTAAAAGTTTGTGTGTCATGAGTGATACTTCGGAACAGGCGTTGTTCACTGCGTTGTCGGACGCGGTTCTCAACATGGATGAGGATACGGTACAGGATACAGCGCACAAGGTCGTCAAGGATGGCGTTGACGCTTACCGGGCCATAGAGAACGGCCTTGTCGACGGTATGAACCGGGCCGGCCAGTTGTTTGAGGACGAGGAGTACTTCATTCCGGAGATCCTTCTTTGCTCCGATGCGATGTATGCCGGCCTGGACATCCTCAATCCGCATATCGACCGTTCCCGGCAGAGAGTCCGCAGGAAGGTGGTTATCGGTGTCGTCGAGGGCGACACTCACGACATAGGCAAAAATCTCGTCAAGACACTGCTCGATGCGGCAGGATTTGACGTTGTCGATCTTGGCCGTGACATACCCCCACAGACAATCGTTGAATCTGCAGTCGAGGAAAATGCCGATGTCATCGCCTTGTCGACGCTGATGACGACGACCATGGACGGGATGGCCTCCGTCGTCGAGTTGCTTCGACAGTCGGGATATCGTGACAAAGTCAAGGTCATCGTGGGCGGGGGACCGGTTTCGCAGTCCTTCGCGGACCGGATCGGGGCCGACGGCTACGCTTCTACCGCCCCTGCCGCCGTAAAGCTCCTGCACAAGCTTTTCCAGGAAACAGCTCATGTCTGATAAGGGAAATCACCATCGCAAAGACAGCCTGCTCCCATTGCAGCGTCTCGATGCTTACGGGAAAGGGTTGCCTGTTGACCGGTTGTCGTGCGTGCCGATAGTCGGTAACACTGCCGCCAGGGTGCTCGGCGTTACGGTCGGTTCGCTCCGTAACGACGGCCGGACCCTTGCCGATGCGCATATCGCATCATATCGCCGCTTCGGTTACGACAATATCCGTGTTTTTACCGACCTGTATACCCTTGCCGAAGGAATGGGAGCCAGGATAAGGGTTCCTGAAGATGAAACCGCCTTCCTTGATGAACCTGCAATCCGGAGCGTCTTGGAGATTTCCGGCCTGCGGCCTGCAGATCCATACAGGGATGGTGTCCTGCCCGAACATATCGAGGCTGTCAAGCGTGTCGTGCAGGAGGTCGGCGACGAAGTTCCGGTTACGGCCGCTCTGACCGGACCCTTTACGAACGCCTCATTCCTGATCGGGGCCGTGACGCTGTCGCGGCTTGTCCTGAAGGATCCTGCGGCCGTTCATGCGCTGTGCAAACTCTCGCTTGAGTCAGCGCTTGCTTACGCCGAGGCCGTTTTCGCTGCCGGCGGGACGCCGAGCCTGACTGACGCCATGTCATCGTCGACGGTCATCAGCCCGAAACAGTTCGAAGAGTTCAGCTATCCCTACCTGAAGACGCTCGTCGACTATATCCACTCGAAAGGCCGTCCGGCCACGTTGCATATCTGCGGCAAGACAAGCCCGATCTGGGACAGGATGGCCGATACCGGCGCAGATTGCCTTTCGATCGATAACGATGCCGATCTGCTCGATGCCAGGGGGCGCATAGGAGATCGTGTGAGGCTTATGGGAAACGTCCACCCCTCTGCGATCATGCTTCAGGGAACGCATGAAAGCATCCGGGAGGCCGTTTATCAGTGCGTCGCTGCCGCAGGAGACAACTCCCGGGGGTTTGTCGTCGCATCCGGATGCAGCCTGCCGACAGAGACCCCCTTCGGAAATATCGACGCCATGCTTGACGCCGTACGTGAAATCGGTTATCCTGTTCATGCCGGATTCCGGCAGACGACGGGGAAAAACTCCATATTAAATGATTGAAATCAGCCCGAAAACGCGTCTGCTTGACGCCCTGAACAAAAAGCGAACCGATCGGCCTCCTGTCATCTGCATGGGCGGCATGATGAACGCTTCGATCGTCGAGGTCATGAACAGCAGCGGTTATACGTTGCCGGCTGCACATGACAGCCCGGAATTGATGGTTTCACTTGCCGGCGCCATCCAGAAACAGACCGGATTCGAAAATCTCGGAGTGCCGTTCTGCATGACGGTTGAAGCCGAGCTGCTGGGCAGCACGATCAATAAAGGCACTCTGGCCTGCGAACCGAAAATCACCAGGGAGGCATTTTCCAGTGTTGAAAAGGTAGTATTTCGTGACATCGACGAGATGATGGAGGGTGGAAGAATCCGCACCGTGACCACGGCAGCCGGCAGACTGGCGGAAACGCACGCACATTTGCCGGTGATCGTCAGTATGACCGGTCCGGTCAGCACTGCAGCCTCGATTGTCGATCCCATGACGTTCTATAAACAGCTCCGCAAAAACCCGGCCGGAGCACACCGTCTCCTGGAATATGTGACGGCCCTGCTGATACGGTTTGCCGAAGAGTCCGTCCGGGCCGGCGCTACCGTGATAGCTATCGGAGACCCCTCTGCGACCGGCGAAATCCTGGGGCCTGCCATGTTTCAGGAGTATGCCATGCGATACCTGAATGTCCTGACTGAAGCCGTCCATGGTCTGGGTACGCCTGTGATTCTTCACATCTGCGGCAATATCGATCGGGTCAGGCACCTCGTTCCCGAACTCAGGGCGAATGCTCTCAGCACTGACGCCATGGTCAACCTCACTAAGCTGAAAGAGGAGTACCCGGACATAACAACGATGGGCAACCTGAGTACCTATGCTCTGGAATGGAGTACGCCGGGCAAGATTGCTGCACAGACAAAAAAGCTTGTCGACGAAGGTATCGATATCATCTCTCCGGCATGCGGACTGAGCACCTCGACGACGGTCGCCAATATTCGCGCAATGACAGACGCCGTGCAGGGAGGTTGAGCGACATGCCTGCAGTATATTTCTCCGGTCATGACAGACCGTTGCAGGTTCCGGAAGGAACTTCGGTGCTCGATGCGGCACGCCGGGCCGGAATATCGATCGAATCGCCATGCAACAGGGAGGGCACCTGCGGTAAATGCAGGGTGATCGTGCATCGAGACGATCGGGCAGCCATTCGATCTGAACAGGGCGCTCATTTCCTGACGGCGGCAGATGAGGCTGCCGGCTTCATGCTGGGATGCCAGGCGTACATTTATGGAGATGTCAGGGTCGAGGTACCCGGGACAGCGAACTCCAAACTTTCGATCACCACTGACGGAAAATGCCGTAACGTCTGCCTTAAGCCATGGATAGAAAAAGAGTTTGATCTGTCCCGCAACCTGACCTATGTTATTGCAGGCGGTCAGTTGCTGGAAACCGAAATCGGCGACACTACGGCAAACCGATATGGCGCAGCCATCGACCTGGGTACGACGACGCTTGTCGTTTCCCTGATCGATCTGAACACCGGTTGTGAGATCGGGACGGCATCCGCCCTCAATCCGCAGGCATTGCATGCACAGGATATTCTTTCACGGATCAAGATCGCCTCGACTGACGACGGATTGAGATTGCTTCAGGGAGAGCTGGTGCGCGAGTTTGACCGCATGATCGATGAGCTGAGCACTTCGGCAGGCATTGATCGAAAGAACGTTTACGAGGTTATACTGAGCGGCAACACGACCATGCTGACCATTGCGGCGGGGGTGTCGCCTTCATCGATCGGGAAATTTCCCTGGCACGTCGAGCTGGAAACCGATCGCCCGGTTCCGGCAGGCGGGCTCGGATTGCACATTGCAGAAAAGGGAACAGTATGGTTTCCGCCGGTCGCGTCGGCTTATGTCGGCGCCGATATCATTTCAGGAGTCGTGGCTGCCGACCTCCTTCGCCTGAAAGGACTTACCCTTTTCGTCGATGTCGGAACCAATGGTGAAATGGTGCTGGCCAGGGACGGGAGGCTGACAGCCACGTCCACTGCGGCAGGACCCGCGTTTGAGGGTATGAACATTTCTGCAGGAATGAGAGCGGCTTCAGGCGCTATCGAGAGGGTCGTTCTCGGAAACGGCGAAGTCGATCTTCAGGTGATTTCCGGTGCGGCCCCGGTCGGCCTGTGCGGGAGCGGCCTGATCGATGCGGTCGCGGAGCTGGCGCGCGAGGGGATTGCCGACAAAAACGGACGACTGGCAAAACCCGGTTCCGGAGTCTTCGAAAAGTGGCGACACCGGCTTGACGTCGTCGATGGGCGCACAAGGTTCAGGCTTGCCGAAAATGTGAGCCTTACCCAACAGGACATTCGCCAGGTTCAGCTGGCCAAAGCCGCAATCCGTGCGGGCATAGACATGATGCTGATCTCCTGCGCCCTGGATCCTGATGACGTCGACCGGGTGTTCATTGCCGGTTCATTCGGAATGCACCTGCAGGTATCGAGCCTGGTCACGCTCGGCCTTCTTCCTGAACGCTTTGCCGGCCGCGTGGAATTTCATGGCAACACGTCGAGCAGCGGCGCGATGGCTTTTCTGCTCGACAGGGAGCTCAGGGACGAAGCGGTCTCGATCGTAGATGATATGGTTGTGCTTGAGCTTTCGCGTGAACCCGGGTTCGAACAGATTTTTTTAAAAGCATTGGCATTCCCGCAGTTTGCGGAACAACAAAAAGAGGGCGTCGATGACATCTGAGTCAAAAAGAAAAAAGAAGCAGGAGCTGAGCTGTTCGGAGTGCGGAACGCACAACTGTTACCGCCAGGACAAACACTATCCCGATTTCTGCCTCACCGAAGAGATCAAGCCTGAAGAGCTTGAAGAAGTCACTGAACAATATCGCGGTGAAGGTCTTGACGCACGAATCGCAAGGGCTTCAGCAGAGGTTGAAGGAGTCTATTACGGAAAACTGACCCGTGTTGAAGAGATCATCGCGTTTGCCAACCGCCTGGGCGTGAAAAATATCGGACTGGCGACCTGCATCGGGCTGGCCGAAGAGGCCCGCATCTTTGCGAAGATCCTGAAGATCAACGGATTTGAGCCCTGGTCGGTGCTGTGCAAGACAGGTTCCGTAGACAAGAGCGAGATCGGTATCGACGATTCGCTGAAAATTCAGAAGGGGACGCATGAAGCTATCTGCAACCCGATCCTTCAGGCGAAACTGCTCAACGACCACAAGACGGAACTGAACGTTATCATCGGCTTGTGCGTCGGCCACGATTCCCTGTTCATCAAACATTCCGATGCTCCGGTAACTACACTGATCACCAAGGATCGGGTACTCGGGCATAATCCTGCCGCAGCACTCTACACGAGCGGATTCTATTACAAGCGGCTGTTCGAGGCTGATCGGAAATTGTAGGATCGATGACCACAGCCTGAACCGGTTTTGCCGGGTATGTTTCCTGATCAGGAGTTTCTGTGGATTTCATGCCGGATGGACGAGGGCGACGGACAACATACCATGTTCATAGTATTTTTATGGTACGGTTCATCGAAAAGCAGACTCGTATCCCTTTATTGCACCCATTGAATCACAAACCGACGGGCGTTAGTTATGCAGAAAATCATCAATAAAGTCCACCCCTGTTGCACCGGCCGTGTCGGCTGTAACGACGCGATGCGACCGATGATGCTGTTCGGCAGGAATCGATGAAACCCTCATTGAGCGTTTTTTCGCAAGCCGGATCATGTCATCAGTGATCCGGCTTTTTTTTTGATCTGTTCGGCAATGACTTTTTCGATCACGATAAACAAAAAATTCAAACCATGTCAATATCGATCTCCTCCCCGGGCATTCCCCTGCCGATCGTAAAATTCAACAGGTGGTTGCTGCTGGGCAGCATAAGCACGGCCATTGTCATCCAGCAGCCGATTATAACGACAATACTCTTCGCCCTGCTGTTTCCGGCAGTCGTGTTGGGCAGGAAGGCCAGCCCGATTTTTCTTGTCGGATCGAAACTCTTTGCAGAAAAAAACCGGACGGCACCGACCGAGGATGCCGGGCTTATGAGGTTCAACAACTCGATCGCCCTGATCCTGCTTGGTGGAGCCCAGATCGCTTTCATAGCCGGTGCCCCGATCGCAGGCTGGATATTATCGGGGATCGTGGCTGTTGCCGCAGCAGTCGCGCTGTCGGGATTCTGTTTCGGATGTTTTCTCTATTACCAGTTCAACCTGCAGCGTTACAGGCTGTTCGGCCAGGCCGGGAAAAAATGCGATGTGGCGGATGCTGACGGAAATGCATTGCCGTCGCAGTCACGCACTGAATAAACCAGAAGAGCCAGGAACAAAAAAAAACATAGAAATCAACAAGGAGCACAAAATGTCAAATGAGCAAAAAGAGGGAATACGGAACCTGATCGACCGAATTTTCAAAAAGGAGAACCGGGAGAGTGCGCCGGCGGGCCCGAGGCCTTACCATCCTGAAACCATCGCTCTGCATGCCGGCCAGCCGGTCGACGCTACCCAGTCACGCGGCGTAGCGGTTTATCGTACAAGTTCGTACCTGTTCAGGAACACCGAACATGCGGCCAACCTGTTCGCCCTGAAGGAGCTCGGCAATATCTACACCCGGTTGATGAACCCGACCACCGACATCCTCGAGCAGCGCGTCACCCAGCTCGAAGGCGGCGCAGCATCGGTCGCACTGGCCTCCGGTACCGCGGCCATTTTCTATTCAATCATCACCCTTGCCGAGGCGGGCGACAACATCGTTTCGGCCAACAACCTTTACGGCGGCACCTACACGCAGTTCGACTCTATTCTGCCGAAGTTTGGAATCAACGTCACGTTCGTCGACCCGAAAGATCCGTCCAACTTCGAGAAGGCCATCAACGACAAGACCAGGGCGATCTTTATCGAAACCATCGGCAATCCCGTGCTCGATTACACCGATGTCAGGGCTATCGCCGAAGTGGCGCACCGCAACGGGTTGCCGCTCATCGTCGACGCCACATTCACGACGCCTTACCTGCTCAGGACGATCGACCTGGGCGCCGACATCGTCATCAACTCGCTGACCAAATGGATCGGCGGGCACGGATCGGGCATCGGCGGCATCATTACCGACGCGGGCAGGTTCGACTGGAAAGCCGGACGCCATCCGCTCTTCACCGAGCCTGACAGCAACTACCACGGCCTGCGCTGGGCGATCGATCTTCCGGAACCGCTTGCACCGATCGCTTTCGCGCTCAGGGTGCGCACCGTTCCGCTCAGGAACCTCGGCGCCAGTATTTCGCCTGACAACTCATGGATTTTCATCCAGGGCATCGAGACCCTTCCGGTGCGCATTGTCCGACACTCCGAAAACGCGCTCAAAGTGGCCGAACACCTCAAGCGCCATCCGAAAGTGACATGGGTTCGCTACCCCGGCCTGAAAGACGATCCTTCATATCAGGCTGCGTCACGGGATCTGAAGAACGGATTCGGCGGCATGGTGGTCTTTGGCGTCAAGGGCGGATATGAAGCGGCGGTGAAGATCATCGACTCGATCAGGCTCTTCTCGCACCTGGCCAACGTGGGTGATGCAAAGAGCCTCATCCTGCATCCGGCCAGCACCTCGCACAGCCAGCTGACCGAGGAGCAACGCCTCCAGAGCGGGCTTTCTGCCGACCTGATCCGGCTTTCGGTAGGGCTCGAGCATTCGGACGATCTGATCGAAGCGCTCGATGAAGCGCTCGAAGGAGTATAGTGCTGTTCTTTCTTTGATGTTGTTGTTCTTTCCTTGATGTTGTGATGATGCTGCTGAAAAGACCGGAACACTCTTCCGGTCTTTTTTTTGAAAATTATGCTTCGATGACCGGACATCGTGCCCCTGCCGATAATCCAGGATATTCATGAAACAAGGGTCAGGAGATGACCATGAACAAGAAAATACTTAAAGGCACTTTTGTGATCGCGGACTCACAATATCTGATCACCGAGTCATTGAAATCGATCCTTCTGGCATATGGTCCCAAAGTGCATACTGTTTCAGGCAAAAAAGCTCTTCATGCATTTCTGCAGAAACATGACGTGTCACTGATAATAACCGATCATGCGAAATTCGATTATGACTCAATGGATGAACTGGCCGGGTTGAAACAACAATATCCGGGAACAGCGATCCTCGTCATGACAGGAACGATCAGCATCCCGAAGATAAAAGAGCTGAATCATGCGGGAATCAGGAACATCGCCATGAAAACCGATGATCTGGCAGAGATTCTCAAGGCCGTTAAAGCTGCGCTCAGTGGGGAAAAACACTATTCGCGTGAAGTGCTTGACCTGCTGTTGAAAACAGACGGCCAGACAGCTGACGATCTTCTGCTGACGCCTTCGGAGATAGAGATCATAACGATGATATCGGGGGGGTTGACCATAAAGGAGATGGCAGGCAGGCGGAATGTCAGTGCCGGCACCGTGAGGACCCATCGAAAGAACATCTTCCGGAAACTCAGGGTATCAAGCAAATCTGAACTGATGAATTATGCGTTGAAAACGGGATTGGTTGACAGTATCGAATATTATATCTGATTCACGTCCGCTTGTGCTCCCGTAACGAGGGGCATGGGCCCGCACCGGGGCGGTAAAAACTCCGCATACCCTTCTCCAGCCTGCGTGCAAAGGTTGCGCCTTGACGCCATATCCATCATTTTCTATTCGATATGGTTATCCCCCTTCTGATTCGGCATACCCTGTTTACGGTAGAAAAAATACCGGAATGTCGGGATTTCACGTCTACCCTGCGATAGCGATCTTACAAGTGGTTAAGCATCAAACACCAAACCCTTTGTAATTATGGCACGCATCGCGAAAAAACTCACCGACCTGATCGGCAACACACCGCTGCTGGAGCTCGAAAACTTCAACCGTGAAAGTCAGGCTCTCGGCACCATCATCGCCAAGCTCGAATATTTCAACCCGGGCGGAAGCGTCAAGGACCGCATCGGCAAATCGATGATCGAGGCCGGCGAAAATGCGGGCCAGATCGACAAGGATACCGTCATCATCGAGCCGACCAGCGGCAACACCGGCATCGCCCTGGCCTTTATCGCAGCAGCGAAGGGGTACCGCCTGATCCTTACCATGCCGGAAACCATGAGCATCGAACGCCGGAACCTGCTCAAGGCCCTGGGCGCCGAACTGGTGCTGACCCCGGGCCCGGAAGGCATGGGCGGCGCAATCCGCAAGGCCGACGAGCTCAAGGATCAGTATCCGAACTCGTTCGTGCCGCAGCAGTTCAAAAACGCAGCCAACCCCGAAGTCCATCGCAGGACGACGGCCGAAGAGATCTGGAACGACACCGACGGCAAGGTCGACATCTTCGTCA
>Ga0326726_10001813_pt1 | contig 19884 bp, 14 predicted proteins | sample MHFenrmetagenome_2_FD_207603 | JGI IMG/M metagenome (GOLD analysis project Ga0326726, IMG submission 207603) | Lab enriched peat soil microbial communities from Michigan Hollow, Ithaca, NY, United States - MHF15MN | ecosystem: Environmental > Terrestrial > Soil > Wetlands > Peat | place: USA... | reverse complement strand
TATCGTTAGAACAATCTCTGTCCCTGCGCCTCTTTGATCGCACGAGCAGAGAGGTTCGCCCCACCAAAGCCGGAGAAGTCTTCTTAAAATATGCCTCCAACATTTTATCCTCCCGTAAGGATTTGTTAAATGCCTTAAGCGAATTCTCTGAAGGGATCCGGGGAGAACTATTCTTGGGCGCGAGCACCATTCCCGGAGAATATATCCTCCCGGGACTGGTGGGTGATTTTAAGAAGGACCATCCCCGATTCATCCTCTCCCTCAAGATCGCTGATACCAAGGAGATCATCCAAGATGTCCTCCAAGACGATGTCGAGTTTGCCATGATTGGAGGCAAGGTGGATCATCCCTCTCTCCATTTTGAAAAATATGAATCGGACGAGATCATCGTCGTCGCCTCATCTGACCACCCCCTGGCCCGTAAAAAAAGAGTGGAGGTAGCAGAACTTTCGAAGGAACCCTGGATCATTCGGGAGGAAGGCTCCGGAACGCAGATGGCGGTGGAAAAGGCTTTAAGAAAGAAGGGCAGAAGTCTAAAACAATTTAATGTGGTCATGAAACTGGGAAGCACTTCTTCGGTGAAGGAAGGGGTGAAGGCAAATTTGGGTCTGGCTTTTATTTCCGGAAAAGCCACAGAAGAAGAATTGAAGCGGGGTCTCCTCTCCCGAATCAATGTGGAGGGGATCGATGCCATCTCTCGACAAATTTATATCGTCTTCCATCGTGGAAGAACCCTTTCCCCGATCGGAACCGGATTCCTTCGATTCCTCAAAAGGCAGAAGGAAAAGGGTTGAGATGGCTCTCCCGAAAATATGAAAGCCGTATGGACGATTCTGATCTTTTCTATGAAATGGTTGACTTGAAGACCATTCTTGTCTTAAGAATAGAGCGAATTTTGCAAACCGGAAAAGTGTGTTTAAAAAAAATCTGGCAATGCGCTCTAAGATCGGAATCGATGCGAGCGATCAAGAAGGTGGACCGCGGCCTCCAATTCCCAAAGACCTGAACGAAGACACCATCGAGACTGGAATCCGGGTTTTTACAGGATCGAAAGATGCTGAAATATTTTTTCATCCTACTTTCTTTTCTTATCTTTGTTTCCCCGGCGGAGTCAAGGGTTTATCTCGACATCAATGCCCCCACCTTTGTTCAGATTCCCATCGTCCTTGCCAAATGGAAATCCTTAGAGAAGACTCCACCTTCTTTCACCGAAAAGGTTTATGAAATTCTTGCCAACGATCTCACCCTCTCAGGTTTTTTCAAAGTGATCGATGTTCCTCGTCTTCCCGGCTCCCTTCGGGAAACAGAAGGAATTCCCAACACGTCCTCCCTGCAGGAATGGATGCGTGCAGGGGGAGAGATCCTCTTAGCAGGGGAAACGCTTTTTGAACCCGACGGCCTTAATTTCAAGCTGAAATTTCATCTCTTCGATTTGGTGGAGCAGAGACACATCGCCGGGAAACAATATGAAGGTCCTCTCCCCGCCCTTCGATCCGCAGTCCACCGAATGGCTGATGAAGTCGTTCTTCAGATTACGGGGGAGAAAGGGGTAACCAATACCAAGATCGCCTACGCAGTTGCTCAGGGAACGGGGAAAGAGATCTTCATCGCTGATTTCGACGGTGCCAATGTCAAACAGATCACTAAGAACCAATCCATCAACCTTTCACCAGCCTGGTCTCCCGATGGCAAGAAAATCGCTTTCACCTCTTACCTCAAACGAAATCCGGATCTCTACTTGGTCGACACGGATGGAAAAAATCTTAAACTATTCTCCCGCTATCCCGGGCTCAATGTGTCTCCCTCCTGGTCCCCGGATGGGAAAAAGATCGCCCTGATGATGGGAATGCAAGGCAAGTCAGACATCTTTCTCATCGATACGGATGGTGGAAACCCGACGAGACTGACGAAGAGCCACGGCAATGAAGCTTCCCCCACCTGGTCCCCAGACGGGGAACGGATCGCCTTCGTCTCCGATCGGTCCGGCGCTCCGCAGATCTACATCATGGCGCGGGATGGGTCCAGTGTGCGCCGTCTGACTTTTGAGGGGAGTTACAACACCAATCCTTCCTGGTCCCCTAAGGGGGACCGGATCGCTTTTTGCGGAAGGGCAGAAGGCCGCTTCCAGATCTTTACCATTGGAACGGATGGGTCCGGACTGCGCAGGATGACATCGGATTCCGGAAGTAACGAAAGCCCCAGTTGGTCTCCGGATGGCCGTTACATCGCCTTCAGTTCAACTCGCGCTGGTGCGTCAAAGATTTTCATCATGAATGCGAACGGTTTCAATCAAAGGGCGCTAACATCATCGAAAGGAGGTGAGTCGAGCCCGGCCTGGTCAAGGCGATTTGAGTAATTCGTTTCCAAATCATTCATCACAAGGGAGGTTACCATGTCTAAGAAAATTTTCATCGCCACCATTCTTATTCTCGCTATCGCACTCATTATGACAGGTTGCCCGAAAAAAACAGTTATGAAAGAAGAACCCTCTGTCAAGAAAGAAGAAGCAGCGGCAGCAGCCAAGGCTGATGCTGAGAGTAAGGCAACGGAATCAAAAGCCAAAGAAGATTTTGAAAAAAGTATGGTTGCGAAGAAAACCCCAGGCATCGAAGGAGAGGTTTTTGAAAGTTCTCTGCTCAAGGACGTTCACTTCGACTTCGATAAATATGACATCCGCCCCGCAGATGCGACCATTCTAAAAGCAAATGCGGACCTTTTGAAGAAATACCACAAAGTCAAAATTCAAATCGAGGGCCATTGTGACGAAAGAGGAACTGTGGAGTACAACCTTGCTCTCGGTGAAAGGCGGGCCAATAGTGCGAGAAATTACCTCGTCTCGATCGGCGTTTCTCCAGAACGTGTTTCCACGATCAGTTATGGAAAAGAAAGACCGTTAGATCCTGCCCATAACGAAGAGGCCTGGACCAAGAACCGAAGGGCTCACACGATTATCACATCGAAATGATGAGCTGGAGGCAAGAGGCACTCCTCAGGGGGGGTATGGATGCTCCCCGAGGAGAGCTTGCCCCACGGGAAAAATAGAGAAAGGTGGGGGCATGAAAGGATGCGTTCTCTTTCTAATCGGGCTGCTTTTTTTTGGATGTGCAAGCACCAAGGATGTACAAATTCTGGATCGGGAGACCGATCGGCTTCGAGCTGAGATCAACATCCTTCAGAAGGAAAACAAATCCAACAAAGATCAGATTTCCGAATTAAAAGCGGAAAATCAGAGGCTCAAGGCAGATTTTTCCCTCCAGCTTGAAAATCTTCGATCCGAAACCACAGCCCTCTCCACAAGTATCGAAGAGTATAAAGAGCTGCTCAAAAAACCTTCAAAAGAGGTGGAGCGGATCAAGGAGGAAATGGACGGCCGTTTAAAGATCCTGGAGGAAAGGAGGAAAAAGCAGGAGGAGAAAATTAAAGAAATAGAAAATCGCCAGGAATCGACCGGATCGACTTCGAAACCAACGGAGTCGGAAAAGCTGGGTTCAGCTAAAGAAATCTCCGCCGAGTTAAAAGGGGTTTCGACAGGGATGGGAGACCTGTATAAAGATGCTTACGAGGCGTACCATAAGGGAGATTTAGAAGGGGCCCGAAGAAAATTCGAAACTTTTCTGAAACAGTACCCTAACACAGAGCTCTCCGACAACGCCCAATTCTGGATCGGAGAGATTTATTATCTAAAAAAGGATTATGAGAGGGCCATCTTAGAGTACGAGAAAGCGATTGTAAAGTATCCCGAAGGGGATAAAATACCCGCCGCATTATTCAAGCAAGCCCTCGCCTTTCTGGAACTGGGAGACAGGACGAATGCCAAAAATCTACTCAAGCGGGTCATCGAAAAATATCCCCAATCGGACCAGGCCGAAACGGCCAAGAAAAAGTTGGAAACCATAAAATAAAAGTCGTTAGAGACTGAAGAAGACTCAGGGGCAATCGATACTCTTTTCTATAGGGTGACAAAAAAGGTCTCTTTTTGAATTTTTTAAGAAGTCCTGGCCTTAAGAAAATCTTGTATATTCAATAGGTGTAATCAGTCACATACAGCGGCATTAATATTGCATTACCTAAACTTTGTTCTTGATTTCCTAAAGACGATTACACACTTGCGCAATCCCTAACAGAGTAAAACCGAGCAAAATGATCGTCAACCCAAGTAAATATTTTAGTTAGAGTCGGATTAGTTGGAAACGGATGAGTATGAAAAATCCACCTCACTCCAAAGAAAGACGGGGCCATCGAAGAATCGTGATGAGTTTTCCCGTCAATGTCTGCCTTCATCAGAGTGACAGGCTGTACCCCGGATTGACCGTTGACGCAAGCGAATCGGGTCTGCTGGTTCAAACTTTAAAAGACATGCCCCTTGAAACAACATTAAATATTGAACTACTGTTTCCAAAGGATTTCTCCTTGTCTAATTTTAAGGCGGTAGCCAAGGTGGTCTGGAAAGATATCTGTAACTGGGAAGATTTGGAAGGATATCAATACGGTCTCAAGTTTATTCAACTCTCCGATGAAGATTATTCGATGTTAAAGAAATTTTTGGCCGATCCCTCTTTTACAAAAGAAGCCCAATTAGTCGATGACTCAGAGCATAAAGCGACCTTGGTTGTAAAAGTGGAAAGATGACAGGAAAGAAAGGCGCACAAAAGAGGCCCATTCTCGAAACTGCAGAATGGGCCTCTTTTTTTTAACTTAAAATAGTCCTTCTTCTCAGGCAGCGGCTTCGGTTCCCGCCTCTCCTTCGCCTCCTGTTGGAACTTCCTCCCCGGTATACCCTTCCACCCAGAGCTCTAATTCCTTATATTTGGAAAGACCGGTTCCAGCGGGGATCAGACGGCCCATGATGACATTCTCTTTCAATCCTCTAAGATTGTCCACCTTCCCTGCTACGGCTGCTTGAGTGAGTACCTTTGTGGTCTCCTGGAAGGAGGCAGCAGAGATAAAGCTATCCGTAATGAGAGAGGCCTTCGTAATTCCCAGGAAAAGAGGTTCTCCCACAGCCGGTTTCCCTCCCTCCTTGACGACCCGGGCATTCTCTTCTTCAAAGACGAATTTTTCGACTTGGTCGTCCACCAAAAAGTGGGTATCCCCCACCTCCTTGATCTTCACCCTCTTGAGCATCTGGCGAACGATCACCTCGATATGTTTATCGTTGATCTTGACTCCCTGGAGTTTATAAACTTCCTGGATTTCATCGACTAAATATCGGGCCAGCGCCTTATCCCCTAATACTCTCAATATATCATGAGGATTGGAGGGGCCGTCCATCAAGGCTTCCCCAGCTTTGACAAAATCTCCCTCATGAACGTTCACATGTTTTCCTCTCGGAATCATATATTCCTTGGGTTCGCCCACTTCGGGTTTAATGACCACCTTTCTCTTCCCCTTGAGGTCTTTTCCAAATTCAACCATCCCATCAATATCGCTGATCAACGCATACTCTTTAGGCTTTCTGGCTTCAAAAAGCTCAGCCACTCGAGGCAGGCCTCCTGTAATATCTTTTGTCTTCGTCGTCTCCCGGGGAATTTTTACGATGACGTCCCCCGCCTCCACCGGATCTCCTTCGGAAATAAAAATGTTGGCTCCGACTGGGAGGAGATATCTGGCCTGGGATGCAGAACCCGGAAGATTCATCGTCCTGCCTTTTTCGTCCTTGATGGAGATCCTTGGCCGAAGCTCTGCGTCTTTTGATTCAGTAATCACCTTTCTCGAAAGGCCGGTGAACTCATCCACCTGCTCCTGCATGGTCGCCCCTTCGATGATGTCGCCAAATTTCACCCTGCCTGAAACTTCCGTTAAAACGGGAATGGAGTAAGGATCCCACTCCGCCAAGATCTCTCCTTCCTTCACCTTTTGTCCATCCTTCACCCTCAGTTTAGCTCCATAAATGACGGAATATCGCCTTCGCTCCCTTCCGTTCTCATCCAAGATGGCGATCTCTCCGTTCCGGTTCATCACGATCAGGTTCCCTTCGCGGTTTTTCACGCTCTTCAGATTGATAAATTTTACCTTCCCATCAATCCGGCACTCGAGCGTGGTTTGTTCGGCACGTCGGCTCGCTGTTCCACCGATGTGGAACGTTCTCATCGTCAACTGGGTCCCCGGTTCGCCGATAGACTGAGCGGCAATGATGCCAATGGCCTCCCCCACATTAACGAGCCTTCCACGGGCTAAATCCCTTCCGTAACACAACGCACAGACGCCCTGTTTCGATTTGCAGGTGAGCACGGATCGAATCTTGACCTTATCGATTCCAATATCTTCGATGCGATCTGCCAGGGTTTCATCGATCTCTTCATTCCCTTTGACAATCACGTCACTGGAAAAAGGATCCCGGATCTCTTCCAAGGCCACACGGCCGAGAATTCGTTCTCGCATTGATTCGATGATCTCTCCTCCTTCGACCAGCGATTCGACTTCGATTCCGTCCAGGGTCCCACAGTCATGATCCCTGATCACGACATCCTGAGCCACATCCACCAATCGCCGCGTGAGATATCCCGCATTGGCCGTTTTTAACGCGGTGTCGGCAAGCCCTTTTCGAGCCCCATGGGTCGAGATGAAATATTGCAGAACCGTCAGCCCTTCACGAAAGTTCGCGGTGATGGGAGTTTCGATGATCTCCCCGGACGGTTTGGCCATCAAGCCCCGCATCCCAGCCAATTGCCGAACCTGTTGTGCACTGCCTCGGGCTCCGGAGTCGGCCATGATGAAGATGGGGTTTAAACTTTCCGTGCTCTGTTTCTGCCCGGAGGGATTCACGATCTCTTCATTCCCAAGCTCTTTCAACATCATCGCTGCAATATTTTCAGTGACCTGGGCCCAGATATCGATCACCTTGTTGTATCGCTCGCCATCTGTGATCAATCCATCCGTATATTGTTCTTGAACCCTCTCAATCTCCTGCTGTGCTTCTTGAAGGAGTTTCTCCTTATTGGAAGGAGTCATCATATCGTCGATGGAAATCGAAATTCCCGCTAATGTGGCATAGCGGTAGCCCAGATCTTTGAGCCGATCCGAGAGAAGGACTGTCTTCTTTTCCCCACCATAACGGTAACAATAGTCGATAAGGTTGGCGAGCTCGCTCTTCTTCATCACCTTGTTGATCAATCGGAAGGGGATCTCCTCAGGAAGAATGTCCCTGAGAAGCACTCGGCCCACGGTCGTCTCGACGAGTTCCCCGTCCAATCGGACTTTGATCCGGGCGTGGAGGTCGACTTCATTCGCATCGTAAGCCACTCGGACTTCTTCCGTATTGGAAAGGACTTTTCCCTCGCCCTTCACATAGGGCCGCTCCCTGGTCATGTAATAAATGCCGAGGACAATATCCTGGGTGGGGATGATGATGGGTTTCCCATTCGCAGGGGAGAGGATGTTATTGGTGGACATCATCAGAATCCTCGCCTCCGATTGGGCTTCCACCGAAAGGGGGACATGGACAGCCATCTGGTCTCCGTCAAAATCGGCGTTGAAAGCAGCGCACACCAATGGATGAAGCTGGATGGCCTTGCCCTCGATCAAAACCGGCTCAAAGGCCTGAAAACCCAAACGATGAAGGGTTGGAGCACGGTTGAGCATCACCGGATGCTCACGGATCACTTCATCCAAAACATCCCAGACCTCCGGCCTCTCCTTTTCGAGCATCTTCTTAGCGCTTTTGATCGTTGTCACCAAGCCTTTCTCTTCCAACCGGTGGTAGATGAAAGGCTTGAACAGCTCCAGGGCCATCTTCTTGGGAAGTCCACACTGATGGAGCTTCAGCTCGGGGCCGACGACGATCACCGAACGGCCGGAATAGTCGACCCGCTTTCCCAACAGGTTCTGCCGGAAACGGCCCTGCTTCCCCCTCAGCATATCGCTCAACGATTTGAGGGGTTTCTTATTCGCCCCCAGGATCGTCCTTCCTCTCTTCCCGTTATCAAACAGGGCGTCCACGGCCTCCTGAAGCATCCGCTTTTCATTACGGATGATGATCTCCGGGGCATTCAATTCGAGAAGCCTCTTGAGGCGGTTGTTCCGGTTGATGACCCTCCGGTAAAGATCATTGAGATCGGAGGTGGCAAATCGACCCCCATCCAGCGGGACGAGGGGACGAAGATCCGGGGGGATGACCGGAATCACTTCCAAAATCATCCACTCCGGTTTGTTTCCCGATTCCAGGAAAGACTCGATAATCTTTAATCGCTTGGCTAATCTCTTTTTTTTGGCCTCTGAGGTCGTCTCCTTCATTTCCGCTCGGAGCTTCTTGGAGAGCTCTTTCACATCTGTGCCTCTCAACAGCTCCCGGATGGCATCCGCTCCCTGGGACGCCACAAAATCATCTCCGTATTTTTCTCTGGCCTCCCGGTATCGATCTTCAGAAAGAATTTCACCCTTCTTTAAAGCGGTTTTCTTTCCGTCGAGAACGAGATAGGCTTCGAAGTAAAGGATCCTCTCCAATTCTCTCAAGGTCATATCTGACAGGATCCCGATCTTACTGGGGATGCTTTTGAGGAACCAGATATGAGCCACTGGGGTGGCGAGGCGGATATGCCCCATCCTCTCCCGGCGTACCTTGGATTGGATGACTTCCACCCCGCACTTCTCGCACACGATGCCTCGATGTTTCATCCGTTTGTATTTACCGCAATTGCACTCATAATCTTTCGTCGGGCCGAAGATCTTGGCGCAGAACAGCCCGTCTTTTTCCGGTTTGAACGTCCGGTAGTTGATGGTCTCCGGCTTCTTCACTTCTCCGTGGGACCACGATTCGATCTTTTCAGGAGAGGCGATGGAGATCCGGATCGCATTATAATTAATTGGACTCTTTCCCTTTTCATAGAATGACAAATAATCTTCCAATGGTGCCTCCTTTGCCGAAGTAGGGGCCATTCATGAATGGCCTCTACACGTCTCTTTCCATTAAATCTCTTCTCTCTTTTCTTCGATTAATTCCGTGTCGAGACAGAGACTCTGTAACTCTTTCACCAAGACGTTAAACGATTCTGGCAGCCCGGGCTCCAGCGTATGTTCCCCTTTGACGATCGCCTCATAGACCCGGGTCCTTCCTGCTACATCATCCGATTTCACCGTCAAGAATTCCTGTAAGGAGTGGGCGGCCCCATAGGCCTCCAAGGCCCAGACCTCCATCTCTCCTAACCGTTGCCCTCCAAACTGGGCCTTGCCACCCAGGGGCTGCTGGGTGACCAGGGAATACGGACCGATCGACCGGGCATGGATCTTGTCGTCCACGAGGTGGTGCAATTTGAGGAGGTACATATAGCCGATGGTCACCTTCTGGTGGAAGGGCTCTCCTGTCCTTCCATCATAAAGGATCGTTTGTCCTCCGGTTGGAAGCCCGGCTCTTTTCAGAAGGTCTTTAATCTCTTCTTCGGAGGCTCCATCAAAGACGGGAACCGAGACAAAGATCCCCTCGCCCAGCTTGCGAGCCAACTCGACAATCTCCTCGTCGGTGGCTTGCTCCAGATAGGCGTTCACCTCTTTTGAGGAATAGATCTCTTTGATTCTCCTCCGAAGCAATTTGGGGTTAAAATGTTTGTCCAAATACTCTTGGATCTTCCACCCGAGCCCCTTGGCAGCCCATCCCAGGTGGGTCTCAAGGATTTGGCCCACATTCATTCGCGATGGCACCCCCAATGGATTGAGGATGATTTCGACCGGAGTCCCATCCTCTAAGTATGGCATGTCCTCCTCCGGAAGAATCCGGGAGATGATCCCTTTGTTCCCGTGGCGCCCGGACATTTTATCCCCGACCGAAAGTTTTCGTTTCATGGCGATGTAGACCTTCACGGTCTTGATGACGCCCGGGGCGAGTTCGTCTCCCCTCTTCAGTTTAGCCAATTTATCTCCAAAGACCCCCTTGACCACATTGATCTGAAGCTCCGCGTGATCGAGGAAACGATGAACGTCAGAAAGAACTCTCTTCCCTTCCATCACATCGATCTCCTTCAGTCGATCAAAAGGAATGGTAAAGAGGTGCTCCTCCTTGATCCGCTCTTTGGCTTCTAGATAGACACGGTTTTTCTTCTCATCCGCAATCTTATGAGCGACACGCTTACCGATCAGGTATTTTCCGATTTTCCTGCGCGTACTGTTCTGGATGATCCGGATCTCATCGGCTTGATTCTTGAGCAGCCTTGCCTTCTCCTGATCCTCGATGGCTTTCGTCCTTTCGTCTCTTTCCTGTCCTTTACGGGAGAAGACCTTTGCATCGATCACAATCCCTTCAATTCCGTGGGGGACTCTCAAGGAGGTATCCCGAACATCCCCTGCCTTTTCACCGAAGATGGCTCGAAGGAGTTTCTCCTCTGGAGAAAGTTGGGTCTCCCCTTTGGGGGTCACCTTTCCGACCAGAATGTCTCCCGGATTCACCTCGGCTCCGATCCGAATGATCCCGCTCTCATCCAGATCCTTCAATGCCTCTTCCCCTGCATTGGGGATGTCGGAGGTGATCTCCTCCTTTCCCAACTTCGTATCCCGAGCCACACATTCCAATTCTTCGATATGGATGGACGTATAAGTATCTTCCTTCAGCAGTTTTTCACTAATGAGGATCGAATCCTCAAAGTTGTACCCTCCCCACGGCATGAAGCCGACCAGAACATTCCTCCCTAACGCCAGCTCTCCCATGTGGGTCGCGGGTCCATCCGCAATCACCTCGCCCTTTTTGACACGTTCTCCGATACGGACGATGGGTCGTTGGTTGATACAGGTATTCTGATTCGATCGTTTGTATTTGATCAAGGTATAGATGTCGACCCCCGGATCGTCCTCTCTCTGGCCATCCTCATCGGCACGAATGACGATCCGTGAGGCATCCACATCCTCAACGACGCCATCCCTTTTTGCGACCACCGTCACTCCGGAATCCCTCGCGACGATCCCTTCCATTCCCGTCCCGATCAACGGCGCATCCGTCCTGAGAAGCGGAACGGCCTGACGTTGCATGTTCGATCCCATGAGAGCCCGGTTGGCATCATCATTCTCCAAGAAGGGAACGAGGGAGGTCGCCACGCTCACCAGTTGTTTTGGCGAAACGTCCATATACCGGATCTCCTCCGGTTTCACCATCACAAATTCGCCCCCTCTTCGGGCGGAGATCAGGGGAGCGGTAAACCTCCCCTCTCTATCCAACGGGGCATTGGCTTGAGCGATGGCCGGCTTCTGTTCGTCGATCTCTTCTTCCTCATCCAGGGCAAAAAGGTATCGGATATTATTCGTGACTTTCCCGTTGGTCACTTCTCGATAAGGCGTCTCAATAAATCCATAGTCATTCACGCGGGCGTAGGTGCTGAGAGACGTGATGAGGCCGATGTTCGGACCCTCCGGAGTCTCGATGGGACAGATCCTGCCATAATGCGTGGGGTGGACGTCCCTCACCTCAAACCCTGCCCTCTCCCGGGTGAGCCCCCCTGGACCCAAGGCAGAGAGCCGCCGCTTATGAGTGATCTCCGACAAAGGATTGGTCTGATCCATAAACTGCGAAAGCTGACTGGATCCGAAAAATTCTTTAATGACCGCGGAGAGGGGCTTTGAATTGATGAGATCATGGGGCATCAGGGTCTCTACATCTTGAAGGCTCATTCGTTCCTTGATCGCCCTTTCGATCCTCACCAGTCCGATGTGGTACTGATTTTCTAAGAGTTCTCCAACGGTCCTTACGCGACGGTTTCCCAGGTGGTCGATATCGTCCACCGCACCCTGCCCGTCTTTCAATTTGATCAAATACTTGACGACCTCGAGGATATCCCTCCGCCTGAGCGTGGTCTTCTCATCTTCCAGAATTTTTCGAACCACCCCTTGAACGTCATCCGTAATCGTTCCATCCTTCAAAGTAGGCATCAGCCCGATGGAATGGAGGACCTTGGCCGCACGCTGGATCTCCTCCGCCATCTCGGGAGTGGCGATCGCTTCGTCAAAATCAAGCCATCCTTCCAAAATATGATCGACCAGCTCTCTTCCTCCTGCATAGGTTGCTCCGGCCGCTAACGCCTCTTTCTTCCATCTCTCGGTAAAAACCAATATCTTGGGAGGATAACCCTTCAGGCCGAGCTTATGGTTCAATTTCATCCGCCCCACCTTGGAAAGATCATACCGCTCGGGATTGAAGAAAAGGTTATAAAAGAGGCCGACAGCCGTTTCGACCGTGGGAGGATCTCCGGGACGGAGTCTTTTGTAAATATCAATCAGGGCTCGTTCGGACTCCTTTTCGCGGACGGATTTGCCCGGTTCAAGTGTCGGTAATTTCTCCCTTTCCTCTCGTGTCAATCCGATCTTATCCACCACCAACGTATCCCGTAAGGAAGAACTGACATTGATGTTATCGATGAAGAGGACGTCAAAGGATTCGATCTTTCTTTCTTTCATTTCGTCCAGAAGTTTTTCAGTCATCTCATCATTACACTCAGCGATGACCTCTCCTGTCTCGGGATCCACGACATCCTTGGCCAGATATCGTCCGATCAGGTCCTGGGCCTCCACCGGGATGGTATTGATCTTTGCCAGCTCCAATTTCTTGAAAGCGTCTTCCGTAATGCGACGATGTTTTTTGAGGATGATCTTGTGGCTTTCCGGGTCAATGATGTCAGAGGTGGCTTTCTGCCCCACCAACACATCTTTCGAAATCTCTTTTTGAAATTTCCCTCTCCGGATAAGAACCTTCTCCTGATAATAGAAGTAGTGCAAGAGTTCTTCGCCCGTGTATTTGAGTGCCCGGAGGAGAACCGTGACGGGAATCTTTCGACGCCGGTCGATCCGGACGTGGAGAAGATCTTTCTGGTCAAATTCGAAGTCAATCCAGGATCCGCGGTAGGGGATGATGCGCGCATAATAGAAAACCTTGCCACCGCCATGGGGCTTGACCTGGTCCTGATCAAAAAAGACTCCGGGGGAACGATGAAGTTGGCTGACGATCACCCGCTCCGTCCCGTTCACGATAAACGTCCCGTTTTCAGTCATAAGCGGGATCTCACCAAAATAGACCTCTTGCTCCTTGACGGCCTTGATGCTTCTGGCCTTGGTCTCTTCATTCACATCCCAGACGACCAGGCGGACCGTCACCTTGATCGGTGCCGCAAACGTCATTCCTCTTAACAGACATTCTTCCACATCGTATTTCGGCTCGGTGAGACGGTAATTGACAAACTCGAGCGAGGCCGTTTCATAAAAATCCTTGATCGGGAAGACGGTTTTGAAAACCGCTTGAAGCCCGACGGGTTCCCGTTTGTCAGGATCACCGTTGGCCTGCAAAAACTTCTCGTAGGATCTCGTCTGAACCTCGATCAGATTGGAGATCTCTAACACTTCCTTAATCTTTGAGAAATTCTTTCGGTACCTTCGATAGACGGGGACAACGCTTGCCATAATCACTTCTCCCTTAAATAGAAAGTCTCCTCCCTTTCGGACTCCCACTCAAAATTCATTTCTGTCCTTCCGGGAAGAGACAATCGTGTTCCTCAACACTTCTGAATGTTTCCTACTTGACTTCGACAGTCCCACCAGCCTCTTCAAGCTTTTTCTTCATCCCTGCAGCATCTTCTTTTGAAACCCCTTCTTTAACGGGCTTGGGGACACCTTCCACCAGGTCTTTGGCTTCTTTTAAACCCAATCCGGTCAATTCCCTTACCACCTTGATCACCTGAATCTTCTTCTCGCCAAAACCTGTCAGAATGACATCGAATTCCGTCTTCTCTTCAGCTTGGGCAGCCTCCGCTCCCGCAGCAGCCCCGGCAGCCGGCATGGCCGCCACGGCCATCGGTGCGGCCGCCTTGATACCCAATTTTTCCTCCAGGGCCTTCACCAAATCACGTGCTTCCAACAAGGTTAGACTACCGATTTCTTCAGCGATTTTTTGAATATCTGCCATTTGGAAGATCCTCCTATCTTATTTCTCTTTATTTTGAAGCCCTGCCCTTCCTTATCTCTTCAAATGAAGAAAGAGCAAAGGTCATGAAACGGTTTTCGTTTCTTCAGGGGCCTGCTGGCTGAGCTCATCCACCCTGGCCTGAATGATTCCAAGCATCTGTTGAATCGCACGGTAAAGGAGTGCTCCGATTTGACTTGCTGGTCCCTGAATTCCTCCTAAGATCTGACTGAAAAGGACCTCCCGAGAAGGCATGGTGGCAAGCGCTTTGACTTCATCAGCAGATGCGACCTTTCCCTGAATGAGGCCGACTCTAATCTCGAGGGACGGCTGGGTCTTAATGAATTCAGATAGAATCTTCGACAGAAGAACAGGATCTCCGTAAGAGATCGCAATCGCCGTCGGTCCTTCAAAAAAGTTATCCAGTTTCTCCAGATCCGTCCCCTTGGAAGCTAGTTTCATCAACGTGTTCTTGATGACGTGATACGAAATCTTCTCTTCCCTCAATCGCTGCCTCAGATGATTCAACTGTTCAACATTAAGGCCTCGGTAATTCGTCAGGACAGCCGCCCTGAACCCTTTGATCCTTTCGCTCAGATCGGATATGACCTGTTCTTTCTCTTTTCGATTCAATGATCTCTCCCTCCTAAGAAGCCTTGCCTCTTACGATTTCAAGACGCTTCGGATGTCGAGCGGATCGACTTTAATGCCGGGCCCCATGGTGGTCGATAAGGCCACCGTCCGAAGATAGATTCCCTTGCTGGTGGGCGGCTTTGCCCTTAAAATCACTTCCAGGAGCGTTTTGACATTTTCTAATACTTGACCGAACCCAAAAGAAACTTTTCCCACTGGGACATGGACCACCCCGGCCTTCTCCACCTTGAATTCAACCTTGCCCGCCTTGATCTCTCTGATGGCCTTCTCGAGATCGAAGGTGACCGTCCCCACCTTGGGATTCGGCATCAATCCTCGGGGTCCCAGGATCTTCCCTAACTTACTGACCAACCCCATCATGTCCGGAGTGGCAATGGCCTTATCGAAATCGAGCCATCCTTTCGAGATTTTCTCTATGAGGTCCTCCCCCCCTACAAAATCGGCACCCGCATCCAATGCCTCTTTTTCCTTCTGGCCTTTTGCAAAGGCCAGGACCCGGACTTTCTTGCCCGTCCCGTGAGGAAGAACCACCGTTCCCCGCACCATTTGGTCCGATTTCTTAGGATCCACCCCGAGGCGGATGGAAAGGTCCACCCCTTCATCAAATTTTGCGTGGGCTGTATCCAGGAGGAGTTTCACCCCCTCCTCCAGTCCATATCGTTTATTCCGATCCACCTTGGTTCTTGCTTCTAAATATTTTTTTCCTCTTTTCGCCATAATCTTCTCTTATACGACCTCCAGACCCATGCTTCTTGCCGTTCCCTCCACCGTGTGGATGGCACCTTCCATATCCACTGCATTGAGGTCCTTGAACTTGATCTGCGCGATCTCCCGAACCTGGTCCCGGGTCACCTTGCCCACTTTGTTTCGATTCGGCTCACCCGAACCTTTCACAATTTTTGCCGCTTTCTTCAATAAGATTGAGGCGGGCGGGGTCTTGGTCACAAAGCTGAAGGATCGATCCGAATAGATGGTGATCACTACTGGGATAATCATCCCTTCCTGTCCTTGGGTTCGGGCATTAAAGGCCTTACAAAACTCCATGATATTGACCCCATGCTGCCCCAGCGCCGGCCCCACCGGAGGGGAAGGGTTGGCCTGCGCTGCCTGAATTTGAAGCTTAACCATTGCCGCAATTTTCTTTGCCATTTGTCCACTCCTCAAGAACAGAGGACGATTAACTCTTTTCCACTTGGATGAAATCCAGTTCCACCGGGGTCGCCCTTCCAAAAATCGAGACCAAGACCTTCAGCTTCCTTTTTTCTGGCTTCACCTCTTCAATCGTGCCGATAAAATTAACAAAAGGACCGTCAATCACCCGAACGCTGTCTCCGACACTGAAAGAAACCTTTGGTTTTGCCTTCGAAACGCCTTCCTTCATCTGGGAAAGAATCTCATCAACCTCTCCCTCTGAAATAGGAACCGGTTTGGTACCGTCACCGGCAAAACCGGTAATCTTCGGAGTGTCCTTGACGATATGCCACGTCTCCTCGTTCAATTCCATTTTCACCAAAATATACCCAGGGAAAATCTTTCTCTGAGAGGTCTTTCTTTTTCCCTTTACCAATTCCACGACGGTCTCTGTTGGGACTAAGATATCGGAGAAATATTCGCTCTTGCCAAGATTCTTGATTCGCTCTTCCAAATTCTGCTTCGCCCGGTTTTCGAAACCTGAATAAGTGTGAACGACGTACCACTGCTTTTCCATAAATTTAATGACTACTCCTTCTAACTTGCCGCCCTTTTCAATAATGCCTTAATAAGATTTGACAGGCCTGAGTCAACAATTCCTAAAAAGATCGCGATGATGAAAACAGCCACTAAAACGACAAGAGTACCGGAAAGGGTATCTTTCCTCGAAGGCCAGGTGACCTTTTTTAATTCGGTTCTAACCTCCCTTAAGAATTGTTTTGCTGCTTCAAATTTTTCTTTTATTGAAAATTCCATCCATCCAGCTTTCCCTGCCGCAGGAGCAGGATTAAAATGGCAGGCCAGGAGGGATTTGAACCCCCATCATCCGGATTTGGAGTCCGGCGCTCTATCCGTTAGAGCTACTGGCCTGTATCCGGCGCCACGTTTCACCCGCCAATTACTTTGTCTCTTTATGAACCGTATGCTTACGACAAAATCGGCAGTATTTCTTGAACTCCAGTTTATCCGGAGTCGTCCGTTTATTCTTTGTCGTAGAATAGTTTCTCCGTTTACACTCTGTGCAGGACAACGTTAAGATATTCCTCATCCAATACTCCTAAACAAGAATTCTCACCGGTGTTGCTTTATTCGAGGATGTCACTGATGACACCTGCGCCCACGGTGCGACCCCCCTCCCGTATCGCAAACCGCAACTCCTTCTCCATCGCAATCGGCGTGATCAACTCCACCGTCAACGCCACATTGTCCCCAGGCATCACCATCTCCACCCCCTCCGGCAACGCCGCCACTCCCGTCACATCCGTCGTCCGAAAATAAAACTGCGGCCGATACCCATTAAAAAACGGCGTGTGCCGACCCCCCTCCTCCTTCGTCAAGATATACGCCTCCGCCTTAAACTTCCGATGCGGCGTAATCGAACCAGGCTTGGCCACCACCTGACCCCGCTCCACTTCCTCTCGCTTCGTCCCACGCAACAACACCCCAATGTTATCCCCCGCCTGACCCTGATCCAACGTCTTGCGAAACATCTCCACTCCCGTACACACCGTCTTGGTCGTCGGACGAATCCCTACGATCTCCACCTCTTCCCCCACCCGTATCACCCCTCGCTCCACTCGTCCCGTCACCACCGTCCCTCGACCCGAGATGCTAAACACATCCTCAATCGGCATCAAAAACGGCTTGTCGATATCCCTCACCGGCTCCGGAATGTACGTGTCCACCGCATCCATCAACTTCCAAATCCCACTGCACCACTGACAATCCGGCTTCCCACACCCACACTCCAACGCCTTGAGCGCGCTCCCACGGATCACCGGCGTATTCTCCCCAGGAAAATCATACCCCGTCAATAACTCCCGCACCTCCAACTCCACCAAATCCAATAACTCCGGATCCTCCACCATGTCCACCTTGTTCAAAAACACGACTATATAGGGCACCCGCACCTGCTTGGCCAACAATACATGCTCCCGCGTCTGCGGCATCGGCCCATCGGCCGCCGATACCACCAAAATCGTCCCATCCATCTGCGCCGCACCCGTGATCATGTTCTTGATGTAATCCGCATGCCCCGGACAATCAATGTGCGCATAGTGTCGCTTCGCCGTCTCATACTCCACATGCGCAATTGCAATGGTCAACCCTCGCTCCTTCTCCTCCGGCGCCTTGTCGATCTGATCAAACGCCATATAGGAAGCCAACCCCTTGTTCGCCAACACCTTCGTGATCGCTGAGGTCAACGTCGTCTTCCCGTGATCCACATGCCCAATCGTCCCAATGTTCACATGCGGCTTCGTCCTCTCAAATTTCGGCTTCGACATGGCTCAAACCCTCCTTATCTTAGCAAAATCGCTCAACCCATTTTTTCTGGAGCCCACGATCAGGATTGAACTGATGACCTCATCCTTACCAAGGATGCGCTCTACCAACTGAGCTACGTGGGCCAAGAATTAACCCCGTCAGAAATTTCCGCGGTCCATTAAAGCCGCCGGAATTTTTGTTATATAACGCCGCTGTTGAGGAACAGGGCATTATTTCTAACCGGGTAAAGAAAAACCTGTCAATTAAACAGACAGGCAGGCCGAATTAAAAGATAAATTAACAATATAATTTTATCGCAATGGAGCGGGAAACGGGGATCGAACCCGCGACCCTCAGCTTGGAAGGCTGACGCTCTACCAACTGAGCTACTCCCGCATAATATATCGTCACTGAATCCCCTGTTGTCTTCATTGGATCCAAGACCTTGCCATAGAAAACAAATTTTCCCTGCCGTTTCTGACAGAAGTAGATGACAAACCCACGCTTACAGCTCTCGAATTATTCAATTTGTTAATTTTAATAAAAGGTTGAATTGACTCAGACAATCCCCGCCGGCAAGCCTGGTGGAGAGGGGAGGATTCGAACCTCCGAAGGCATCGCCAACAGATTTACAGTCTGTCCCCTTTGGCCGCTCGGGAACCTCTCCGACTCTAAATCCTCATTTTTGATTGAACATTTCCTCCCGGTACAAAAGACTGGAAAATCAACGACTTACATTAGTGGACTTAGGATATCTAAGAACTTAACTTAGAATATATAACAAAATAGTACCACTTTGTCAAGAAATTTCTTACAATTTTTTACCGATAAACACCTTGCCCCTGAAGCGCCAACTCATTATACTATATCCCAGTTTCTTGTTCTAAACGACCAGACGATAGGAGCGTTTCCCTTGAAAAAAATCCGAACATTCTTTTTCATATTAGCCACCTCTTTATTCCTCTTCACACCGACTCAGATTTTCTCGCAAGATTTCCTCCATGATAGAATCATCCTTAAGGATTTCGACGGAAAACCGCTCACTTTCGAAAGTAACCTTCCTTACAGCCCTAAGAAAACCTGTGGAGAGTGTCATGATTATGACCAGATTACCAATGGTTATCATTTTCAGCAAGGTCGGACTGATGGATCCCGAAAAATCATCATCGATGACGCATTCGATCCCAAATTCCCCTGGAATCTATCCTCAGGGATGTACGGGAAGTATACGACAGCCTCTCCAGACTTTAGTCGGTTAGCTAAGAAAATCAACCAGCAAGCCTCAGAAATCGATAAATCTTCCTTTGCCTTTGTTCAGAATTGCGGAGCCTGCCATCCAGGAGGGGGGTGGAGTGAATACGATCGGAGAGGCCGTCTCTATTATGACGAGAAGAGTAAGAAGTTTGGTTATGAAGATTCGGGAGCAAGTCCTCTGTTGGATGGTGACTATTCTCCATTCAGTAATGGGAATGACAATTACGGAGCTCCCTGGAACGAAAGCGGTCTCAGCGAGGCCGACTGCCTCATCTGTCACTTAAAGGGGTATCAATGGAAAGAACGGGGAGCGACCCTGAGAGGAAAGTTTTTTAAGCACGGGCCAACGGTGGGAGCCGGATGGGCGAATATTAAAATTTCAAAGGATGAATCTGAAGATTTAAGAACGGAGGAAGTGACGGTAGACTATACGAAGAAAGAGGTCGCCGATTTTGAGAATCTTCACCTTCAGATTGTAAGAAAGCCTCCTGATGAGAATTGCTGGTCCTGTCATGCTATGTCCAATAAAAAAAGACCAGGCCTTGTCGAGTGGAATCCAGAAAAGGATGTCCACAAAGCCAGGGGCCTCCAGTGTATCTCCTGCCACTCAAGCGATAAGGATCATAATTTCGCTAAGGGAAATACCATCCAGCAGA